>Ga0208667_1000102_pt1 | contig 37021 bp, 55 predicted proteins | sample 11BtaG_FD_184085 | JGI IMG/M metagenome (GOLD analysis project Ga0208667, IMG submission 184085) | Marine viral communities from the Subarctic Pacific Ocean - 11B_ETSP_OMZ_AT15265_CsCl metaG (SPAdes) (version 2) | ecosystem: Environmental > Aquatic > Marine > Oceanic | place: Pacific Ocean... | reverse complement strand
AGGGGATGTGACTTTTTCAGCTACAAATGGTTCAACAACAATAACTGTTTCGGATCCAGCACATGGAGCAAATGAAAATGATTTTGTAACCTTTTCTGGTGCAGTTAGTTTAGGGGGCAATATTACTGCTGCCATTCTTAATAAAGAATATAAAATTGTATCTGTTATAAGTTCTAATTCATATACAGTTACGTCTGCTATTGCAGCCAACTCTTCTGATACGGGTAATGGTGGTTCTAGTGTTGTTGGGGAATATCAGTTAAACACAGGTCTTGATGTGACCGTTGGTGGTACTGGTTGGGGTGCTGGACAGTGGAGTGGTACAACTAATGGTGCTTTATCCACAACTTTAAACGAACCTTTAGATGATTCTGAAACAGGTGTAGATGTTGTTGATGAGACAGGTATGACAACAGATGGGGATGTTATTTTAATCGATAACGAGTTAATGCTTATCACGGCTTCTGCTGACGATAACACAATAACAGTGACCCGTGGACATAGTGGCACTACTGCTGCAACACATGACAATGGATCGTTGGTTAGATTAGCCACTGGTAATACTCTTGCAACAGATGACTTTGTTGGCTGGGGCAGTTCTGCATCGATCACGGTACCTGGTGCACAGATCAGATTATGGTCACACGATAACTTTGGAGAAGATTTAATTCTTAATCCAAGAGACGGTGCTATTTATTATTGGGATAGAACAAACGGATTAAGTGGAAGAGCGGTAAAATTAAACACGCTTGCTGGTACAAAAACAAGTATACCACAAAGAGCCAAACAAGTTCTTGTATCTGACCAAGACAGACATGTTATCGCTTTTGGTTGTGATAACTTTGGAACAGATTTAACATCTCCTGATGGAGACGGGGTACAAGATCCACTGTTAATTAGATTCTCATCACAAGAAAATCCATTAGATTGGTTTCCGACTGCTACAAACACAGCTGGTGACTTAAGACTTGGTGGTGGATCGACCTTTGTTCAAGCTGTTGAAACAAAACAACAGTTGCTTGTTTTTACAAATAAAACCTTACACGCTATGAAATTTATAGGTCCTCCATTTACTTTTGGTTTGCAAGAGCTATCAAAGAACATAACCATTATGAGTCCTTCCTCGGCTATTGCAGTAGAAGACGCAGTGTATTGGATGGGAGTTGACACTTTCTATGTGTATGGAGGCGGTCAAACTGTACAATTACCATGTACTGTGAAAGACAAAGTATTTTTAGATTTTAATTTTGAAGAGCGTGACAAGGTTCATGTGGGTGTTAACTCTGAGTTTAGTGAACTTCTGTGGTTTTATCCTTCATCCAGTAGTACAGAAATAGATAAGTATGTTGCTTATAATTACTCGGAAAAAGTTTGGTATTATGGTACAATGGCTCGTCAAGCATGGCTTGACAGAGGTATTAGAACATTACCAATAGCAACAGGTGATCAATATTTATATAATCATGAAGTCGGATATGATGATGACGGATCAGCTATGACATCTTTTATTGAGTCTGCACCTATAGATATTGGTGACGGGGATAAATATGTTTTTCTAAATGAAGTTGTGCCCGATATAACTTTTAATGGATCAACTAGTTTAAATCCAGATGTAGACTTTACTGTTAAGGCTAAGAATTTTTCTGGTGGTAACTTTTTGCAAACTCAGTCTGGCAACACACAAAGAACAGCCACTAGTCCAGTAGAACAGTTTACAGAAAAACTAAACTATCGTTTACGAGGTAGGTCTTTTGCCTTACGAGTTGATTCTACATCTTTAGGTACAAAATATAAGCTTGGAACACCTAGAGCCAATATAAGACAAGATGGAAGACGCTAATGTTAGTAACCAGTATTCCTCAATATATTCAAGGTTTAACAAATGCAAAAGTTGATCTAACAACAACTGATAACACTATTTTATATACAGCACCCACTGGGGCTGAGTCTAATGCATCTATTATTAGCTCTATTTTAGTGCACGATAGTAGTAACAATGGCGATACTTTGACTGTAACTTTAACGGACAAAGATAATAATGTGTTTGAATTGTTTGAAAAAAGCGTTGCAGGACACGCAACAGAAGAGATGCTAACAAGAGATCTGATATTACAAGGTGGTGACATCATAAAAGTACAGGCAGGAGTGGCTAACAGACTCCTTGTTGTCGCTAGTATACAAGAACTAATTAAGACTAGAATCACAACAAGTGCGATAACGCAGATATAGGATTGAAGAATCAACAATTAATTGGTATTATAAGCTATGGGTATATTTAAAAGCATCACTAAAGTTTTAAAAAAAGCAGCACCAATTATTGGTGGAACCATTGGTTTTGCTGTTGGCGGGCCATTAGGAGCCTCAATAGGATCGGGTATTGGATCATTAGCTGGTGGCAGAAGTGTAGAAGAAGCATTATTAAACGCTGGATTAGCATATGGTGTAGGATCGTTTGCGAAAGGTGCTGGTTTCGGAACACAAGGCACAAGTGCTGGTACTTATGGAGCTTCAACCGGAGCTTCAAATGTGGCTAATGTTAGTGGGCCAGAAATAATGAGTGGTGTAAAAACAACAGCACCAATATCCCAAATTTCTTCATCTGTCCCTACTACAGCTTCAAAGGCTATAAGCAGTGTTTTTGACTTTGCAAAAGCAAATCCATTAATAACTGCTGGAGGTGTAGGTACATTGCTTGCAAGTTCTATACCTGAAGAGCAACAATCTGGGGGCTTTAATATGCAACCTTATCCAGTAGGTAAAACTAGGCTAGGTACTGGACGAATCGGTAATAAACTGTATAATTTAGATGATCCAGATGAGCGAAAAAAATATTTTGAAGATAATAGAAAAAGACAAGGTGCCGAGGATATTGAATCAGAAGAAGAAAGAGATATATTTAGAGACGTTGTAAGTAGAGATCCCTCTTTGAGAGATCCCTTTTTGGCAGCAAGTGGTGGAGAAGTAACAGGCCCTGGTACAGGAACCAGTGACTCAGTTCCTGCAAGATTATCAGACGGAGAATTTGTGGTAACAGCAAAGGCTGTCCGTGGTGCAGGTGGCGGAGATAGAGATGTCGGTGCCGCAAGAATGTATGACATGATGTCACAATTAGAAAGGGTTGCGTGATGGCAGATCCACAAGAAGTCAAACAAGAACAAATTGTAAGGTTAGCTCCTTTCCAAGAAGATTATTTAGCTGATATATTTGCAAGTGCGAAGGCTCTCACGGGTGAAGGCTCACAAATGCCTTTTTCTGCACAACAGTTAGAAGGTCTTACTGAAGATCAACTAAGAGCAATAAATGTAGCTGGTCAAGGTATTGGAGGATTTCAGCCTTATTTAAAAGGAGGAGCCGAAGCTTTAGGTCAAGGTATTGGAGCCGTGGGCACTGGTCTGGGAACTATAGGAACTGCATTAAGTCAATTACCTGAAGCACAACAAGGATACAGACAACAGCAACAAGCTATGTTGGATGCTCAAAGACTAGGACAACAAGGTATTGGGCAAGCACAACAAATGACAGCTGGTGCCAGTTATGACTTTGATCCTACCTCTTACAGAGAGTTTATGGATCCGTACATGGAAGATATTGTTCAGCAACAATATGCAGATATAGCTGAACAAGGAGATATAGCAAAAAACAAAGCCTCTGCACAAGCTATTGGTGCGGGAGCCTTTGGTGGTTCAAGAGGAGCTATTGAACAAGCAGCTATCAATCAAAATGTGTTGGAGCAACAAGCAAGGACAGGATCACAGCTAAGATCAGCAGGTTTTCAGCAAGCTCAAAATCTTGCACAACAAGCAGCATCAAGACAAGCACAACAACAACTTGCACAAGCTGGACAGTTTGGTCAACAAGCTGGACAAGCGGGAGCCATGGGTTTTCAAGGAGCACAAGGCTATGGTCAGACAGCTGCAGGTCTTGGTAATCTTGCACAATTAACTGGTCAATTAGGTCAAACAACTGGTGCTCTTGGACAAACAGTCGGGCAACTTGGAACTGCGACAGCGGGCCTTGGTCAATTAGGTCAACAAATGGGTGTTCAAGATGTTAATACATTATTGGGTATAGGTGGAATGCAACAACAACAAGGACAAAGACAACTTGATATAGATCGAGCCAACGCACTTGCAGAACAAGCTCTACCTTATCAACAGGTTGGTTTTATGTCTGATATTTTTAGAGGTGTCCCAGCCCTACAACAGACTTATTCAACAACCACGAGTCCAGGACCGAGTAACCAGTCTCAACTACTAGGATTAGGTATAGCAGGTTTAGGTGCATACGGCATGGCAAACAGAGGAACTGGTAACTTTTTCGGTATGGGAGCTAAGAATTGAACAAACCATTAAATAGAAGAATGTTTCGTCAAGGTGGTATGTCTAAACAGCCAATGGGTATTCTTGCTTCATCACCAGAATTAATGACAACAGCCCAAAAAGCTATGATGAAAGGTCAGCCAGTTAAAGCACAAAATGGCACCTTTATTAAAGACCCTGATAAAATGAATTCACCTATGATAAATTATTTTAGACAAAACTCGCCTTTAGAAGCTATAGGTGGTTTTGTTTCTGATACAGCAGATAAATTTATGACTAATAATAAAATAATTGCCGACATGATTAACAAAGGCTTACTAATTGGATCACCTGATGGGAAAAGAGATGATACTCCAACATTTCATGGATACACTTTACCTGAGATGAAAAAAGAAGGTGAAAGCTTTGCAAAAGATAAGGCAAAGGCATTAGCTATCAAAAAAGATGACTCTCAATTTATGAAAGACATTAAGAAAATTGGATCTAGTATTGATACTAGCCTTGAATCTACTATTAATAATATAGACAAAGGTTTAGATTATTTTAGAAATAAAAAAGAAATAGAAACAGCTGATGATATTAGATTAAAAGGAATACAAAAAAGTCTAAATTTAAAAGCCGAAGGAGATTCAAGATATCAATTTACAGATCAATCTGCTGGCCCACAACGTTTAGAGCCTCCTAAAAAAGGTGAGGAAAGAGGTTTAGTAGATCCTAACGTTTTATCTTCAGCTGATCCTAGGTTTCCAGAATCTTTCCCAGAATCTAGACCGGAAGAGGTTTTAGGACTTAGTGTAATAAATAAAATTAAAGAAGATGCAAAAAACCCTAAAGGGACTACTACAAAAGGGGCTGATGATGCATTAGGTATATCAGATTTAAGTTTTAAAGATCGTGTGAAAGCAAGACGAGAGATTATTTCTGCCGCACTAGGAAGAGATATTTCTGAAAAAGACGTGAGAACTGATGCAAACTATAATTTAATTATGACAGGTTTGTTAGTTGCAGCAGGTGAAAGTCCAAATGCTATGACAAATATTGCAAAAGGATTGGCTGCAGGATTGGCTGGATATGGTAAAGCAAAAGGTGAAGCTACAGAAGCTAAGAGAAAAGAAGACATAGCTGTAGGATTGGCTGCTGTAGAACAAGTATTTAAAGAGTCAGAAGCAGAAAAATCTAGGGATAAAAAACCAGAAGCAATTAGAACAGCAGAATATCTAAGAGATAATCCAGAGCTTATGACTATAATGAAAGGGATTAGTTCTAAGAACAAATCTGATGAACAAATCAAATTAGAAATAGCAACAGCTTTAGCTAAATCGTCCATAGATCCAAGTGCTGTAAATGTGGGTATGATAGATACGTTATTCAAAGCTGTTAAAGGTCAGATTCAAACACCTCAAACACCTACAGTAATTCCTTCATATAGAATACCTCAAAATGTTGTGGGTACAGATAACTATAAGCCTGGTAAAGTAATAACTTATAATAAGAACAATTACAAAGTAAGTGATGACGGACTAACACTTAATTTAGACACAACACAAAAGAGTAGCTAATGGCTTCTCCTATTGAAAATTTGCCTGTCTTTCCAGTTCAGGAAAATGAAGACATAAATAAATTACCAGTGTTTCCAATAGCTGGTGCAAAACAAGAAGAAGATTCTTTCTTAGGAAGCACTGTAAGCACTTTCGGAGATATAGCTCAAGGTGTTGGATCTGGATTAGTTGGTTTACCACAAGGTATAGTAGAAACAGTGACTTCTGGCTTTGATTATATTTTTGATACTGACTCAACAGAAGACGTTACAGCTTTTGCTGAAGGAACAAAAGAATTTCTTGGTTTAACACCAGAGGGAACAGCTGGTAAAGTAGCAGAAGGTATAACAACTTTTGGTGGTGCCCTTATACCAGTTATCGGATGGGTTAATCGTGCAAGTAGTGTCGCTCGTGGAATTAACACAATACCAGCTACAAGTAAGTTTTTTAGAGCAGCAGAAAGATTTGGTAGATCTAACGCAGGTAAAAATTTATTAGGTGCTAAAACAGCTTTTGGTGCAAGAACAAAACAAGCACTTGTAACAAGTTTTGCAGGTGGTGCCGCAGAAGCACTTGTAGCACCAGATGGAACAGGCACATTGGCTGATGCTTTTGGTGTTTTACCAGAGAGTTTAAGAACTGATAAAACACAAGGTTTACGAGGCAGAGAAAAGGCTGCACAAACACTATCTAACAAATTAAAGATAGGAACTGAAGGTGCAGCAATCGGTTTAGGAGTTGAAGCTGCAATACCTATAGCTGGATCTGCTGTAAAAATTGCATCTATGCTTCCTCTCGTTCCTCAAACAGCAAAATTAATATCTGATGGATTTCAAAGAATAGGATCAAAAGTTTCTGGAACAGCTTTAGGTAAGTATTTGTCTTCAAGAGGTGAAACTCCAAAAGAATTATTTGAAGCAATGAAAGATGTTGATGCTATGATTAGCTCACAAGATAATTTAGCTATGAGTTATCTTTCTGAGTTTGAAAAGGCTGCCAAAAAAACAATTAGTACTATGCAGCTACCAGGTAAAAGACAAAAACAAATAGATAGAGCATATTCTGATTTAATGAGGTATCTTGAAGGTGACGAAAAAGCTTTTGATACAGTTATAGATGGTAAAGCTTTATATAACCCTAGAGTCAAAGCAGCTGCAGAAGGTATGAGAATACAAGTGGATGCTTTATCAGATGTTATTTATAAACAACTGGAAGACATGGTAGAGCAAGGTCTTGTTGAACCTAGTTTAGTAAAACCAATTCTTCAAGAGATAGAAAACAATAAAGGTGCTTATCTTCGTAGATTATATGGTGGAGCCGTATCTTTAGATGCAAAAGGTTTAGCTGCTATGAAGGCTGATCCAAGATACACACAAAGCATAGAAAACTCCGCTAAAATAATTATGAAAACTAATCCTGAAAAGACATTAGACGAAGCTATGTCAGAGGCAACTAAATCAGTAGACAGAGCTATACTAGGAGATCTTTCAGAAGGATCATTAAGCCCAGAAGCAATTCTTAATTTAAAGAAAAAAGGAGATATGACAGGTTCTTCAAGAATAAAAGAAGTTCCGTTATATACAATATCAGAAGGATTCTTCAAAAAAAGATCTGTTTTTCTAGATAAAAATCCACAACTAAGAGAACTTATGAACGAGATCCGTGATCCTAAGGTCCTCTTCACACAAACAATAAGTGATTTAAGTAAGTTTATTGGAACAAACAATTTATATAAAAGCATGGCTAGGATGACAGATGAGGGAGGTTTTTCAGAAACTTTTCAGACAGCTATTCCTAAAATAAATAACTGGCTTACAAAAGCAAAAGATTCAAAAGGTAAATTAGTACAAGCTTCAAGACCTTTAATTGTAAAAGGAGAAGACTTAACACCTCAACAAATAGCTGATCTTCAAGCAGCAGGATACAAACAACTAGGTAAGCGTGTTCCTCAAAAGTCAAAGGTTATAGAAGACTTAGAAAAAGAAGAATTAAAAGCAGCACAATCAGGTAAACCTTTTTCCAAAGAAAAACTAAAGAAAAATGAAAAAGTAAAACAAGAAGAATTAAGTAAGATGTCTGTTTCTGGAGGTAATTATGGTGCTCTATCTGGAGATTTTGTAGCACCAGAAATATTTAACTCTTTGACAATACCTACAAGAACCGGGGGCATAGGTTCGGAATTGTTGGCTGTAGCATTACAAGCCAAAGGCTTATCCCAAGTCGCAAAAACAGTTTTAAATCCATTAGCTCAAGTTCGTAACTTTTTATCAGGTATATTTATGGTAGGAGCCAATGGTAACATTGCTAGAAACATGGATTTAACTCAGTCTATGTCAGCTACCTTTGGTAAAGTTTCTAATCTTAGTGAGCCAGAGTTCAGAGAATTCTATGAAATGTTAGGTGATATAGGAATAAGAGAAGAAAACATTGTTATAAACGAGTTTCAAAGAAACATAAGAGAAGGGGCTGGACTAACAGGTGCTAGTAAAACAGGTGCAGCGATTGAGTATGGTATGGATAAACTACCTATTATATCAAGTGCATTCAAAGCTTTTCAATCTGTTTATGGTAACGTTGATACTTACTGGAAAACTGTAGGTTTTGTTGGAGAGAAAGCAAAGTTTGGATCAGCTTTTCGAAAGGCTGGTTTAGATCCTGATAACTTGGGAGATGACATAATTCAAGAATTAGTAAACTCTGGTCTTGCTCCTCGATCCTCGGATCTTATGGGTAAGCATGGATTTATAAACGTGTTTGCAGGTGATATTGTAAAAGAGACAATGCCTATTTATTCTCGTGTTCCAAAACTTATTAGAGACATAAGAAAAGTTCCTGTATTTGGTAACTTCATAGCTTTCCCTGCTGAGATTATGAGAAACTCAACTAACATACTTAATCGTAGTTTAACAGAGATGGGATTTAAGGCTAGTGACTCTTTAGTAGCAAAAATAGGTGCTGATAAAGCAGCTATCTTGGAAAGACAAATTCGTGCTATAGGTGCAAATAGATTAGCTAGTTATGTAAATATGGCTGCTACTGTTCCTTTTGCAGTCACAAAAGGTGCACTAATGGCTGTCGATATGTCACAAGAAGAACTAGAGAATATTCGAAAATTGATGCCTGAATTTTTAAATGGTCACCAAACTGTTCCTTTAAACAATCCAAAAGATGGTAAAAAATTTGAGTATGTTGATTTAAGTTACATGTTGCCTTATGACTTTGTTTTGGCTCCAGCGAGACTAGCTTTAAAAACATACAGTCAAAAAGGAGAAATAGGTGCTTCCGAAGCAGAGAAGATAATTGGTGGAGCATGGGAATCTTTTAAAGCTTTATCTGAGCCTTTTGCAGGTGAATCATTAATAGCTGAACGTGTATTAGACGCTTTACCCGCACAATATTTAGGTCGTGGTGGTCAAACTCCCACAGGTGCTCCAATATGGAATGAAGCAGAGTCTCCTGGTGCAAAACTTCAAAAAGGTTTTTATCATGTTTTAGGAGGTTTATTACCTGGTGGTGTAGAACAATTTGCAAAATTAACTCCTCGTGGCTTTGAGCAGGGTAGAACTTCTCTTGCAATTTCAGGAGATCCTGGAGCAACTGGAACTAAATATGATAAGACAGAAGAGGCATTAACAGCTTTCACAGGAATAAGAAAATTAGAATTAGATGTACCAAGAGCTTTGTCTTTTAGTGGTTATGGTTACACACAAACAAGGAGTTCTGCTATAAGAGGCTTTGGTCAAATAGCTAAACTTAACAATTCTACAAAAGAAGATGTTTTACAGGCTTATGTCGAAGGCAATAATAATTTATTTAGAGTACAAAGAGAAATGTATGATAAAATACAAGCAGCTAGAACTGCTGGATTGTCAGAAAAAGACATAATATATGCTCTTAAAGAAGACTCTAATTTAGGAAGACAAGAATTGGGTATGATTTTAAAAGGTCAATTTAGTCCTATAAAACCAAGTAAAGAACTTTATGAAGCTATCTACAAAGAAGCTAATATAAGACTAGAAAGAAGAGCACTTAATAAATTACCTGTACCAGAGATGGTGGAAATATATACAGATATATTAGGTAAATCGTTATTGTCTGGTGGTGTTGAATCGACACAAGAAGAACTTCCTATATTTCCAGTTGATGAATTACCTGTATTAGATACTTCTAATATATCTCCAACAAGTGGTACAACAACGTCTGCCGAAACAAGAACTAATCCTGCTTTCTTAGGAAGCAATCCAATTGATATTCTTAAAAATTTAACAATAGGAACTAGAACACAATGAAATTATCAAAAAACTTTTCGCTAGCAGAATTTACAAAATCACAGACGGCTGAAAGAAAAGGTATTGAAAACAAACCAAATGAGATTCACATTATAGCCATGGAATCTTTGTGCCACAATGTATTAGAAAGAATTAGATCAGCTTTTGGTAAACCAGTTATGATTAATTCTGGATACAGAAGTCCGGCTTTGTGTGAAGCCATAGGATCAAAGCCAACTTCACAACACTGTGATGGAGAAGCAGCAGATATAGAAATATTTGGTGTGAGTAATTATGATCTTGCTAAATATATTGAAAACAATTTAAACTTCGATCAACTTATATTAGAATGCTGGGATGGTATTGAGCCTAATTCTGGTTGGGTACATGTATCTTACGTTAACGATTTAGCAAATAGAAAAGATGTGCTAACATATACTAGAGCAAACGGATATACAAAGGGGATTGTATAATGAAAGACGGCCCGTTCAAAACTGCAATAGAAAAAGAAGATGATGACAAGGTCATCATGCAACAATTCATTGTTCTTAAAATAAAGAATGGCGAGATTGTAAAAGAAACACACATGAGAAACCATAGCTTTTATGGAGATTATCATGATAGTTATATGTCAGAGCGTCTAGTAGATATTAGCGATATAACAAACGGAACAATGCATTAATGGCTTACAAACGTAATTACCAAAGAGAATATGCTATAGAACCTAAGTCTCGCAGAAAGGAACGAGCTAATCGAAACTTGGCTCGAAGACAAATGATGCGTAAAGGTAAGGTTAAAAAAGGCGATGGAAAAGACGTACATCACGTTGGTGGTAATGCCTTAAATAAAAAAAGTAAATTGAAAGTTGTATCTGCCTCTAAAAATAGATCATATGCAAGAACAAAAAATGCTAGAAAAAAGAATCCTAAATCATAATGTCAACATCGATTGTAAATTTACCGTCAATAGATGTATGGGTTCGAAGAGAATATTTACGAGATCATGAAGATGGTCATGGAGAATTTGTTAAAGGCATTTGGGTTACTGCAAAATCTATTCCTGGTAGAGCTTTTTATTTTGAAACTTACCTTCCTGATTATGGTGCTTTGTATGACAAGTTACCTATTTCTGCATTCGTTTCTGACCCAGTTACACCGACTCCAGATTTGGATCTTTACAACCTTCAGTTTTGGAACTGCATGGATTATGGTGTGGTGGCTATTTCTAAACAATTCATAGGATCGATGGATTTTGAAGTATTGACCAGAGACCACGGAACACTGACAGGTAAGTATGTAGCAACACTAGATAATTACAATGTCGATCCAGACCACATCGATTATTCAACCAGTGAGAAACCAGCAGAACACAAGTCACATAATATAATAGAACTAAGCAACGGACAGTTTTGTTTATATCCAAACAATAGAATGAGAGTTTATGATAACTCATTAACTCCAGACAAGCCATTGCAACCAGACTTCAAAGTGAGTACAATAGAGTACCAAGTTGAAAATGGACAAAAGTTCAGACTTGGTGATACAGATGAATACTTTTGGAAAACCAAAGATGAATGATAGAGTTTGCTTTAGTCTATATGATAGGCACATTAATTATTAATCAAGACCAGACATTTGAAAATGTTAATGACTGCCTGTATTTTGCTAGAAGATTAAACGAACAACCTGAGATTCCATACCCCAATGACGAAAAAAGAAAGATCACAGCCTATTGTAAGCCCGTGCCTAAACGTATGCAAAATAGAAAATAACATATGTATTGGCTGCTACAGAACATTAGAGCAAATTTCTTCTTGGTCACGCTTGTCTGATCAAAAACGTACTGAAATTATGCAATCCCTCAAAAAATAAGGCTCTCAGATGCCTCAGAATTAACGAAACAAAAGGCTTTGGTATGATTCCTACCTAGAAAAGGCTTTGTTTTTCTACATTTAAATTTAATAGCCTAGCGTTGATTTATGCTTTTTTGGAAAGAATATCTTTCACTTTTGCTGTCTTATCTTTTTGATGGAAACAATTTATATATAAAATGCAGAGTTAAGCTTTATTATTAAGAAAGGATATATAATGTTAAAGGAATGGTTCTACAAATTTAAAATAGCGAGAACAGTAAGTGCATTGAATAGTTTAGACGATGCAACATTGAAAGATATAGGTTTAAACAGATCTAATATCACTTCTCATGCTTATGAAATTTTCAAAAATGAGAAGCCAGAGGAAGATACAATGCCTGAATTGGATATGTTCGTAAAGTCTGGTCTTTAATCAACTTCTCCCCAGTTGTCACACAAGGCGGAGTCAACTTCAAAAGGAACTTTCAGATTTGGTATACAATTTGACATAATGTCAACAACCCTATCTGCTTCCTTTTGGTCTTTGATATTAAAACATAGTTCGTCATGAACAGTCAGTATTGGACATAGACCTTCTTTATAACAATCTATCATAGCTTTTTTTGTTTGGTCGGCACTCGAACCTTGGATTAATTTATTGAGTGCTTTGTAAGTAAAAGCTCTTCTGATTCTACCTTTGTGACCATATTCTTTGATGGCTTCTGCAAGAGGCATAGCTTTATTGTATCCGTATGAATTAGGTTCCCACATATCAAACCTACACTTACGACCTAACCAGGTTCTAATTACACCATGCTCTTTTGCATGACTAGATGTTTTTTCTGCTATACCTCTAACAAAGGGAACTTTTTCATGGTAGGTATCTAAAAGCTTTGTAGCCTCTTCTTCATCAACCCCCATTACATTTGCAAGTTTTTTCTTGCCCATACCATACATAATACCAAGGTTAACTGTTTTAGCATTTTTTCTAGATATACCCGCCATATCGGCTACCATCTGATGAAAGTCAGCATCTCCTTTATTATACATTTCTATCACTTGATCTATCTGAGGATGTTTATTTTCTCCTGTCAAGCTACCACAATAATGTGCTAGCCATCTTGGTTCTTGTGATGCATAATCAAAGGAACCCCATTTGTGGCCCTCCTCCGGGATAAACAAACCACGAATTAGTTTTTTGATCTCAGGATCTCGTGCAGGAATCTGTTGCAAATTGGGGTTACTTGAGCTAAAACGACCTGTAACAGTACCTCCATCATCGGATCTTAAAGGATTAAAATCACAATGTATTCTACCATTATGAGAATGATTAAGAATAGTTTCAATAAATGTCGTATTAGCTTTGTTAAGTTCTCTAATCTTAAGAATCTTTGCCGCAATGGGGTGGGGATGATTAGAGAGAAATTGTTTTGTAAACATGGGCGACCCAGACTTTTCTGTGCGAAAATAGTGAATCCCAAGGGAGTCGAACACTTTTGCTATAGATGTGGCGACCCAAGGTTCAATAGAGAGTCCCGTGTCCTTGACTATCTCTTCAAGTAATTCTTTCTCTCTTTTAGCCAACATTTTTTTAACACCTTCAGCCTTATCTATATCAACACGAACACCTTTTGTTTTCATATCTAACAGAACAGGTAGCAAAGAAGACTCTAAATTAAAAATGGCATTACATTCTTCTTTATCTAATAAAGGTCTTAAATGATCCCAAAGTTTCAGTGTAACCCTAGCATCTTGTTCGGCATAAGCACCAACAAAACGACTAGGTAATTGCCACATACCAGACTTTGGATCTACACCAAAATATTCAGCTGCTTTGTTCATCATCTTTTCGTTTTTCCACTCTCCAAGATATTCTCCTGCAAGTGAATTTAGATTATAATATCTCCTATTCTCATTCAGTATAGGTGCTGCAATCATTGTATCTATAATCTTGCCTTGAACTTCTATACCCTCGGCTCTAAGCCATCCCAAGTCATACATGGAATTGTGAAATACTTTTTCTATATGAGGTGTTTCCATTTGTTTTTTTAACCAGGAGAAAACTTTCTTTGGTGGTAGATTACCTCCACCCTCATGTCTGATTGGATAGTAAGCTATAAAATCTCCTGCAGCGACAGCAACACCAATAACATAACCATCTTTTCTACACCAACCAGGTCCAAGTTTCATTAAATTAGGATCTCTTGTCTCTAAGTCAATAGCTATTCTATCGTGCTTAGTTAAGTCTGGAAAAGAAGAAGGAGGCGACCAATCACTTTCTAAACCCATGGATGCTACTTCTTTTATGTCTTCATTTGTTAAGTCTGGCATTTCTTCTGGTCCTTTCGCTTTAAACCAATCGCCCCCCATATCTGCTAAATTATACTGATGTTTCTTTTTCATGATTTATAATCTCTCCACCAAGTGCTGCGTACCCAATGATATCCGTCCAAGAATCATCGTGGTCCATTGTTTCAGCTAATCTAGCTAACTTTACCCCTATCATACAAGCAACGACTTCTTCTGCTGTTATTTCTCTAGCTAAAATAACAGACCAAATCTTAGCTATTCGCTCATGATTAAACTTTGCTGGTCCATATTCCTTGGCTCTCGGTCCATTGATTAGTTTTTCTGCTTCTTCTAAAAAATATTTTCTATCTTTTTTCATATTCTAAATCCATTATCTTTGTTTGAGTCTACGATGTGTAATTCTTGTTTTGCTCTTGTTGCACCAACATAAAAAGTCCTGATCTCGGAATCTTGATCAGGACTTTCTGCACATGCTTTTGATGATTCTAACATAAGTAGAACGTTATCTGCCTCCCCTCCTTTTGCTTTATGGATCGTAGAAATTTTTATTCTTGGTGATCCGCTCCAAATCTTCTCCCCACTCTTCCTCACAGAATTTATGTATGTTAGCTCCTTCTCTGATACTTTTATCACTTGATTCCAATGTGTCTCCGCAGACACTGTCAGACAATCTACCATATGATCTATGGAAAATAATTTTTCGGGGTCTAATGAATTTAACACTTTTTTGCCATGTTTGGTAAAAACATGAGGCTGTGTTATCTTCGAAAAGTTCTTCCATTCGCTTAGTGATAATTTTTGATTTTTGCATATTCTATTCCACACCTCTATTCCGTTAAGTACATTTAGGGAAATAGACCAACCAGAACCTTCTTTCCAAAAAAGGTAGCCACTTTCTTTAAGTTTGTTAGCAATTTTATTGGTAATGTAGTTAGTTCTTCCAAGGATTAACCACTCTCCAGTTCTTAGGTCTACATCCATGATATCATAATGCCAAATAACTGCACCTTGTTTTGTTGTGGGTTGCCAAACTTTATTTTGTCTGATACCTATTCTTTTTACCATGTCCTCTGCTATTTCATGAACCGATAAAGGTACTCGGTAAGACTTGTCTAAGATTATTTTATTAGGACTAGAGTTCAAAAAATCTTTAACATCTACACCCATCCAAGAATAAATGCACTGATCATCATCTCCTGCATAAAATACCTTCTTGGATCTCGGAACTAGGACTTTCTTAACCATTTCCCATTGCATAGGAACTAGATCTTGTGCTTCATCAACTATTAAAAGATCTAGATTAGGACCTTCGCCTTGATCTATGAAATCTTGAATCATGTCTACAAAATCTCTTTTTCTCATGACTCTTTTATAATCTTTCAATGCTTCATCAACTTTCAATGCTTGTTGGAAGTTCAGTCTACGGTCATTTGTGTCACTAAACTGTTGCTCTAAACTAACACTACGAACACGAGCCATGTTGATTAAACCAAGATAAGCATCTCCATCTTTTCCTAATGTAAATAAAGTTCCCTCAGACATATTTACTGAAGAGTTAGCAGAAAATTCTAATCCCAAAAGTTTTCCTAGTTGTGTGTAATCACTTCCTTTAAAAACATCTTTACCACTCATACCCAACCACTGAAAAGCAAGTGAATGTAATGTTCTAAACCAAACAAGTTTGTCATCGGTTATACCTAGTTTTTCTATTGTTCTAGTCTTTGCTTCTTCTGCAGCTTTACGGCTGAAAGAAACAAACCCTATCTTTTCGGGAGAAGTTCTATTCTTTATTTCTTCTTGAACAATGGATATAAGCTTAGTTGTTTTTCCTGTCCCTGGTGGACCAAATATTGTTGTTTCCATTACATTTCTAACCTTCCATGACATGCTTTACAAACACATATACATTTTTCTATTTCTGCATTTACCTTGTCTATGTTTTTATCTTCACTAATAATTTCAGAAACACTCTTATACTTTGTTTCTGGAACCACATGATGCCACTGTAGGTTTATAGCTTTTTCATTGTAGCCACATCTCTCACAGCCTCTTTCCAATTTTATTTGGTTGACGTAGTCTCTCAACCTAGCTCTCGCTCTAGACCATCTGCTCTTCAAAATGGCACCTCTTCTTCTTGAATCTCGATACTCGGAACTTGAATCTCTGATTCAAACTCAGGCACCCACCAAACTCTAATACTTTTCCATTCTCCTTTAGTGTTTCTAAATTTTTTAGGACCACTTGCATTATCATTTTTATTTAATTCTTTTAGTCTTTCTTGTATTTGACCACGACTATAATTATCAAACTTCTTGGCTCTTAAAAACTGCATCAAAGAATCTAGTTTAAAATATGTTTTTCCACTTTCTGTCCAAGGCTTACCAAGAGATAGTTCTTCAGCCGATTGAGCTTGTATCCTTCCCGTACAGTAAGTCTCAAGTAATTCTAGAAACTGACCCTTATATGTGAGTTCTTGTGGAACCTCTATCTCGTTTACATTTTCTAACAAAGAATTAATCAAAGTTTGCCAATCGCTGTTTTTCATAACAGGAGGCATGTAATTTAATTGTTCCATGCATTGTCTTTGAAACTTCAAGGGAACTTGTAGATCTTCTGTAGATAATTCTAATCGTTTTGTTTCTACATCTGCAAACCAAACTCTAGGTTCTGATAGAACAACAGATAAACCACTTATCTCCATGGTTTGAACTTGATTCCCTATTCCATACTTCTTTGTCTTACACAAAGATTTGTTGCAATAAGAATTCAAAGGCTGTTGTTCACATGTGTAAAAATATTCTTTCTTTTCTATTTGTCCTTGTATTGTAACTATGTCTGATGCTGGTAAAGGAGGAACACAATAAGTAGTGTTGAAACTCTCAAGTAAAGTTTTCCATTTATCAGGATCCATTTTTCTAAACATAACCGCTGCGTTAAACATAGAAGTATTCCTGCCACCCTCTGGAATCCCTTGCTTTGCCATAGTGGATAAGCATGGAGGACTTTCTTTAAATTGATCAGAAGATCCACCAAAATCTAAAGATAAAAAATCTTTTGGTAAAACAGTTCTGTTTTCATACAACTCTATAAACTCTTCTAAAGTTGCTTCTTCTCCATCTTCCTTGATTGCATATCTCAAAGTCTGTTCTGAATCAAAGTATGGAAGATTTATAAAATTACCAACATCTCCACGTTCAACCAAAACTTGTTCTTGCTTTGGGAATATTTCGCAATTACCAAATCCTAATATAGAAGATATCTCTGAGGCTTTGTCTCTGAATTCTCCTGCACCAATCCATTCTTTGAAGAAAAAGAATATGTGTGCACCACCAGATTTACTTCTACATACAACGGCAGGTATTTTAAATTTTCTAATTTTTTTATCTAGTGCAACTAAATCTAATGGATATTGATCTATATCTAAAGCACCAAATTTACATTTGTTTTCTTCGTTGATAGGAATAGAACCAACACCTGTAAAACCATTTATGTGTGACTCTACTAAAGTAATAGTTAAAGGTTTTCTGACGATAAAGGAATGAGCCTTTTGTTTTCCCGCTCTTCTTTCATCTGATATTTTTGTCTGTCCATGTGCTGCACCAAACCCTTCAAATGCAACCATGAACTTTTCGTGTAAATTCATTGTTTTCCCCTAAAAGATTGGGGCGATAAATGGAGGAATATTCATCGCCCCAAACAGTTAAAACGGTAAGTCTTCTTCTTTTTGACTTCCGTTTAATACTTCCTCACTCGTTCCTGCTTGAGTCTTAATATCTCCAGACTTAAACGATTGATAGAAAGCTTTTGCAGCCAAAAAAGCTTCTTGGGGGAGTAGGGCTGGGTCAACCTTTTCGACTGCAAAATTGTACCAGGATCCTCGATCATTGCTTTCTTGCGTAGTTCTCAACTTCCACGCAGTTCCCCACATAGGAGGATTAAATAATCCATTAGGTCCTGTATACTGTACCATCTTCATCATGGTATTCCATTTTTTAGAGACTTTTAATTGTGTCTTTTTCATGTCACAAATAGCTGTCTGTGTTGCACCTGTTTTTGCATCTACAATCATAACAAGATGTTGTGCCGATCTTATAAGCTCATTTCCAGAAGGCAACATTTCTGTGGCACCATCTCTTTGAGTCTGTGTTAACACAGGATCATTAGCTTTAATTTCGCCCATAAATCCTCCGCCCTCGGTTCTTAGTTGGTATTCTAAATACTTCAAGCTATAACCACAGGGTATTACATAGACACCTTCTTCACTGTCCCAAAACTCTGCTGTAACAGTGTTGAATAAATCTCCTCCACTTGCTCCTTTAATATAAACAGGTTCCTGCTTATTTAACTGAGGAGATGTGGTTTGTATTATTCTTAGAAATGGAATCTGCATGTCATCTGCACCAATTGAATCCATTCCTTCTCCTGCAAATTCAGATAATTCACTCATGAAATTTGCGGGTATATTTTGTTTCTTTTCTTGTAGTTCTGTATTAGCCATTATTTAACTCCTTGTTATCTTAGCTTCATTACCGACAAAAACACCGAAAGTATCAAAATCTAGTTCTGCTCCACTTTCAATTCTACCTTTAACCCACGACTTCAAAGTCATAGGATGTATGTGTGTTTTCTGAACAGGTTCAAATCCATTCTTTCGTAGGTCGTCTACTACTGCACCTACCACATTATCTTCTCCTTGAGAAAACGACACAGTAACATCATTCTTAATGATGTCAGCCTCGCCCACAGATCTGAGAAAGTTAAAAGCTTGTTCTCTTTTTTCTTCAGATATACGAGCATGAACAAAAGGTCTTATAGTAACTTTGTGACCATCCACAGTAAGACTATCCATTCCCATCTCTTCCATAAGCATAGGTATGTCTTCTTCGTTCACTTTTCTTTTTTTGAATTTCAAATCCTTGAGGTGCTGTTCAGCATCCTCAATGTCTTTTTGAATTTGAATAGATTGTCGGATAAAGTTGGATAACTTGGATGCTCCTTCTTTATCTACGTTGTCGAACTTATTGGCATCGACCTTTTCCTTTTCAAATAGAGCATACATATCGCTCATAACTACCTCTTTCTGTTACTAAGTTTTTCCCCTTCGGGATTAAGTAATTGTTTTACTTTACAATTATATGTTTTGTCAAGCTACTTGTTTTTGTTGTGCCACTTTCTTGACCAAGTGTGCTAACTGTCTACTTACACTCCTTTCGTTTTCTTCAGCTAATTCTTTTAAAATTTCGTACACATCAATAGATACTGCTACTGATTTCCATTTGTTGGGATCCATCATAAACTCCTTTTAAATCCATTAATATAGTGGAAGATACTTCATATCATATATAGTGTCAAAGATATTTATTTCAACCATTCTCTTACTTCTTCTCCTAAAGATCTGGCTGACAACTCGTTCTTGGATTTTAAACTTTTTACAATATGTTCATCCACAGTTCCTTTTGCCACAAGATCAACATAAAGAACTGTGTTCTTCTGTCCTATTCTGTGACACCTTGCCTCTGATTGTATCCTAGACTCTAGATTAAAATCATTAGCATAATAAATAACATTACTTGCAGTATTCAAGGTAAGACCTCTCCCCGCTGTTTGAGGGTTAGCTACAAAGAATCTCGCATCTCCGTTATTTAATCTTCGTTCCGCAAGTTGTCTATCTCTTTCGGATGTATCTCCGTAAAAGGTAACAACGGAATCTTTTCCATATTCTTTTTGTAAAACTTTTTTTATTTTCAATATGTCGTATCTGAATCTTGACCAAATTATGACACTACCATTCATCTCCTCTATGACCTCAAGCATGGCATCTGTCCTGTGACTCTTGAATTCTACAAGTTCCCCATCATCCGTCATTGTATGACCACATAATACTTGTTGTAATCTTAACAGCTGAGTCATAACAGCAGGTGCCGAAACTAACTGACCATCGTCAAGTAAAGCTATAGCTGCATCTTTTATACTTTTGTAGTGTCGTAGTTGTTCACTCGTCAGAGGAACTTCACGAGTTGTATATATAGTAGGAGGTAAATCCAATGCCTCTGCTTTTGTAACTCTATGTGAAAAGGTATGAAGTCTGTCTGATAAATCATCTAAATTTTTATACCCAACTATTTGTTGAAACGAATGAGAGCCCATTCTTTGTGTTCTTGATATGGCATACTTTCCCTGGAAAGACCAATATGAATCATGACCTAAAAGATCTTTGCTCATGAACCCACATTGAGAGTACAAATCCATTGGTGATTTAGTTACAGGAGAACCTGTTAATATTCTTTTATATTTAGCTAATAAACCGAAGGACATCAGAGCCTTGGTTCTTTTAGCTTTTGGATTCTTAATCGTTGTCGATTCATCTATTGCCAATAAAAAATCAGAGCCTTTAGTAAAAAATTCAATGTAGTTTTTCATTTTTGTTGTGGCAAAACCTTCTACGTTTACTAAAAGAATTCTAAGATTATTTCTTGAATGTGCCCCATCAACCAATCTTTTTTTCTCTGTTTTGTTTGGTTGTGGATTCCATAAATAAACTTCACGTTTTATTTCATCCAACATATGTGTTGGTATTTCATTCTCTTTCCAATTTCTATATACACCTTTCGGTGCAACCACAACGGCAGTATCTATTTCATTGTTTTGATATAACCAGGTAATGTTATCTATAAGTACTTTTGATTTACCACATCCCATCTCCATAAAGTATGCATAATTTTGTTTGTTATAACTTTTTTCTAAAGCTAACCTTTGATGATCATATGGTTTTGTTTTGTATTTAAAATTCATTTTAGTTTTCCTCCATCCATGCGAGAGTTGATGGTGCTGATCGACTCTCTGAATATTTGTCCTTGTACCTAGGCTCTGGTTTTACTGCATCGGGATGATCTGTACCTCTCCAATCTGATTCGGGTAGTTCTCTCTCTTCCTCAGTTGTTAAAAAAGGCCCCCAATATCTATTAGACCCTTCAAGTGAAGTACGTTTTTTTCTTTTCCATCCTTCAAGCCTAGCTATCTTTTGAATCGTCTGACCATCCGTCCCAATCTGGTTCGAAATTGATTGTGTATCGTGACCTAGACTCCACATCCTTCTTGCGACTACTACTGCTAGGTGGGGGTGGTTTGGGAAAGTTGATGACGTTATCTCTATGGACAGAGTGTATTTTTTCTTTTCCATTTTTTTTACTCATAAATTTCGTCCTCCTCTAATCCTTGCATGATTCCAAATCTTGCAGCTTCCATGTACCACAAAATATCAGCAGGGTCTTTTAATGTTGTTATCATTTGAACTTGACCCTGTTTGTTTTGTCCCATGATGACAAGTTGTTCAAATGTTTCTGCAGCCATCTCACACACTAGTGATACAGGCTTAACTGTTCTCCTCATTTTATATGGGAATTTTATTATATTGTCACTCATTTTAATTGAGAACCTTGGCAACAATCGTCCACAACACTATGGCACAAAACACATTGCTCATGACCATGTATGTTAACAGTCTGTAGTGTGCCTTGACACCTGGGACATCTCGGCAGACAATGTGTTTTAACTTCTTCTTTTTCCCATTCATAGTTTACTTCTTTTTCCATTTTTCATTTATCTCCATTCTTAATGAGTGTGTGTGACCATTGTACTTCATCTCAAGGTATTTACTAGCTAATCTTCTTGCGTCTTTTGCCTCTTGTTCCATGCCCACCGATGCAAACTCCACGGCTTCTTCTTCAAACCTTTTTATAAGAGAGTCTATAAGTCTCATAGTCTTTCTCCTCAACTATATTATAGTCGCAATCAACAAACACATATCCGTGATTGTCCCAAATTTTTCTATCCTCCTCTTTTTTTAAAATTCTTTCTACGGCTCTTTCCTCATTGTAGTCATGTGCTCTAACAATTCTTTTTATGCTCGTGTAAATTTCTATGTAATGTTTTTTTGTCTTTGCATAACTCAAAAGTTGTGTGTTGTATTTTATTGGCATTATTTCTTCCCCTTTTTATAAGTGTATCTTACTCCATCTCTTGCCGATCCATGCTTGGCAGTATACCTTAAATGGTTGTTCCCACCTTTTTCCATGATGTCAGTTAACATCGAGTATCCACCTGTGAATGGTTGAATCGTAGGTTCATGATACACACGACCATAGTCTTTTTCTTTCACGGCTTTTGGATCATCCTCAAACCATGTGTCATCTTCTTTCTTCTTATTCGCTTTCTGTAAATCTTTACATATCTTTGTTATCTCTTGTCTTGCCTTCCTCTCGGCAAAATTATTAAATCTTCTCATATTATTTCTCTACCCTGCGACTTAACGCACATTTGTTTTTTTATGTATAATAAATGAAAGTTTTCTTTAATTGATTTTGATATAACTTTCAATCTATTGCTGCATTCTTTTTTTGTTTTGTAACCATATATTGATGGCTGCCATTGATCTCTAATAAAATAACATTTAGTTTCTAAAATTTCTCCTCTTGGGAAAGGTAGAATAGTACAAGCTATAATTAAAACTTTAAACATAATTTACCCTTTCAAGACTCTTCTCCAATACTTTAATAAAGACTCAGAATAATATGGATGTCCGTCTTTCTCAAATTCTTTACAGACATCGTTTATAACTGACTCAACTTTTCTAACGGCTTGATCCCATGTTATATCTTCTTTTAAGATAGGTTCATGCTCTAACTGTGTTTCTTTTAAATGATTATGTTCCATAAGCACCTCTTTTATATTTTATTATACATAAACTCCTATATAAAGCGATAGATTTCCATAGATTTTGCTCAATCATATTACAGCAACAAGCATTACCCTTTACACCAATTTAATAAATTTGTGGGAAATTGGTAAAAGACATCTACGGCATTGAGGTAAAAACGATATTCTATCTTCGCACCATGAGAGAAAGTGTTGCCGACCACCTAACTAATCTTCGGTCATACTCCTATGAATTGCATTAGCTATCATCATAGCATTCTGAGGAACTATGGCATTGCCTAGTCCTTTAATTCTGTCCACCCTTTTGGGTAACCCATCAACCACTCGACCCACGTTGGGTTCAGTTTTCCAGATGGTTGTTGGGGGTCTTTCACTTTCGCAGAAAGGTATGATTTCTTCTCCATGTGAATCTGACTCTTGCTCCCAACTGCTCCACAATCTTTGTATTCGCTCGCTCTTGGAGTCGGAAAGGTTTCCATGTGATTCACGGCATCCCTCAACTTCACTCCCCACCTGACTCCGTCCTTGTTCGTCCTTGAGAATCTGCCGTTGTTGATCTCCACGTTGCTCGCCATTCCCCCCTCTACGTCCGAGGCTCTTGGGGTTGGATATAATTTTATTGTGTTCGGATCGACTTGTTCTCTGAGATTCGATGGACGTTTCCTTCCCTTCCGGTGTCCGTTCTGAAGTTTCCGTGTTGCCTCCTCCGACCTCGGTGGAAGATGATCCATCGTATTCGGAGTTGCCCATGTCTTTACAGACGATCCAAATTCTGTCCCTTTTGTGCAATGCTCCGACTGAACTAGACGGAACGATAAACGTCCTTGTTGCGTAATTAATGGTTTCCATTTGAAGGAGAACCTCGTCAAGTCCCATTGAGAAGTGTCCATATACATTTTCGAAAACACACCAAGAGGGTCTGACTTGTTCAACAATCCTATGGATGTACGGAAAGATGTGACGAGGGTCTTCTTTGCCTCCCCTACGTCCTGCGACTGAGAATGGTTGACAGGGGTATCCTCCTGTGAGGATGAATGGTTTTCCTTGAATAAATTTTCTTGGGTCATTGGCTATCTCCTTTACGTCATTGGCTATCGGTACTTTTGGAAAGTTCTTGGCTATTACTTTTCTACACCATTCTTCAGTATCACAGAAAAGGGTTGGAGTAGTGTTTAAACTACTCCACGAGAATCCTAGTGCAAAGCCCCCGATTCCCGAACAAAGGTCTATATGATCTCTATTCATGATCTGCCTCCCAATCCTTACCATCTAATTCAGAATACATGGTTAAACCAAAATCATATCCTTGTTTATAATAAGCAGATGATCTTTTGTTTTCATCCATACCATCTCCATGTAACAAGGCATCTGCAACTCCATCCTTGAAGAAAGACAAATAGCCTCTTCGTTTTATTTCTGTAGGATTTTCCATTTATCTCTCCAATAATTTTTCTAAAACTTTTTTATGAAATTCTACAGAATCTTGTTCTTCAATAGAATCCCAATCAAATAACATATATCCATTGGGATCATTGTGAACGTCAATTAACATTCCTCCTCGAACTTCGATTAGAATTGTATCTGTTGGAATATGTTTTACATGTTCTTCAACATCTACATCAGTTTGATTTTTACTCATAGTTCTGCCTCAAAGTTACAGTATCCCTCTTTATCAAGACACTTTTCTATTTGTTTACCTAGATAAAATCTTGCATACCATTCTAAAAGTTCTCGGACTTTACCTCCACATATTATAGGATACTTTGGATTTATAGATATTAAGTGTTCCAAAAGTATTTCATCGTTATAACCTTTTGATCCCTCTCCTCTGAAGAATTCATCGAGTTGTTTTTTAAACTTACCCAATCGTTTCTTACATTCTTTAAGACCCATCTTAACTTTAGGCTTGTCACTCTCATCAAATCCATAATTAAGATAAGTAGCAAATCCCTCACTTCCAAAGAAATCAGCATCATTGCTTGATTGAACTCCAAACATAAATTTGCCTTCAATATCTCCGTGATAATATCTACCCATGATTGTCCTCCAAATTAAATTCGTGTTTAAGTTTCCACATTGCCATATCTAAACTTCTTATATCTGATAGATAAAGGTCTTCTATTTCTCTAGCATTACACAAAGCATCTTTTATTGATTCATATGCTTTATTAATTGCCTTTAGTTGATCTTCAGTAAGAGACTTTAATGCTTTCTTTCTCAAAGCCTCTTCCTTATCTCTTTCTAATTCCCATTTAGATTTTCTACCCATTGTCTTCCTCCTTCTCAAAAAAATTTAATAAAAATGCCTCTACATAATCGTAGTAATTATTGAAGATGTCTTGACCTTCATCTGTATAGATTTCTGAATTATTATTCATCTCAACCATAGTGCTATAGACATCATCTCCTAATTTAGAACTCATTAACCAATCTGCTAACTCGGATTGTATTTCTAAAAAAGTTGGTGTTGGTATTTTAATTTTCATTATAAAAGTCCTCCATTTGTTTTATTGATTGTTTAAATTTATTCTTATCTACATCAGATAATTCTGACATAGAGATATACTCATAACCCTCCTTCATTAGTTTCTCGTTAAAGTTATCTATAACTGAAGTATAGTGATATATAGATTCATAACCCTCTAAAGGTTTATGTGTCTTGCTATCGACTATGACATAGTCCGTTGGATATAGTTCGGTAGCCATTATGCACACTCCTCAATAGGATTGTCATTATCTTCACAACATTGTTTGTGACTTTCCCAACAATCTTGAATTGTATGGCTATCCTTGTCATAAGAGTTATCAATGAAATCCATTAAATCTCCAAACTGCCCAATAACTCCACCCTCTCCATAAGTGTGGTCATAATAATAATAAATCTTTTCCATTATGCATATTCCTTATATAATTTAAGAGCATCATCAAAAGGTAAAAAGTTTAAGCATTTTCCTTCCATATGAGGTTGTTCTTTTTTCAGAAAGTTTTTGAAATAATCATCCGTGTGATTGCCTTTTCTTTTCCATGCAACCAAGAATTGTTTATTCTCTACTTTGTCTTCGTCAATACAAATATATTGATTTTTCATTTCTTTTTTTAGTTGTTTTGTATCAAGCCATTTATACAACTCATCATGACAATGATGCTCTAAATCAATATCATAGGTACAAGTTTTTTCTTTACCATCTGATGTATAGTTAAAACTTCCTTGACCAAATGTTTTTACACACCATTCATTAGCTAGTTGGACAAGACCTCTCTCTTCAATATCCGGATAAGTGTTTTGTCTATCACAACCACCATGACCATCGTTTGATACATCAATGGCTTTCTTGCCATTGATATATACAGTCGCATTATAGCATGGTGTTTCTTCTGAACCTCTTGCATAGTGAGAGATATTCTTTACTTCTAATTTATTTATCTGCATTAGTTTCCTCCTTATATTCATTTACAAAATTAAGAACTTCTCTCCAATCATCGCTCAACAATAAATCATCATGAGCATATCCATAATCTCCGTCTCGAATAACAGAATATTTGAAGTGTAGTTCCTCAAGCTTTTTTGTCTCATCATCACACACAAAAATCTGTAAACCTTTGTAAGTGAAACTAGGACAAAGATCATTGCTATAACACATTGATCTCCAATCCTTGGGTATTGGCACATCAATCTTGACACTCGGATGTGTGACCTTGGGATCAGTATAATAATTCTCTGACCAATCATGAAATGCCTTATTATAATCTTCAGCAAATCTTCCGTAGTTAATCGTTTCCATAATTACCCTCCCCAACTATCAGCTATTCTTGTTGCTCTTATTTCTTCTGCAAATTCATCTAATATTTCTTTTGCATAGTTTACCCAATAAGAACCATACTTATTATCCACGGCTTTTATTACTTGATCATTGGTTAGGTCTTGAAGTTGCTCTCCTACGAACAACTCCACCTCTAACATTTTATCTTTTAGTTTATTCAATTGTCTCTCCATTAAAGTTATATATTATATCATATAGGATTATAAATTATTATATTCAAGGGTATGAGGAAAAATATTTTTATTTTCTTTTATAAAAAGTTCTGTCTCCTCGATTTCTTCTTCAATAATCTCTTTCATTGTAAGAAGTAAATTTATGCCTATCATATTTCTTTTAGTGTTTTTCTTTTCCATAATTATCTCCAATTTCTAGGGTTGTCTTTGTCATCATATGTGATGAACTTCTCATTGATTTGATAAAGAACTCCGTTGCTATTTAATTTATCCAATAGCTTTGGCATCTCACAGTCTTCCTCAAGGGCAAAAAGTTCTTCGCCCTTGGTTCTATATGCTTTTGGAAAATCGGCAGGGTGTAGCCTCGCTTTACGAATGTCTGCCCTTGTTACAATTATCCACCCATGTGCCTCATCAATTAGATAAGGTATGTTTAAAATTCCGTTCATTTTATATTTCCTTTCCGTTAGTTATGTCTTCATCTTTCCAAGGATTCCAATTAACAAGCTCTTCCAAATCTGACATAAGATAACCATAGCCGTCTATTTGACTATGTGCATCTATTTCATATTCTTTAGCCATTCTAATAATTTGTTTTAAGTTTTTTAAAAGTTGTTTTTTAGTCATCACTTTTCTCCTAAGTTTAAAATTTTAGTTACATCTGACATCCATTGACTTCGGTCATCAGCATGGTTCTTCTCAAAAGTTTTCACAACGATTTCTTTTTCTTCAATCATTAGTTCAATTATGCCTTTAGTGTAAAACATCCCATTGATTGAACTTATTTGATCTCGAACTTCTTTTAATCTCTCAATATCTTTAATTACTTCATTCATAATTTATCTCCGTTAAAGTTTATTTTTCTGTGAGGGATTGATAGTAAGACGAATTGTCATACATACCCTCCCTTTGATCATAAGGCTCTTCTTGACACTCTCTAAGCTGATCTCTGATCACATCAAAAGCCTCATAACAATTGTCACAAACATCAAGCCTATCATGATTGTGCCAACCTCTTTTTATGGGTAGCTGATCAAAAGAAATATTCTGATCAAATTCACACCCACATTCTTCTTTGAATTCATTCCTAACAATATCCAAAACTTCTTTTCTATAGCTATGGAATGTTCTTATTTCTTTATCGTAAAACATTATTTTTGCCCCCAAGGAAATCCCCATTTATCTGCACATATCTCTCCATAACCAACTTTCATTGATCTAGGATCAGATAATTTCTTTCTGCACATACTACAATTGCCATGTAAATGACCATGACCTATAGCCTCGGACATAGGGTCTTTAGCTATAGCTACTAGCTTATCAGCTACTGATGCATCGCATCTGTTAGTAGGCATAAACTTACCATTTAAAATCTTACCTACATAAACATCATCATGCCTTACATAAATAGCATCCTTGTTGTGAGATGCAGAATTCTCAGTAGGTAAGGATAAAGTAATGTCGCCTACTGTAAACTTAGGATATTTTAATCCGTTCTCTAATGGAGTACTGAATAACTCCCTAATCTTGTCCACGGATATTGAACCTTGGCTCTTGGAACTTGATTGATTAGCAATAGCATCTTTCAAAATCTTTTTAAGAACTTCAATTTGTTTCTCAGTCAAAGAATTTTTCTTGCCGTAGACAAAAGCCATTTTCATGACAAAAGAATTATTGTCTTGATTATATTTTTTTAAATCTTCAAACAAAGTGTCCAAAGTATCATCCTTAGTAAAATGATTGTCTGAAGTAATTTTAGTCCACTCAGCATCAACATGAGAATATCTGTATTTAGGTTTCTCAAGCACTTTAGTAAGAACTACAGTTTTATTTTCTATTGGAATACTTCCAATAAACTTATCATAATGGAAAAATTGTCTATTCATTTTTTAATCTCTTTCTGATATATTAAAATTAAAAATAACATCTTATAAAAGACGATATAGGAGTTATCGCATATAGTAAAATAATACGTCAAGAAAAAAATGAATGTATACAGTTATAATTTCAAAAAAAGTTTTTTAAAAAATATTTTTCAAAATAGGTGTAGTAAGCGTAGTAAGTGTGCAAGTGTTTGTTTTTACTAAAGAATTTTGGATACACTTTTACTACGTTACTACACTTATGAGATGGGATGGAACTTCAAAAAAGTTTTTTTAAAAGTAAAAAATGAGGAGAATATTGTATTATGGGCAATAAACATCAGCTAACAAATAGGCAAAAAGAATTTGCTAAACACATTGTTGAAGGAATTTATTCTAATGCTAAATGTGCAAGAATGGCTGGGTATGCAGAAGATAGTTCTCACATCCAAGCCTCTAAATTATTGGATGGAAAATCATTCCCCTTAGTTACTGAATACATAAAAGAACTTCGAGAAGAGCATCAAAAGAAATATGGAGTGACATTAATTGGTCAGCTAAAGAGATTTTCAGACTTGTCTCATAAAGCAGAACAAGAAGGTCAGTATTCAGCATCTGTAAATGCAGAAAAAATAAGATCATCACTAGGTGGTTTATCTGTTGATAAAAGAGAAGTTCAAAATATTCATAGTATAGATAAATTATCGAGGGATGAAATTGTTGCTAGATTATCAGAACTTAGAAAAGCACATAGTTATGCCTTTGAAGGCAGTTATAAGAGGATAGAGGATGATAAAAACAGAGAAGGCACTATCGACACTATTGAAACAGAACCTACCCAAGAAAACATTCTTTCAGAGGATAGAAAATAGGGTTGGAGAAGGTATAGCTGATACATTTATATGTCTTGATGGAAATGTTTTTTTTATTGAATTAAAAATAATAAAAAATAATAGGATAGTCCTACAAAAGTCGCAGATAGCTTGGCATATCTCATATGACCGAAGTAATGGCACTAGTTTTTTTCTTGCATCAAGCCCCTCGGAGCGATGTCTATTTTTATTTGAGGGAGGAAAAGCATTGGAGTTCCAAGGTTCTAGGATCGAGGACATAGATTATTTAGTCCGAGGATCGATCAAAGAGGTTGTTGCATATTTGCAAGAGAGGTGTTGCAAAAACATCACGGCGATAGGGTAGGGGGCTTGCGACCTGCGACCTAGGTTCAAGGTCTTGCGACCTGCGACCTGATGCGACCTACTGTCATCATATATTCGGTCATCAAAATTTTTAGCCCCCTCCCCTTTCGGGAAGAGAGCCTAGGGAAAACTTTTAAAATTCAAAGTCTACAAAAACTTTCCTAGTTGGCAAAACAAATCTTTCAAAATTTACATCGTCAAATTTGCTAATACTATATTCTCTAAAACCTGTTAAATAATGATTTACAAAATATATATCTTTAGATGTTTCCTTTAACTTAAAATAAATTTGATTATTCTTTTTTAATTCATTCATTTTTAAATATTTCATTTTGATTATTTCCTTTTAAATTGCTGGGGCTTTTTAACCCCAGCTGGTTTTATTTTATGCTACAACAAAATCATTAAAAGAATTTCTTGCAAGTGATCCTTTAGCCTTTAAGGCTATAACGTGACCATGTTTTGTTGAATTATCAATATCAGATAAATCACCGTCAAAAACCGGTCTACCTAAAAAGTATTTTGGAAAAGTATTCCTAAAAACAACGGCAATTGGATTGCTAAAATCTAAAGCCTTTGCAACACTATTTAAATATGCATCACGTCCAGAATATGAAAACATTAGTTTATAATTTTTAATTTTATTACAATCTTCTAATCTGTTTGCACGTTTTGTATAGTCATAAAAATATATCTCTTCAAACATGTTAAATATATCTGTCTTTTCATATGGTATGTCTGAAAGTACGTTTAGTCTTGCAGATGGATTTACTTTATTTTTATTACAATTAACAACGTGCAATTTTAATTCATGAATTAATAATTCAATAAATAAATCATAATCATTATTATAAAAATTGCTTTTATTATTCCTTGCTTTAACAACGTTGTTAAACTTGCCACGTCCAGCAGATTTTAAACATAAATCAAAACATCCCGCTTTTATTGACATTGGACAAAACTTTAAGCTTGGCATTAATGAAAGCCCAGCAACATTATAAACGCCTTTACTGGATTTTTTAAGCTTAGTGTTAGCCCCAAATCTATCTAATAAATTATTTACGTTATAAGTATGTTTAACATATTCTTTTAATTGTTTTATATTCATGATTTTTTCCCTTAAGTTATATTAAAATATAATATTATCTTATACAAAAAAAAGCATAAGTAAAACTTTTTTTTAATTATTTTTTCCAGCTGGTTTTATTTTTTCCAGCTGGTTTTATTTTGGGGTAACTTATAGAATTTTGAAAATAAGTTTTTGTAAGAGGGAAGGGGGCACCCCCCAAATGACCGTAGTATGCTTGCAGACTACGTCTGTAATAGTTAGGTTGATAATTTCATTCAAATGTATTATCGTTTGGGCATGTTAAAGAACCTAGAAGCGTTGCCCGATGAGGTACTAAAAGAAGCCCTGTTACTGGAAGAACAATTACAGAAGCTAGACACTCGTGATAAGGCCCGTGAGAAATTCATGGCGTATGCCAAGCATGTATATGACGGCTTTATAGAGGGAAGGCACCATAAAATCATTGCCGAGAAGCTAGAAGCTATAGCCCAGGGCAAATTAAAAAGACTGATTGTTAACATGCCACCCCGACATTCTAAGTCAGAATTTGCATCCTATCTCATGCCTTCTTGGTTCTTGGGACGTAACCCAAAATTAAAGATAATACAGGCTACCATGAATACGGAACTTGCTGTAAGATTTGGTAGGAAAGTCCGTGATCTCATTGCCGATCCCATGTATGCTGAGATTTTTCCCAGCACGGACTTGAAACAGGATAGCCAAGCAGCGGGTCGTTGGGAGACAAGTGCTGGCGGGGAATATTTTGCTGCGGGGGTGGGTGCTGCAATGACTGGTCGTGGTGCTGATTTGTTAATTATTGATGATCCGCACTCGGAACAAGATGCTTTATCCTCTAGTGCTTATGACACAGCTTATGAATGGTATACATCTGGTCCAAGACAAAGACTACAACCGGGGGGAACCATCATTATTGTGCAAACCAGATGGTCTAAGAAAGACCTGACGGGGAGATTATTACAGGCACAGGCAAAGGACATGATGGCTGATCAATGGGAAGTAATAGAATTCCCAGCCATACTTCCTTCGGGGGAACCATTGTGGCATGAGTTTTGGAAAAAGGAAGAATTACTAAAAGTCAAAGCATCGCTATCTCCTAGTAAATGGAATGCACAGTGGCAACAAGACCCTACTTCTGACGATGTTGCTATGGTCAAGAGAGAGTGGTGGCAGCTGTGGGAGAGAGAAGACACACCAAGACTTGATTATATAATCCAAAGTTATGATACAGCTTACAGTAAAAAAGAAACAGCAGACTATTCTGCTATTACGACTTGGGGCGTGTTTGAGCCAAAAGAAAATGGAGAGCAACACTTAATTTTGTTAGATGCTAAAAAAGGACGTTGGAATTTTCCAGAGCTAAAAGAAATAGCTGTAGAGCAAAATGATTACTGGGAACCAGATATGATGTTAATTGAGGCAAAAGCTTCTGGTGCATCTTTAGCAGATGAGTTAAGATTAATGAATTTACCTGTTACTACGTTCAGTCCTGGTAGACGTAGAGGCGGGGGTGGTATGGATAAAACGACTAGGATGCACATGGTATCTCCTATTTTCGAATCTGGAAAAGTGTGGTATCCTAATGAAAAGTTTGCAGATGAAGTTATTGAGGAGGTTGCATCTTTTCCAAATGGCGACCATGATGACTATTGCGATAGTATGACCATGGCACTAATGAGGTTTAGACAAGGTGGGTTTATTAGTTTACAAGGGGAAGAGATACCAGAAGACTGGTTTCCTCGTAAATCAAGAGAGTATTATTAATGTCTAAGAAAAAGACAATTAAAAAAGGTAAAGGAAAGAGTGTTACCAATCGATTTTCAGATCGAATGCGTCCTACAAAAAGCAAAAAAACAAGGATTACATAATGGCAATAGAACCTAGAAAAATAGCAGGTATGGTAGAATCATCTATGGGAGCAGGGGGTCAGATGATGCCTGAAGAAGATAGTCTCCAGATCGAAGTACCGAGTACCGAGGCTCAACTCCCTGATGGTGTAGAACTTATGGGTGAGGGGGTAACTGAGGTTATTGCTGAACCATATGATCATAATGCTAATTTAGCCGAGATACTTGATGAAGATGTACTTGGTTCTCTGTCCTCGGATCTTAGGGCTAAATTTCGTGAAGATGTTGAGTCAAGGGAAGATTGGGAAGAAGCGATTGCCAAGGGACTAGGGTTACTGGGCATTAATTATGAGGATCGAAGTGAGCCTTTCTTGGGGGCTAGTGGTGTAACTCACCCGTTACTTTCTGAAGCTGTTACTCAGTTTCAAGCACAGGCATATAAGGAGATGTTACCTAGTGGTGGCCCAGTAAAGACTCAGGTTCTAGGAACTCCGACCAAGGAGACTGAGTCACAAGCCCAGCGTGTAGAAGACTTCATGAACTATCAGATAACTGAAGTTATGGAAGAGTATGATCAAGATACGGATCAGATGTTATTTTATTTGCCGTTGACGGGATCTACATTTAAGAAAATTTATTTTGATGAAACCAAGCAGAGAGCCGTTTCCAAGTTCGTACCGGCAGAAGACATGGTTGTTCCGTATTCGGCTAGTGATTTAAGAACAGCGGAGAGGGTTACACATGTAGTGAGAATGACGTATAATGATATTCGCAAACTACAAGTAGCAGGAGTATACAGGGATGTTGAGTTATCTGAAACAGGCGATGGAGAAAGTGAAGGAGCCATCCAAGAACGTGCTGATGAGTTGTTGGGACTACGTCCAAATTACTCTGAAGATGTGTATACCTTATTGGAATGCCACATTGACTTGGACTTGGAGGGTTTTGAAGACACGGATATGGAGGGGAATCCTTCGGGTATCATGCTACCTTATATTGTTACCCTTGATCAAGGTTCTGGAAAAGTGCTTTCAATTTCTAGAAACTTTAGAGAACAAGACCCATTAAGAAGGAAACGTCAATATTTCACTCATTTCAAATTTTTACCAGGATTTGGCTTTTATGGTTTCGGTTTATTGCACACAATCGGAGGTCTCTCTCGTGCTGCGACTTCTATTTTAAGGCAATTGATTGATGCGGGTACGCTCTCTAATTTACCAGCTGGCTTTAAGGCTCGTGGTGTTCGCATTCGTAATGATGATGAGCCTCTTAATCCTGGGGAGTTTAGGGACATCGATGTCCCAGGGGGAGATCTCAAAAATTCCATCATCCCACTGCCATATAAAGAGCCATCAGCTACGTTAGCACAGCTTTTGGGGGTGGTTGTTGACTCTGGAAGGCGTTTTGCACAGGTTGCAGACTCAAAAATAGCCGATACTAACTCTCAAGCACCCGTTGGAACGACTGTTGCGTTGATTGAGCAAGGCTCAAAGATCATTTCAAGCATACATAAGCGTTTACATTACGCTCAAAAGCAAGAATTTCGTATGTTAGCGGAGATTTTTAGCGAAAATCCAGTTCCGTACCCTTATTTTGTAGGAAATGTGCCTCCAGAGACGATGCAAGCTGACTTTGATGGTCGTGTAGACATACTTCCAGTGTCAGATCCGAACATTTTCTCTATGGCACAACGATTATCGCTTGCTCAGACACAATTACAGCTTGCTCAAGCGGCTCCACAGATACATAATGTGCATGAAGCGTACAGAAGGATGTATGATGCGTTGGATATTAAGAATATTGACGCTATTTTACCTGCACCGCAACAGCCACAACCTATAGATCCAGCAACCGAGAACGGAAATGCGTTAAAAGGTATGCCTATACAGGTATTTCAGCAACAAGATCATGAGGCTCATGTTAGAGCACACATAGCTTTCTTATCGACTCCAGCGGGTCAGGCAAATCCACAGACATTTATTTTGTTGCAAGCTCATACACAGGAACATATTGGTATGATGGCTAGGGATCAAGTGGTTAAATTCTTTGAAGAATCAATAAAAGCAGCACAATTAGCTGGTCAACCTGCACCACAATTAAATCCTGATGCTGTTGAAGCAGCAATTGCACAGCAAGTTGGTGAGATTCTAAAAGAGGTTATGCCTTCACTACAACCACAACAACAAACTGATCCTTTGGTTGAGATTAGAAAGAAAGAACTTGAGAATGATACAGCTGAACTACAGAGAAAAGCTATGAATGATCAAATGAACTTTCAGATTGATCAAGCCAAGTTACAACAAGCCTATGAGCTAGCTCAACAAAGACAGAAGCTTCAAGAAGAAATAGCTGAAGATAGGAATGATGTAAACATATACAGAATTAACATGGCATCGGCTAACAAACCTAAATAATATATGATATAATCTGGATATGGATCCAGTAACTATATCAGTAGCCGTAGGAATAGCGGGCAAAGCTTTTGATGCGATTAAAAAAGGTTTTGCAGTAGGTCGTGACATTGAGCAAATGTCAGGGGACATTGGTCGTTGGATGGGTGCCGTAAGTGACGTTGATAATGCAGAAAAGCAAGCTAAAAATCCTCCCTTGTTTGGTAAATTGTTTAAAGCTGGCTCTATCGAAGAGGCGGCAATGGCTGCGTATGCAGCAAAAAAGAAACTTGAGGAACAAAGATACGAACTCAAGATGTTTTTAAATATGACTTATGGCCCACAAGCATATGACGATCTCCTTAAGATGGAGGGGCAGATAAGGAAACAACGTCAAGAGACAATTTACAAACAACAACAGTTAAGACGACAAGTTGGTGAAGGAATTATTTGGCTACTTGTAGCGGGAATCGTTGGTGGGTTTGCCATACTTGTTGCATCTATTTGGTCTGGTAAGGCTCATGCAAAAGAATATACTAGAAATCAGAAAATAAATAACGGAACAACTTCTGTTCCCAAGATGACAACATGCCGACTAAAAAAACAAAAAGTTTTTAAAGGTAAGATGGCGTGTATTTATATTGGTGCTCAAAAGACATATGAGTTAGAATTCACAGACATTCATGTAGGATGCCCACGAAGTTATAAATGTGTATTTAATCCTAATGGTCAAGAGCCATCGATAGATAAAGTAATGGAAAGTTTGCGAAGCATAGCTAAATAGGAGTTAAAAATGGAAAACATGGTACTAGATGCGTGGAATGATTTAACTTACTTTGAGGGAATACTATTTACATTATGGCTATTTATCTTATACTATGGTAAATGTTGGATTGATTCGAGATTTAAATGAGTGTAGAAACTTTTCTTAAATGGAAAATTTTACCAAGACTGATGATGCTTGCTAGTACAATTATGTCTTGGAGATGTGCAGAGTGGTTCATGCAACTTGAAACGCCAACAGCTGCTCAATCAGCATTTGTATCTGTGGTTATGGGTGTGATGACTGGTGTGTTTGGTATTTGGATGGGTCACGAACATAAGGAACACAAATAATGTTAACAGCGTTGATTGGCCCAGTAACCAATTTAGTTGGTAAATTTATTGAAGACAAAGATGCTAAGAATAAATTAGCACATGAAATTGCGACCATGGCAGAGAGACATGCTCAAGAGTTAGCCAAGGGTCAGTTAGAAATTAATAAAGCAGAAGCAGGTCATAAATCTATATTTGTGGCAGGATGGCGACCATTTATTGGATGGACATGTGGTGTTGCGTTGTGCTGGCATTTTGTGCTTGCACCTGTTACAATATTTATATGTGCGTATTTGAATGTAGTTATACCAGAGTTACCTACTTTTGATATGGGTAGCTTGATGACTGTATTGATGGGGATGCTCGGACTTGGCGGTTTGAGATCATTTGAAAAGTATAAGGGGTTAACGAAATAATGATTAATTGGATTAAAAAAATATTAAATTCTTCTAGTGGAGATTTATCGAAGCATAGACTTCACACAACTAAGTATCAGGACTTGTGTATGTAATGAGTTTACCTCCTCCAATATTTGATGGTTTTTTTAG
>Ga0208667_1000096_pt1 | contig 38086 bp, 35 predicted proteins | sample 11BtaG_FD_184085 | JGI IMG/M metagenome (GOLD analysis project Ga0208667, IMG submission 184085) | Marine viral communities from the Subarctic Pacific Ocean - 11B_ETSP_OMZ_AT15265_CsCl metaG (SPAdes) (version 2) | ecosystem: Environmental > Aquatic > Marine > Oceanic | place: Pacific Ocean... | reverse complement strand
ATACAACAAACTATTATAAATAAAATGAAATGAAAGAAAGTAAATTAGTAGACATGCATAGAAGCGTTGAAGCTCTTAAGCGTGTTACGCAACAGGTATTAAATGAAGTATCACACCTTAGAGAATTGGGTATTGGTACATTAGAGCTAGTTAAACTTATGGATGGATATGATGAAGCTTTAGAAAAATTACAAACTAAAGTTACAACTAAACCTGAAGAAGAAAAAAAATTAGACTTAGATGTGGAATAGCGATTGGAAAAAAGGTGAAGACTATCCTGTTTGGGGTGATACAGATGTTTATAAAAAAACTATTACCGGTGGCTATTTAATTAATGGCGAATCACCTAAGGATGCATATGAGCGAGTTGCTAAAACTGTAGCAAAGCGTTTATACAAGCCAGAACTGGCCGAAAAGTTTTTTGATTACATATGGAAAGGCTGGCTGTGTTTAGCTTCGCCTGTGCTATCTAATACAGGCTCAGATCGTGGATTGCCTATTAGTTGCTTCGGTATTGATGTAGCAGACAGTGTACATGATATTGGTACTAAAAATTTAGAAATGATGTTACTAGCAAAACACGGTGGGGGTGTTGGTATCGGAATTAATATGATTCGTCCCGCCGGAGCTAGAATAACAAACAATGGAACAAGTGATGGAGTGGTGCCGTTTTGCAAGATATACGATTCAACAATACTTGCCACTAATCAAGGATCTGTCAGAAGAGGAGCTGCTTCAGTTAATATCAATATTGAACATCCCGACTTTGATGAATGGGTTGAGATCAGAGAACCTAAAGGGGATATCAATAGACAATCCCTCAACCTCCACCAGTGTGCTGTGGTCGGCGACAAGTTTATGCGAAGACTTGAAGCGGGAAATATGGAAGCGCGAGGCAAATGGTCTAAGCTCCTCCAAAAGCGCAAAGCTACTGGAGAACCTTATATCCTTTTTAAAGGAAACACAAACAAAAATAATCCAACAGCATACAAAAAGAACAGTCTAAAAGTACATATGACTAACATTTGTAGCGAAATAGTATTGCATACAGATGAAAGCCATAGTTTTGTTTGTTGTTTATCTTCAGTTAACTTAGATAAATATGATGAATGGAAGAATACCAATCTGATATACGACGCCACATGGTTCCTGGACGGTGTGCTAGAAGAATTTATCCAGAAGGCAAAGAATATGAAGGGATTCGAGAACTCTGTACGCAGTGCGGAAAAAGGGAGGGCTCTTGGGCTTGGTGTCCTTGGGTGGCACAGCCTGTTACAGAAAAACGGAATTGGTTTCGAAAGTTTATTAGCGCAATTCAAAACGCGAGAAATTTTTTCAAAAATAAAAATTGAAACTGAAAGAGCATCAAGAGCATTAGCTGAAACATACGGTGAACCTTTGTGGTGCGTAGGTACTGGATTTAGGAATACTCACCTTAGAGCTATTGCGCCTACGGTATCTAATAGTAAATTAGCAGGTAATGTATCGCCGGGAATTGAACCTTGGGCTGCTAATGTATTTACAGAGCAATCTGCAAAAGGTACATTTATACGTAAAAATAAAGAACTTAAAAAAGTATTAAGAAAAGTTGGAATCGACACTAAAGAAACTTGGGATAAAATTTTGGAAGATGGTGGATCCGTTCAAGGAATTAAACAACTTGACGGATGGTATTACGATCACGGAGGAAGACTTAACCAAGAAGAAGGAGAATCAGTAAAAAATGTATTTAAAACATTTAAGGAAATAAATCAATTAGAATTGATTAGACAAGCAGGAATAAGACAAGACTATATAGATCAGTCTGTAAGCTTAAATCTTGCGTTTCCGTCGGAAGCAACGCCAAGATGGCTGAATACCGTGCATTTTGAAGCTTGGAAACAAGGGGTGAAGACTTTATATTATACTAGGACAGAATCTGTATTAAGAGGTGATATAGCTGCGGCGGCTATGGATCCTGATTGTTTAAGTTGTGACGGTTAATACGTCCAGATAGTTGTTTCAGGCGCATTAGGATAGCCAATTCCAACGTGTACAAAATTACTTTTACGCGATATTCCTATGCGTCTGAATCCAACTTTAATAGCTGCACTTACTAAATTAAATGTATTTTCACCGCCAGCGCATTTAATATCTACAGCAGCGCCATATGTGTGCTCACCTGGTTTGCTTTTTACAATTTCTACAGGATGAGAAGCAGATCTATATGAAGAATTAAGAATAATAGGTTGGCCATATTCTTCACGAAGCTCGTCAAGCATGGTTAACAATTTGGGATCCATTTTATCTATATTCCCTTTAAAATCATCTTTGTCGTTAAAATATTTCATTTTTCACCACATTTTTTACTAGGATTAGCTACTTGCCTCCAGTCTTCTTTTTGAAACCAATCACGCAGTGTACCGCCTTTTGTGCTTGCGCCTTTTACGTTTGTTTTAGAGTCTCTTTTGTACTTACCGGCTTTCCCCGCTTTTCTTTTAGCACGTACAACTTTACCTTTTTCAGCTTTACTCATGCTGCGTATTTTAGCAAGAGGTAGGCAGGCTTTTGTCGTGCCACCACCTTTTTGTTTTTGAAACGGAGAATTGTTTTGTTCGAATGACATAGTTATTTCTTTTTAGGTGTGTGATTATAACCTAATTTTTTGAGCCTGTTGTGATCAGCCATAGTTTTAGCTGTTTTAACTATGCCAGTTTTACTGTACATTTTGTGTACTTTAAATTTTTTTGCCATAATTATTTCTTTTTTGATTTACCCATTTTACCTGGCCCGCCGGCAGAAGTACATCGCACACCCCACCCTGAAGCATAAGCAGATGGCCATACTTTAAATTTTCTTTTTGCTGCGGATTTGCAAGGCCCGCTAATTTTTGCATACAACGGTGATTCCATATTATCTAGTTTTAAATTCTCTTTGTTTACCCCTGGTTCTAATTTTTCTTTGTTTACCTCTAGTCTTTTTTGGTTTTGGCTGTTGTATTCCTAATTCCCATTCAGACCATCCCGCTATTAGCATCATTCTTTGTAAACCTGTAATATCTTCTCTTGTTGAGTTTCTAACATTATCTACTTTTTTAATAACTCTATCAAGCGGGACATTTACAGAAGCAGATATAACATTTGCGCCAGCCATATATGCTGGATTATCTAAACTAAATCCTTTTTTGCGCATTTCATCTTTGTTCCATTCATATGATTTAAAAGCACTTCTTATTTTTTGAGCTTTAGATTGAACAGGTGGAGATACACCTAGCAGCTGTATTACAGCAGTTTCAGCATAATCTGGTCGACTTTTTTCTGATTCTTTTATAATTCTCATTAAAGTATTTTTTAATGTTGAAGCAATAGCTCCGTAAACACCAATACCTCTAAGCAGCCCATCAGCCATTCCATTCGCAACGTCTAAATACTTTTCTTCTTTTTTCTTTTCATCTTCATCATCATCACCAAAGGCTAAAGCAAATACAGCTTTTTGAAGCATGTTAAATATAAGATTTTGCACTGCTCCGTAATAAATAAGCTTAGATATATTTGTTTTAGCATCCCCACGGCCATTTATAAGATCACTAGCAGCTTTTTTAGTTAATCTAGCATATTGCGCCGGTGTATTTGCAAAAGCTAATATGGTGCGTCCTAAAGGACCCGCTTGTTGTGCACTAATTCTATCAGGTCTTGAAGACTGTTGTGATTCTTCGGCAATTTCTCTAAAATCTTGTAATGCTTTTTCTTGCGCATCGGCTTCCGTTAAGCCTTGCTTTATGTAAGATTTAATTCTATTTCTATAAAATGTAGCGCCCCCTGATGCAATTGCAAAGCTATCTGCCATTTGTGTAGGTAAAAATCCTGCTTGAAGTATTTTGCTTACAACTCCACGGGCTCCGCCTTTAGTTGCTGCTTCAGCTATTTCAGATTCACTTACATTAAATCTTAAACCACCGCGCCTTTCTTTTAAAAAATCAGAGTTAAATAAAAACTTAAAGTCTTTCCAATATTGTGGTTGATTAGCAAAAGCTTTTCCAGCCTTGTAAAGATTATTATCACTCCAATTAATAAAGTTAATAGACGATAAAGTTTGAAGCACTGCTGATCTAGTATTAAAAAACATAATAGCACCAACGGAATTATTTAACCAATCTGTAAATCTGCCAGCAAGTGAATCACTTGTAAACGGCTTATTTCTACCGGTTTTCATTCTTTGAAGTATATTTTCTAATGCTTTTCTATATGGCTTTCCAAATGCAGCTTCAAGCTTATTCATATTTTCTTCAGAAAATATTTCATCTACATTAGTTTGCCATTGCTCTAAATACTTTTTTCTTTTAATAGAATTTACACTATCTAATAAATCAGTAGTTATTGTTCCGTTTAACCATCCTTCTTTAGGCGCAGAATATTGATCACCTTTTTGTATTGCTATAAGCTGATCAGCAAACAATTTAAGCTCTGGACTATTGTTTACATAATCAACTAGTTCTTTTTGATCTGTTTTAAATAAACCTGGTATATTATTGCCTTGCTCATTCCATATATAAGTTCTTACAGCTTGTTCTTTTGTATATTCATCAAAACCTTTTTTCTTAAGATTCTTAGGTATAATTTTTAAATCATTTTTAAGTGTTTTATAATCTTCAAACATGGCTACGCGGGCGGCAGATATATCATTCATTGCTCGAGCATAAGGATTTAATAGATTATCTTTATACCATTGCATTTGCCTATCGCCTACTTTACCTTTGGCTAGTGTTTTATATATAAGACCTATAAAGTCTTCGGCACTAGGCGGAATAAAGAAATTAAATTTACCTTTACTTGCCCCTCTTACTTCTGCTTTAGCTGGTGAAAATCTTTTATATGTTGCAATTCCAGTTTTAGCTTCAATAATATCATTAAAATCTTCGTTTAATCTTTGTGATTTACTATATTGTTTTCTAGCTTCGCTGGCTTTATCATCCAGCTCTTGCATGCGAGTCAACACTTCTGCATTAGTAAGTGCTCCTTCTAATTGTAAAGATTTAGGTAATTTTTTATTATTTTTTGCGGCGGCTTTAGAAATAGATTTACTTAAAGCTTGTTGGCCTTTAACTTCTTTGCCCTCAGAATTAATGCCTAATTCTTCTCCAAAAGAAATTTTACCAGTGCCGTTTTCTTTTATAAAAATTATATTATTTGGATCTATGCCTCCGTTAATTGCCGCTACTTTAGAGTTAAAATACCTTTGCCACCAATTAGTCCATGAATCATCAAATGCATTTTTATACCCCGCTTTATCTAATTTTGTATTATTTTCGGGGCTTATAGCAATTATAAAGTAATTTTTCTTAACTCTTTTAAATTCTTTATCAAAGGTGGGGCTAGTTTCTTTATTGTTACGATCTGTTAAAATTGCACGCATCAAAGCTCTATATGCATTAGTAGATTGCATAGCGTGCTCATAATATAATTTTTTTGAACCTGGTTCGTATCCTATTATAGGCGCTCCCATTCTATGCGGATTTGTAGGCTCATTAATAGAATTAGATAAAAAATAAGTTATTGGAATAGCTAAATCAGGATTTTCTTTAATAGCTTGATTAATATCTTTCCACATTTTATCAAAAACCTTAGAATGTTTTTTATTATAAGCTGCTAATTTTCCAGATGTAATACTTTTTATAAATTTTTCAACAGTATTACCAATAGCCTGAGTTGGCTTTGTTCTTCCCTCTGTTACACGAGCAGCTAATATTTTATCTTTTTTAAGTTGAGCTAGTTGTACCCTAAGATATTCGGCTACTTTTGTGTCTTTAATAATTTTATCCGGAAATTGTAATACGCTAGAATTTAATAACTTATAATCATTTGTATTAAAAATAGAAGCAAGCTGTTTTATATCATTTATATACCTATCTACATCGGTATTTTTTTCCATGGGATAAGCTTCAATTCCAAAATCTGAAAGTAACGTTTGATCTGGTTTACTTAAACTAAATAAAATTGCACTCCCTTTGCCGGTTTCAATATCAGTTTTTTGTTGAGGAGTTAAGTTTTTTTGCAGTCTCACCTCTTGATTTGTAGCAAATTTAGCAAGTACATTAATTAAACCTTTAGCTGTTTGAGCTTGTTTATCTCTAGGCCCAGCGGTTCTTTTCCCATCAATTATACCTATAGCTTTTAAAATTGAATCGTTATTAATGCCTTTTAATTTTTTATAAGCAATTAACCCAGCTTTTTTAGTGCCTCTTGCTAATCTTTCGTATAAGTTAATGTTTTTTAACACATTATTTGGCACACCAGTTGCAGTGCCTATAAGGCTTTCACTAACTGGAGCGCCTTCTAAAACAGCTGCTTCAGGCAAAACTTGTCTAATTAAGTCTATGTTTTCTTCAATAAAACTTATTACTTTACCAAGCTCCGCCTGCGTAAAATTAGAGCTGCCAGCAAACTTTTTAGCAGGTATTCCAATAGCTTTTGCGAAAACTTTTATTGCAGCGTTGGGTAACGTCTTAAAGGTAAGTTGGTCTTCGGTTAAATTTAAATCTGCAACAGCTTCTTTAAGCTCTTGTTTTTCTTTTTCATTAAGAATACTACTAACTAGCTTTTTACCCTGCTCAGGGGCTACTTTAGCTGTTTCAGTTGGCTCTATTGCAATATCAGCTGTTTCAGTTATATCTAAAGTTATACCAGGCCCACCAAATTCCTCTGTTGATTCAATACCTAATTCTTTAGCTAAAGAGTTTGCTCTTAAATACCCTCGGTTAACAATAAAAGCCTCAAGATCTTGCTTACCTTGTGTAAACTCATTAACAGCCATAGTAGCTAAATTACTTTTTAAAGATTCTCTATAATCTTCTCTACTTACATTTTCTTTTTGTTCTGCAGCTATTTTGTCGTATAAAGCTTTTGTCCTATTTTCAGCAACTTTTGAAATAACAGGGTCTATTATATTTAATAGTTCCCCTTGTAGTCTTTGTTCTCTAGCGCTAGGAGTATATTCTTTGCCAAGGCTTTCAGCAACAGCTGTAGTTTTTTCTTTTAATTTTTGTAATTCTACAATTTTATTTTCGGCATCTGTAGTAACTTCTGGAGTTAAACTTTTAGACAGTTCTTGCTCCCCCTGTACTATGCCTTTAGTTACCGCTGGATCTACATTTATTTGACCCTTTTTAATATTTTTTTGATAATCTTTTATAAAATTATAAACTTGTTTGCCGTCTTTAAATTCAATATTAGCAAATCCTTTTTCTTTTAGTATATTAGTTAAGTAATCCTTTAATTTAGTAAATAAATTTTCATTATAAGTTATTTCGTTTTTACCAATAGCATCAGAAAAAGCTGTTAAATATTCTTCATTATAAAAATCTTCTTTAAATTCAATTAAAACTTTGCCGTCTTTATTAGTAATAGTATTTAATATATTTTCTTCAGTAATCTCTTTATTGCTTTTATCTTTTAAAGCGTCTTGATATTCTTTTTCATTATTAAAAGAACTATATCTGTAATTATCATTTATTCTTTTTTGTATTATATTGAATTCTTTAGTAGATAAATTATTTTTAAATTCATTAATTATTTTATTTTTCTGATCTTTATTTGAAAAAGAACTTCTTAAGATTTTATGTAACAATTCATGGCTACCAACAGTAACAGCCCTGGTTTTTGCCGCTTGCTCTTTGTTAATTACAATTTTGCCTTCTTCTGTAATAAATCCGTCTGCTTCAAAATCAACGCTGGGGTATGCTTTTTTAAATTCATCAATAGTTTCATAAATTTCTAAATCTTCTTCTCCCACAACTTTTGCTATAACATCCGCTTCTTTTTGAATCATTATAGCATGTATCCTGTTTTGAGATTTGTTATAAACGCTTTGGTAGCCTTTTAATGCAGCTGTATATTGTTTTTGATTTATATCTCCGCTTTCTAATTCTTGATTTAACTTATCTACTTTGGCGGCTTGAGCCAACGCTAAATCACCCGCAGAATTTATTTCCGTAATTTCTTGTTCTGATAATTGTTCTACTTTAGAATTATTTTCTTCAACAATTTTTCGAAGTCGTTCTTTAGAAGAATCTATACTTTCTTTAATTCCTTCTTTTACAGTAACACTTCTTGCTCTATTATATTGACGTGTTTTTTCAGATATAACATTTAATTCATTATCAATTTCAGCGGATTGACTAGGAGTTCTAGAGTTGTTGCTCGCTAAAAGCATACCACTCCCCTTAATTCCAGCACCACCAAACGCGCCTTGTAGTCCAGATTCAAAACCTTGTTGAGAAAAAACAGAATCTATAAAAGTATTTGCAGCTTCAGATGAATCGCCTGTTTCTCCTAATTTATTATTAAATTCTTCAGCTCCATATTGAAACATTTCTGTTAACGCTTCAGTGCCACTAGCATTTATAAGCTTCATTGTTTTAGCCCCAAAAGCTTTACGAAGCACATTGTTAGCTATTTTTGCTTTAGTTTCTTTACCAATAAGTTCTCTAAGACCGGTATTTTCAGCCCAGCCTTGCAAAAATCCAATGCCCACGGGAATAGCCACCTCAGCTTCATCGTCTTTAATTAATTGATTAAGCGATTTTCCTTTTCTTTTAGCCAGCCCTTTATTATAATTCACATAATTGTCTGCTGCATAGTCAAAAACAAAACCAGTTCCCCCTGTAAACATACCATATAACGCACTTCCAATTGCATTTATAAAAGAACTAGCTATTGCAGCTCCTCCTTTTAAAATTTCACCCTCTTTAAAACTTTCAATTATTTCTAATGTTGGTTTTTTTTCAGCTTTTTGTTTTTCTCTTTCGGCTATTTTTTCTAATATTTCTTCTTGAGAACTTAATCCTGAAGTTAAAAACTCGCTATCTTTGTTTTCTTTAATAAATTCTTGAACGTCTTGTTCACCAAACATGTAATTAGCAATAGTAGCAGAGGCTATGTCCATAGCAGCTGAATCACCAGAATAAAATTCTCCTATATTTTCTACATCTTCGCCTAGATTAGATAATGCATTTTTAATTGATTCATAACCTGACAACTCTGCAGTTTCCTGAATATTATTTTCTAATGCTTCAACTTTTTTAATAGGATCTTCATAAGGCTCAGCATCTGTAAAAACACTTAAGAACCCAGCAACCTCTTCTTTAGGTAAATCATAAATTTTACCATCAACTTTATACGTTGTAGGTAATTCCAAAGAAGTATCTACCGGCTCTGATACCATATTGTCGAGCGCTACATTTTCCTCCACAGGCGCACTCTCTTCCGGTGAAGGTATTGACTTTTCCACAGTTTCGTCTTCTTCAACTATTACTGCATCTGGAAATTCATTTAAAAATCCTTGGACTTCTTCTTCAGGAAGATCGTAGATTTTACCATTTACTTGATATGAAACCATGAATATTATTTTCTTTCGTATTGATTATATTTTTGCCCTTCCTCTGTTACAGATTCATCTCTTTGCAATCTGCCGGTATATAATAAATTTTTAGCAATTTGCTGCGCTAAGTCTTTACTAAGTCCTTCACGCTCTAATAAGTTTTGGAAAAATACATAAGGTGCATCACCAGCATTTACCGTAAAACTTTCAGTTGGTTTTGCTCCATTTTTCTTAATTTTTATTTCTGTAATATTTCCATCATCATCTTGAAAAATTCCATCATCCACTAAAGAATAACCTAATCCAGCTAGCCCTTTATTTACAGTAGAAATATTATCAAATTGAACCTTTCCAAATATAGTACCATCTTTATTCCTAGCCATTCCAAAGCTATCTAAGTTTTCAGAAAACTGTACTACAAAAGCTTCAGCGTTGGCTAATGCTTTAGCTTCGCCTGAACCGCCTTTACCATCTTTGCTACTAACAGCTTTAGTTTGATAGGTATTGTTTTCTTTATAATTAGGTATTAATTTAGAAGCATACTCAGCATAAGCTTTTACAAATTCTGTTTGCATTTCGCTTCCTTGTTGTAATAATTCTGAGGCGCTAAATTGCTTATTACTTTCTTTACCTATAATTGCCCAAACATCTTCAGCATCTTCTGGAACAGTAAAAAATGATCTTGCCTGAGCTTCAAATTGCGATGTAGTGGCCTGAGCTATTCTATTAGCTGCTGTAGCAGTGTATAATGTTTCATATTTACCATTATCAGATAACTTGGTAAATTTATAATTAGACATTGCGCTGTCAGTAAGTTGATTGTTTTTGTCTAAATATCCTGCTTTTTGATAAGTGCCATATATCATAGAATCAATACCAGGAACTTTCCCGGGATCATATCCGAACAACAAGCGAGCATCTTTATCAATAACTCCCTCAATATTTTCTCCTGAAAATCTTATTCTATAACCACCTATTTCTGCATCCCAATAAACTTCTTTTTGCCCTTTAGCAAAGCCGTTGTTTATATTTTGTGCAGCAACCCAATCAGCTGTACCGGGTTTACTTTTAGACATACCCCCTTGCGTACCCGCTGTAGCGGGATCAAATTCTTCCCCGTAAAATACCTTAGATTCTTCATCCATTTCAATTACAGAATATAATTGTTGCAATCTTTTCTGGGCTTTGCCAAATCCTTCTTGTGCTATTTTTAATTCTTCTTTAGTAGAGGCGTTTTGCATAGCTATTCTATTTTCAGTAACTAAATTTAAAACTTCATCAGCTTCTTTACTATATATTGAATCAGCACCTAGTTTAGCTAAATTAGCATAAACTTGCTCTTGATTTTTAGAAGCATATTCAGCTGCCCAATCTAATTGATCTTGTATTTTTTTAGCTAGCTCATCATCTTTTTGACGTGTAAAATCAATATAATCAGTTGTGGCTTTAGCTACATTTGATATTGTATTTGCCCATATTTGACCTGATTGATTATCTACAACCGTTATTGGATTTTCATATGCTCCCATTATAAATTTGCTATTATATTATCTCCTGTTTTTATTTGATCAAACAATGCTTTTTCGTTAAATTGCGCCGTCCCCGGCGCTAGTCTTCCCCCGGTTTATATGTTTTTTGTAAATAAGCAGATGTAGTATCAGCTATTCCTGATATTCCAGCCCCTGTTATAGCCGCGGCATCTGCCCTCGCCTGGGCTTGCGCTTGTGCCTGCCCGGTTATTTGAGCTTGTTTTCTATTAAGTTGTTCCGTTTTTCTTCTTTCTTTTTCCCCGTAAACAAATGCGGCGCCTTGAGTTCTTCCTTGCTCTAATTTTTCAGCTTGTCCAAGTTTGACACTTTGAAGCCTTCGCTCTTCTGCTATTCTATTAGCTTCTAAAGTAGCTTCTCCCTGCGCTCTTAATTGTTCATTTTTAGCTTCTTGTTGTTCTATATTTGCAGCAACACCTTTTTTACTAGCCAAAGCTGCTTGAGCTAGCGCGGTTGCGCCTCCTGCACTTGCCCCTGTAGCTCTTAATGTATCTAAAGTATTAGCTAAAGCAATATCTGTTTGTTCCATTTGTATTTCAGCAGCCTGCGTTGCTACGCCTAAACTGTCAAAAGGATTAGTCATTTTAGAACTTAAGTCTTCAGCTATACTAGAAAAGTCTTGCATACCAGCATAAGGATTTATGATTGGTTGTCTGCTATTTTCTAATTCTTTTAGCTCTCCCTCTAATCTTCTTTTTTCTCTCGCTGCTCTATTAGCTCTTTTATTAGCGCTGCTAGCGCCAAAAAGACTACCAATTAATGATGCAGCTGCACTGCCAATAGCAATACTTGCGCTGATGGGTTCTAATTTTATTAGTCCTTCAATTTCATGGCCATACCATGCAAGCTTTAATATTTCAATTATTCCTTCCATTTGTTATTATTAATAAGATGATTCCGCGTATTCCGAAGATACAGCAAATAATTCTTTTGGGCCGCCATAATCAGTAACAGTATCAGTAGACATGGTAACTGTACTAAAGTACCCTTTAATACCGCTCATTTGATTGCCAAACTTCACTTCGCCGGGAGCAACCGCACTATTATTAATTATATTAGCCATATATTTATTTTCTTTTCTAGTAAAACCTGCTCTATTTAAGGGCGGTGTAAGTCTTGCGGGAAATTGGTTGCCATAATTATCGTAAGCCCCTTGATTATAACTATATATTAAAGCTGTTGTATCTTGTGTGTTAGTAATAGCAAAGTTTAAAAAATCAGTATCAACAGTACCAATTCCTGTAAAATCAGAATTAATGCTATTAACTTCCCATCCATTGCTCCCTTCGTAATTTATTGTTTTAAACACTTTTGACATACTAGGCCTAGGGTTAAATATAAAGGTTATACTAGAATCATTATTTACTCCGTAAAAATTTGATCTTTTAATAGTTGGATCTTCAGAGTTGTGTTGATATAAAGCCGCTGCTGTTGATGATGCTGAGCCGTTATTTACAGTATAAAAATAATTTTTTAAACTAAAACCTAATCCAGGTTTATAATTAAAAAAGCTATTCCATCCATTTATATCATCGTCAAATGATAATGTAAAATATGAATTAGTGGCTACATTTCCTAAAGAATCTGTTGTGAAAGAAGCATTAGCAGTCTGAAGCGACACCACATATTGTTTATTATAAATATCCCACATCCCCACAGCTTTACCAGCAACAAAAGGTTTGCCTTGATCTAACTCACTTAGCTTATCCCTAAAAAAGTCATACATACCATATCTTTGTATTTCTTCTAAACCGTTATTAGATAATCTTAACACCGCATTCCTATCTTTGTCTACAAAGTATTGCCTAAAACCGTAAACAGCGTGACTTTCAGGATTTCTACTAATACCAAAATTACCTGCATAAGCTTGTGGATCTCCTATAACTATATTACTAGTTGTTACTGTAGGATTTCCTTCAGCTGAATAGATAATGTTTTTATTAATAGGTGCTCTACTTACTTTGTCCTCTTGAAATATAGTTAAATAATAATCTTGAGCGTATAATTTTTGTATTGATCCGTAAGCCGGGTTTAAACTTTTAGTAATATCTGTTCCAACACTAAATACATTAGTATCATTAATTCCTGTACTTGAATTAAATATTCCTGAATATATTAATGAGTTAGTTCTAAAGGTCGCATTAGGCTCTTCTTCTACCAAATAAGCCCTAGGGCCGAAACTAACCGATGTATTATTATATCCTCCCCTAATTCTTGATTCTTCAATTGTCCAATTTTTAGCAATAATTGCAGCATTAGATGTTTCTACATTACCTCGATCATAACCTTGCAAACCGTAAGGTATGCCAAATGATCCATTCCAAACCGGAACAGACGAAGAATTTAAAACTTTCTTTAAAACAAAGCTATTAAAATATTTTACTTCTATAGTTGCTGGCATAATTTATTATTACTTATTTATAATTTTAATTACCAAGGTTGATATTGCATTGCTAATGATGGATAATTTGAATTAGCTAAACTTTTTAATCCTGTGCTGTCAAAATATGCCACCCATCTTCTATGTATATTTTGAGTTAATCCAGGGTTCCCGGTTGAACTCGTATTAGAATAGTCTGTTCCGTATACAGCATTAATGTCAGTTGAGTTTGACCCAGCAACATATTGAAACCACCCGGCATTATCAGGGACCCATGGTTGTGTAAGATCAGCATCTATATAAAATTTTGTAACATATTTCATATGCCATTCTCTGGCAAACAGAGTTTGGTTTGCACTTCCGGTTGATGCAAGCTGCGCTGTATTTTGTGCATTATTGCTAACTCTATACTGGTAAGAATATATATTGCTTCCACCATAAGCTGCTGGATAGTAAAAGTCACCAAAAAATACATTAGCATTTACTAGGCCGCTTATTATATTAAATCCATCTGCCGGACATTCGCTAGATCCGTATCCTACAACTATAGGATTATCTGACCCGTTTGAACTTTTAATGCCCCAAGGATAACGCACAATTAATCTATAATCGCCAAATTTATCGCTAACCCCGGCATAAGGTGATTTACCTATTACAAAAGTTTTTCGTGCAATAGCATTTTGAGTTTCACCATTAAGTGCTTTTGCCTGTGTGTTTGCTTCTAAGCATGCTGTATTTAAAATATCAGTTGTAAAACTAGAACTATTAACTCTTGTAGACTGAAAATAATAGGGCAAGTCTCTTTTATTTATTATTCCATGTCCCCCAACACTGCCTCCAGAGTCAAATGCGTCTCTATTTATTTGAGAGCCTCCAAAATTAGTAGGCTTGCCTTCAATATCTGTTGCTGTAACCCAATTATTACCTCCCCCAAATGGTCTATATTGTAAATAGATAGGATACATAAGCAAAGGATAATCATCAGTTGTTAATCCTTCAAGCCCTACGTTTAATTGATTAAAATTAATTTCTACACCTATAAATGCTGTTCCTTGGCGCAATCCAGCTTGAGATTGGTCTAATGTTGTAGCATTAGCTGAAGACTGGATAGCCATTGCGTTTTGGTTTTTATTAAGCATGTAGAAACTTGCGCAATCTGGCACAGAATCGAGAACTTTAGTTTCACCACCGCCACTTACAGTTACTTCGTTTACATTATTGCTTAATTGCAAACCACTATAAGGGGCTCTTATATCGTCATTACTTATAGATGACACCCCGGGAAGTGGGGTAGACCCGGCCGCATTGATGAGAGCATTTGTTCCTCCTACAAAATACAAAGCCCCAGACTCTCCACCTGAATTAGCAATACCAAACCCATATTTAGAAGTGGACCCAAATTCTGTATTAAGAGCTTCGTTACCAAATAAAACAGTAAGCTGCAAATTAGCAGCGTCAGTTGGGCCACCCGCATCTGTTAATGTAATAGTTATAGGGTATGGGCCCGTTAAATCTTCTGTTGTTGATAATTCGCCATCGGCGTTTATACTAAATATAGTTTGATTAGCGGGAGATGTAATAGACCAACTTAAATCATTTGTATTTAGACTTGTGTCAGCCGTTCCGTTTACGCCAGTAAATGTAGCTAATATCCCTGTTGCCCCAGCTGTATGTTGCAAAGTAAGATTGCTAGGGACTGGGTCAATATTTACAGTCGGTTGATTTGGTATTGTGTATGTTTTAAAAATAGGTGAAGTATTTGCTAAAGGCACTTCAAAACCCGCAGAACCAGCAGATTCTCCAGCCGCGGTTGTAAAGTTAACTGTTATATTATATACTTTTTCTGTTCCAGCCTCTAAGCTATAATAAAAATCTTTAGTACTTTGTATTTTATATCTATACCAAGTGTTTTGGTCTTGATTATTATAAGGTTGCCCATTAGATGGTACGTTAATAACGGTAAAAAAGGTAGATTTATCCCCTTCATCACTTAAGCTTGTAACACTTGCTATAGACGCGGTTAATCGATTGGCTGGTAAATCTTGGTTTACAGCTTCGCCTAAAGAAGTAATATCTACAGGAGCCCATCCCGCTCCCGCAGTTGACGGCAAGATATCTACATTACCATTTGCATGGCTTTGATTTTCATTAAAATCTACTGTAGTATTTCCAGTGGCGCCGGTAACAACATTAGTTGTAGTTTCTATAGCTGTATTTAATTCTGATATTAGTCCGCTAGTAGAAGTTTCATAATATATATCCAACCTTGATTCAGTAGGCTCTGTTTCAAATACTGCGAGTTGAAAAGGATAAGCACCGGCTTTCGCAGCACTTCCAATAGGTAAAGAATCTATTTGTGATATTCTAGCGATTAAAGGATTAGATTTAGAGTCATATAAATTTGTTATTGTTGTTGCACTTGGGCCTGTAACGTCTTCTCCTAACACGTCAGCAACTTCCCCAATGGTTATTACGGTATTCGACTGAATACTAGGAAAAAATTGTTCATTATAAGAAGGAAAAGTTGCAGACACAAAATTAGGAGTAACTCTTCCAAATAATTGTACTGAACTTCTAAATTGTTTTTGTTCGGGGCCTACTTCACTTAAGTCTCTAGGAACTTTATTTATATTATCATTTATTAAAGTAATAAACCCTACCTCGTTTTCAGTGTCATTTAAATCTGTAACTCCAGCGGGCGGCCCGTTAAGTATACCAGGTAAATAAACGTTATAATAATCTTGCTCGAATTGTTTAACCACGACTTTATAACTATACCAACCTAATGGATTGTAATTATTACCTGAACCAATATAAAGCCCCGGTATACCAGACCCAGCAGGAATTGGAGATGGGGTAGTTATAGGGCTATTAAATAATATTTTTAAAGCATCACCGGGCCAGGAAGCTACAGGAGTATCAGCGTCGTTTCTATAAGGATGATAATGAGTTGAAGCGGCAAAATTTCCAGACGGATCTAATGTAGCTTTTTCTAAAAGTTTAGATAATAATACTGTAGATGATCTTCCATATCTATCTGAAACAATAATGCCAACTTGATAATTTCTATTTTGTTTTAAAGTGCTATTGGGGTACTCTACTTTACTAGTAGTGCCGGCCGCTAAATTAAAATTAGATTTATCAAAAGCACCTACTTCATAATCCAATTGGGGTGTAAGCTGGCCATTGAGATCTTGGAAAAGCGGGGTATGTTTATCTTGAAAATTACCATAAATAACTCTATTTCCCGATATTTCTTGAGAAAAGGCTTTAACAGGCACTTTATCATATACCCTAATTAAATCCGCCTCGGGTAATGTTTTATAAGGCTTTAAACTTTGATAAGTATAACTTATAGTAGAGCCGGTATGAGTTGTTTGGAAGAGTTGATTGGTTACTGATAAAGTGTCTACTACTTGTACGGCTTGCGCGTCTGATTCTTTATAAATAATATCAATTTCTGTAACTTTTAAAATATTATTTAATGTAGCCCCGGTAATAGCTGAGCCATCTATAGCTTTGGGTAAAGGAATATTTAAAGTAATTTCATTTACTTTGTTTTCCATAAAACTAACTACAGTGCTTCTAAACGCTGCATCTTCATCCTCAGCATAAAAATATCCGTCTTGTTTGGGTATAAAACATTCTTGAGTAAAAGGAGCTAAAGCCGAATACTCATTGTCTTCAAATTTAAATCTATAGCTAAATCTTACAAATTTATCTTCTAAATAATCCGGGTCTCCAGCGTAGTTTGGATTTCCACCAGTGTCTGTTTGTAAATAAGGATTGGTTGGCGGGTTTGCGTCTGCAGCATTAATTTTAGGTACCGCAAGGCTTACTACATCTTTCATTGTAGTTTCATATTGGCCCGCTATAGAGCTTTCTTGGTACAAATTTATAGCTTCATAGGGTGCAAATTTAGCTACTGAAATATGATCTTCAGTAGTATAATATCCTAAAGTTTTGTTTATATTTATTTTTCTTGGTTGATTCCTATTGTCTGTCCAAAACAATAAATTTTCAACTATGTTAATGCCATATATAGGATTTTGTGTAGAAAAATTTAAAAAAAGTCCTTCAACTAATTTAATAGCAGTTTGATTTAAAGTATCATAAGCATAAATAAAATTATCCGCTCCAGAATTATACGCAGTTCCTGTATTGTTGGTTAAAAAAATGTATACCATATTATTTGCAGGATTTACAACATGGCCTATAGCTTGAAGACCTGTTGCGCCTGAATTTAAAGCTTGAAAATTGCCTTGCGGCAACAAAGCATTACCTAATACATTTTCTAATGCCCCTACGTCATCGCCCTCGGATTTACTAACTTGTATATTAAAGCCTTGTCTATACTCGCCTTGAGGCACTAAACGTGCATCAAGATCTAAATTCATTTTAGACTTTATAAAAGCATTTTTAACTTCTGCCATTTATTTAACTTTTAATCCATTTAGATTTATTACGCATTACTTGAACTATTTCATCTAATTTAATATTAGATAATCTAATTTTAGCATTTCTAAGCAATGCACTTTTTTCTCTTTTATATCTATTAACTATATATTCAGGGGTATTAACTTTTGTGGAAAGTACAGCATGGTTTACATAAGCATATACGGCTGCTTCGGCCATTTTAGGAACTTTCATGTCTTGATCATAAGCAAGACCGTCAGATATATATTCAAATATTACTAAAGCATCTCTTAAGTCACTCGAAAAAGATATTTTACCTTCTCTATGGTTCATAGTAAACCAACCGTTTCTTTGAGATGTTTCTGGATTTAATCCATATCTTTCTCCAACTCTTCCTTCAAAACCAAACCCATACCAAGTGCCCGGATAAATCCCGCTTTCTACATCTTTTGAATTTAAATTTCCATTAATTAATCTATCATTAGCGGCGGCCCATCTTTCTTCTGTTAAAGAAGTAGCGTCTATGTCTTCGCTAAAGTTGTCTTGAAGAGGAACACCTTGAAAATCCTGAGGTAATAAACTGTCTGGATTCGAAGTTAATGTTGTAGGATATATAATATGTTTAACCCCTAATTGATCTACCCATGACATTTTTACATAGTTTACATAATCTTGAGGCATTGGTATTGATAAATTATGAGGAATTTGAGCTTCTTGTGATTTTATACTTGGCAAAGTATCATAGCTAAATTCTTGTAATGCGCGCTTAACATGAAATATAACATCATTGCGTTTTACATTTTGAATAATTTTTCCATTACCCACATAGCCCACTAAAAAATTTGTAACTAATTCTGAAACTTTTATAAAAGCATACTCGCCGTAGTTTTCTTCAACCGTATTACCGTAAGCATTTTCATTGCCATAATTACCACCAGTTAAAGTTTTTAATTGTACAACTATAACTAAATTAGCAGCAGGAGTAGCTGCGAAAGTTATTGTATTGTCAGCCACGCTATATGTTTGTATGTATTCTGTGTATGATCCAGCTATTCCTGTAGGGCTAGTGTAAAGTTTAAAATTATTATTTGCATAATTTACGGTGCTAGGATCAAAACTGCTAAAAATTAAATTTGTATTAAAAGTAGTTGTAAATGTACTTGTAGCTCCGTCTGCTAAGAATGTTTGTGCTCCAGCGTAATATTGTGCATTGGTTTCTTGTATTAAACCACCATTAGGTTTTGCCATAACTTATTAACTTTTTTGGTTTATTTCATCCATTTGCACTTGCTGTGCTGCGGCTTGTACTATTTGAGGATCTCTTATAATAATTCCAGCATATTGTAGTATTCTTAAGATAACTTCTGTTTGTTCACTTTCATGAAGCTCAAAATTTATAGATCCGCTTGGCTCTGTAGTAGCATTGTAGTCTGATTCATTCCAATTGTATTGGCCTAAACTGCCTACTAAAAATCCCCAAATTACATTAGACGGCTTTTTAACATACTCTACTTGCACATTATTTTGTATAGTATCTGGCTTTACAAATAAATAATTATTCTCATACAAATATGTAGGAAAAGTTTCAGTTGCTTTTGTTAATTTAGATTTTTCAGAAGTATAAAAATCATTTCTTTGAAGTCTTTGTATAAGAACTTCATTCTTATATGTTACTTCGCCTATCCTGTATAAATTTACTGTTCTTCCATAAGAATCAGTTGTAGGTAAAGTAAAATAATTAGTAGGGGTAGGTGATGTATTATTATAAGAGGCGTTGCCAAACGTTTTAAATATAGCTACCTTTTCATCTATATTTTCTAATCTATCAGCGTAGTTTAAATTGCTTTGAGGAACTCTAGCCTGTTGATTTAAATCTTCAAAATATTTTTCAAATATTTCAAGTTGAACTTGTGTTCCTACTTTGTTAAATTCATCAGGAGTCATATACCCCCTTTGCTCTTTATTTAAAATAGACAACACTGTTTGATATACAGTATTTACGTTTATTGCCATTTTTGTTTTTTGTTATATAATAGTAAAGCCGCCAAATGACGGCTCTACATATTATAAATATTACACGTTATAGAAGTTTTTTCTCTATAGATTTGTAAATTTCTATACCTTCATCTGTTTTAAAGAATGCAGCCATAGCGGAATATGGGTTTTCGTCAAAAGGAACATTCATTATTTTCCTTCCTGTTTTAGCCCATGCAAAAGTTCTTTGATCTTGTGATAAATTTAAAAGACCTAACTCCGTAGCATTAATAGCTACATTTCTTAATTGCACATTTTCGTCATTAGCCAATTCTAAGAATAGTTGAGCGTTTTCTTTAGCAAATATTAAAAGATCTCTTTTAATTTCTTTAGAACTCATGTCAGATACCTTAGAACCAACCTCAACTCTTAAAATAGCCTCAGCTTGATCTATATCCATATCTCTTGCTACATTTAATGCCTCAATTATATATTCAATAGTTTCTAAATCGTCTACAGCTTCTTCTACAGGATTAAATTCGTTATATTTTACTCCTTTCATTGGATGATAAAGAGATAATAATCTTTGCAAATTTTGTTTTTCCTTAGTTACGGTTAATGTGCCATCCCTAAAAACAATATGCCCTAATGTTGCTTCACCCGATTGTTCATCAACTAATGGCGAATTTTGATTAGTTGCATATCTTAATTCTCTTTGTTCATTTTTTTCTTTATCAAACCATAATAAAGGATAACGGCTCGTATGACGAGATGCTATAGTATATGTTAATGGAGTTTTAAGACCATTTAGTAAATATGTTCTGTCTTTAATTTCCCATTGTGGTTTTTTGGATGTTGATACTTTAGCTGCAGGTTTTGCAACTTCTTTTGCTTCAATTACTTGAGGTGCAACCTCAATATCTTTTACTGCTTGAGTAGCTTTTTTAGCCATGATATAATAAAATTAAATAGTTAAAAGGTAAAAACTACCCCCGTTAATACAACGAGGGTAATTTATACCAGGTAAATTATGATGCAGTAAACAATACGAAATTGTTAGCACCTTGTACACATAAACATCTTTCAGACAAGAAGTGAACATCCATAGAGTCAATGTCAGAAGTATAAGCACCTCCAGCAGATCCAGTAATCCAAGATTTCATTCTTCTATCTTCAGTTTGTGAAGCTCTGTAACGAACATGTAAGAAAGGTCTACGAATATTAGAACCTAAGATTTGATCGTATACAGTTGATGTACCAGCAGGAATAAGAACTCCATCAATTGCTGAAACAGCTACTCCACCTCTAGTTGAAGCGTCATTAAGATATTTCCAGTCAGTTTTATAAAAGTCATAAGAACCTCTTCTAAATCCTGAGAAACCAAGATTCAAAGCCATTTCTTCAGAGTTTTCAAATAGACCAAAAGCAGTACCTCCTCCAATACCGGAAGAAATAGCACCTAGCATATCATCAAAATCCAAAGAAGTTTTTCTATTTAAGAAAAGCATGTTCTCTTCAATAGCACCTTGAGTATCAAGATTTTTAAGAATGCTGTCAAATTCACCAAGACCAGCAGCAGCACTAAAGTTATTTAGTACATTACCTCTAGCATTGATAGCAGCAAAAAGACCTTCAGTTCCGCCATAGTCAGCAGCAATACCAGCAACTCCAGAACCTGCAGCAGCTTTTTCACCTTCAACCATAGACATTTCAAGATAATCCTCAAATCTCAAACGAGTTTCAGACTCAGCTTTCAAATACCATAGGTATCCGGATGTTCCATCCTCAGTAGCAACTTCAACCCAACCAATCTGAGCCATATCTGATCCATTGACCACATACTTTTCTTTAATAATAATTGGTGAATTGTTAAATTGAGTGAAAGATGGGGTTACGCTTCTAATGTCAGCATCTCCAGTCCCTTTTCTATATTCAGAACCATATACAAATATTTTAAGATTTGTAGGGGCTCCGGCACCAAACGTAGCAGCAAGATCAGCTCCAGTATATGTAGCTACAGTAATTGTTGCTAAAGTAGCAGATGTATCTACACTATTGGTTACTAAAGCTTTTACTTCAGCTCCAGTAGTAGGATTCAATACTACAATAGTTTGGTTGATAGAAATTGCATTATCAACGAAGTTAGCGCCAGCAGTTGCATTAAGTACAAAAGTTAAAGTTGTTGCGCTAGCTTTAGTTACGTTATTATATGCAATGTGCAATCTATTTTGTTCTGACCAAATTACTTGATCAGAAGTCATAGGCATTTCTGCTCCTACCATACGTAGAAATCCAGAAAGAGTTCGGTTTCCATATCGCTCTACTTCTTGTTCGTAGATCTCAGGAAGATATTGTGCTGCGAAATCTGAAAAATCGTCGCCAGCTTTATCTGTAAATTGCAGATAATTTGTAGACAGAACTTGTTGTTTCTGACTAGGTTTAATTGACCCAAACGAGGGTACTACATTTGCCATTCTTTAAATTTTAATTGTTAAATTTTTTTGTTCTAATTTTAAGTTTTGAAGAGTCTAGTCCGCTAATAGCTTTTACTTTTAATCCATTAACAAATACATCGCCCGGGGCAGTCTGCCTTGGCTCAGTGGTTATGTTTTTAGTTTTAGCAACTTGTTCTTTAATGGCATCGGCACGGCCTTGCTCGTAGAAATGTGTTGCCATAGTATCGGCATTGCGGGCAGCATAAATCGCTTTATGATAACCAGCGGGATCTTTCATTTGACCATCTTTGTCTAGGAACGTCCCGACGAAGTCTGTAAGATCTTTTTGATTATCAGCAGTTGATTCAGGATCTTTAATACCATATCTAACTTTCTTTTCTCCTAATTTAAAATCAAAACCTTTGAAATCATTAGAAAAATAATCTTTAGTTGTATTAATGAACCCTTCCCGAACTGCGTCATTACGCTTTTGCTCTTCATTGTATCGGTTAAAAAAGTCAGTCGCTTTTTGTTGCTCTTGAGTAGTACCAGGTCTTAGTTTAATTTCCTCGTAATATTTACTCTTAGTTTGCTCTAAAAAGTTTTTGGCTTTTGCAACTTCTTCTTTATACGCTATTTTTTTCTTGCGTATGTCTCTATCCTCATCCACTTCTTCATCCCATGTAAAATCTTCTAATAATAGATTTACGTCTTCTGAATCTAAATGAGGCTTATTCTGTTTATAATATTCTCTTAATAATGTATTATTATCTACATTTGAGTAATCAGCATTTAGTCTAGCATAGTCTTGTACATCTCCCCCGGTTTCTTCCATAAACTTTATAAGCTTATCTACTCCTTCTGGAAGCTCTTGTGCTTTTGTTTCCTGTAATATTTCTTTTTGTTCCGATGGGGCAGAGGGAGTCTCATTGCTTCCATCCACTCTTGTCTCTTCAGAATTATTTTCTTCATCTTCAATAATTTGTATTGGAGATTCTTCTACTAATTTTTCTTCAGTTTTTTCGGCAATGACTTGTTCTTCGGCGTTTCCTTTTCCCACCTCTTTGCCATCTCCGGATGATTCATGTACATCCACTTTCTTTGTGCTTGGCTTTTGAACGGCATCTTCTTCTTTTTTAATTTCTACTGGAGGTTTAGAAAGATCAACTTTAATAATGTCTTGCTCACCTGCTAATTTTTTTGGAGTTCTTTTTTTAATTTTAAAATCTCCTTCTTGTTTTACTTCTGTTGACATAATATGATAATATAAAATTAATTAATAAAATTTACCTTGGCTCAAATTGTTCTAAGCCAAAGCCACTTAAATTATCATTACCTGCTGATTCAAAATCTTTAGGTAATAAATCATTTTTTCTTTGATCGATAAGTTCAGATTGCTGTGTACCTTGTATTCTTACGCGTTTATCTTTTCTATCTTCTATTTCTTGTTCTTTTTCTGTTGTTGCAGATGCTTGCGCTTGAGCTAATTGTATATTATAATTAAACTCTTCTGCCATTAATTGTTTTTTAATTAATGCTTCTTGCTCCATTCTAGCAATTTCAAAATCTGATTTAGCTTTTTCAATTTGTACTTTTGTTTCAGCTAAAGCTTGTTGTTTTTGTACTTCAGCCATTGCCGCCGCTTCGGAAGCCTGTGCGTTAGCCTGAGCTTGAGCTTGAATATTAGCCTGCTGGGCCGCTTGCGCATCTGCTTGTTTTTCTTTTCGTTTTAATTTTAATAATTGATTGGCAAGTTTTATGTTTGAAACTTCTCTAATATCAATAGCATCATCTAAATCAATGCCTCCCCCTTGCAATGCAACTTGTATATTTTGTTCAAGCTTAGCTTTTTCTTCTTCATCTGGTTCTAATTCTAAAAATATACCAAAATCGTGCATTGCTACTTTTTCCATTTCTTGCAATGTATTTACATTAAATGTGTTGATGCTATTTAATAAAGCTTCTCTTGTTAATGGGAATTGTAAAGCATCATTAGCCCTCAGACTTATGTTTTCTGCTATTTTAATAGTTATATACATTAAAGCTTTTAGTATATGTCTAGTAGCTACATTAGAATTAGCGGCTGCCATTTTTTGTAAACCAACTAATGCATTCTTGTCAGGCATACTTCCATCAACAGCCTCATTCAGCCCTGTAACATCTCTTATCATTTGTAAATAATATTGATAAGTAGATATTAAAGCTTGAACTTTAGACATTCCGCTAGATGATTGTAGCTCTTGAATTGGAACTTTACCTCTATTAAGATCTCCGTCTTGAGTCAAAGAGCGTCCAACAATGCTACCTGTCTGGAAATACATGTTTAATGCTTCTGCTGGGTTATAGTTTGTGCCATTACCTAAATCAACTTCAGCAAGACCATCCATATCTAAATAAACCCCATCTGGCACTACTCTTGATAATACTTGTTGTAATTTTAAATGAGTTAGCTGTATCATGTCAGCAAAGCTTGTAATACGACTAACAATAGAATCTATGCGGCCCTTATACATTCTAGGCGCACATATAGAGTAATTCATATTTACTTTTGTAACATCAGAACTAGGGCGAGTCATATTTTCTGCCATCTTCCAATCTATAATTTTGCTCATACCCATAACTTTTGCCCCTGTGTATAATACCTCTATACTTCTAGATACTCTGCTAAAGTTATCATTTTCTGGCGGATTAAAAGTGTCGTCTTTTTCTAATATTTTTTCTAATCCTTGATCAGTATTTTTTAATTTAAATACTTGGTTTGTATATGTTTTATATTCAAAAAATAATATAGAAACTAAATTATCATCATTTTGACCACCATAATTTCTTACATAATTACTGTAGTTGGTAGGCCCTTTATATTTTTGTATTTCCTTAAGATCATCATCTGTAAGCTGAGGATATAATCTTTTTACTTCTGAAAGACTTAAGTTTTTTACTTCACCTACATAATATATATCTTCAAAGTTAGGGTCTTCTGTATAAGAATATACTACCGACGCTGGATCTACATAATCAACCGTAATACCTTCTGAAAAATTAAAGCTAGTTTTAGATACCCCAATGCCTAACACAGCTAAATCATAAGCTATACGTCTTTGTATATCGTCATATTTATTATAAGAAAAAACATTTTTAATTATTTCTTCTTCAGCAATTTCAACACTTTGCTTATAGTTTAATTGTAAATATAAATCAAGCTCTTCTTGTGAGGAAGGCAAACTACCCGGATCGGCTGATGCATAAAAATTACCTCCAGTCAATTCATTTAACTGCTCTATTTGTTCTTTATTAATTATATCGCGTATTGCATTAAAAGCAAATTGAGTTCTTTCTTTAAGAGCAAATGGGTCAGTAGCAAATGATTTTATTTCATAACCTTTATCAGTCATGCCATTAACTACAATGTCTACAAACTTAGGTATTACTGGTACAATTTTCCAATCTAAATTTAAATAAGATAAATCACCATTAATAGATAATTCATCTTTATATTTTTGTATTGGCTGCTCGCCTCTAGCATATAGTCTTAATCTATGATAATTCTGAAAGTTCTGTAAATACCTTTCGCCCCCAATATCTTGCCGAAACCACTCATTTTCTATAGCTTGAGCAACTTGTAGCCCATAGTCATAACTATTCTTTACTGAATCAGGTACTACCTGATCTGGGAATGAACTGTTATAATTAGTATTAATCATTTATCTAAATTATTTTTGATGTAGAACCATCGTTATTATATCTTTTTATTCCTAAGTTCATTGGTTTAAAAACTTTTTTAGCTACTGGAGCATATTTATTTTTATTACAAGCCATTATAGCGAGCCCAGAACTTATAGAAGCATCGTGTTTTGTTCTGTTATTAAGATTAAATTTTGACCAATCGTTTAATGTTCTTGTAAAATATAAGTCTCCGTGAGTTTCTCCGTTAAACCCTACATGAGAATCAATATAAGATTCTATAGCAGCTGCATGAGCCTGCTTCATATCTTCACTTGAGTTAGGCACTCCTCCTATTTCTCTTTCTGTTATTGATAATTTATTATAAACTTTATCAGGTCTATTCATAGAATATCCTCTATAGCCTCTTCTTTTTAAATAATATAATAACCTCGGCTTATTATTTTCTGCAAGTATTGGCATTCCATAAAATACTAAAGCCATAAGTACATCTTCAAAAAATATTTCAGCATTATCAGGTCGTGATATATATTCTAAAAAGAAATGGTTAGGGGGTATATCTTCCATGGTAAATTTTGTTAGTCCATGTAATGAGCCTTTAGACCCTCTACCATCAACTGTGCCGGATATATCATAACTATCACATCCAAATGCCCCGCAATGTTCATTAGCCGGGTATCTTAAATTACCTTTTGCAATAGACCTATTTTGCATATTATGTGGCGGGATCCATGAAATAAAAAACCGTCCGTTGTTATTAGGCGCGAACTCAACTACTGAATCTTTAACGCCACCTTGCCATTGAAAATTTCCTTGCGTTATAAGACCTGTATACTTCATTTCTTCAACATAATCTATCTGCTCGTATATTTTAGTTAGATTAAATAAAGATTGTTTTGTTTCATCTCGAAACGCGTGCTGTGTTGTTCTAGGAAATTGACGATAGAATTCATTTAATGCGTCTTGATCTTTTTTTAATCCATCAACTTCATTCATCCAATAATCAATAACTCCAGTATCTATGTCTGTGCCATCAATACTTTTGACTAGCTTTTCCGGTGTATCGAATACAGGTATTCCATGCATATCAATGAATCCCTCGTAATTCCATTCCATAGGTATGAACAAAGAATATAATCCTGAGCTAGTCTGTCCGTTGCGGTTTCTTTTAGTAACATCTGATCCTTCATATAATTTTTTAAAATTATTACCTCCTTTATCTAAAGCATTTGATGTAGAACCCATCATACATTTTCCGACTACCCTGCTACCTAGTCTTAATGTTGTTTTGGTTACTCTCCAATTGTTAATTATATTATCTGGTCTTTCCCATTTACCAGATTCATCATGAACTAAAAGCTTTAGCTTTTCTCCATCATATGAATTATCGCCTGTATTTTTCCAGTCGATTGTAGTATCAAGCCCATCAATTTCAGCTAATTGTTCGCCTACTTCTATCTTGCGCCGAGTTAGTTTGGAGGCGGGCACTCGGTAAGCAAGCTCTGTTTTCGGACGATCCATACCATCTTGGACGGGCTTGAAGAAGAAGGGATAATTGATTGATATTGGAACGACTTTATCGGTAAACATTTTTTTGGCATCAGCCCCAGTTTTTGATAAAATTCCAAATCTCGCGTCGCTTGACATTGTTGCCTGGTTAACAGTTTCGTTCGATGCCATGAAGCTAAACCCAGACCGTCTGTTTTTGAGGTAACATATTCCATAACATCTGGTATCTGCTTTACACGCTTCCCAGAAAATATAGAATAATCTATTTGATTCCCTAAAGTCGGCGGCCCCAACGTCAATCTTAGTCCACTGCAGGTACATGTAATGAGACCCAGTAATATAAGTTTCAGTACCATTATTGTAGAACGCAAAACCTTCTTCTCTATATTTAAATTCATTATCTATATAGTCGTACCATTGTTCTTTAAAATTGTCAGGATAATTATTCCAATCAAATACACTTTTAATTTTTTGTAATTCTTTGGGATAATTAAATTTTTGCCAATATTGCTCTTGTTTATTATTAGATCTTTTAAAGCATCTATTGATTAATGGTAAACCTATTTTTAAACCTTGAATATCGTACACTTCGCCAAGCTCGCCTGATTTACTTATTACAACTAAATCATGCTCTTTGTTATATCCGTATTCCCAGCTTTTTTGTTTATTTTTTTTCTTTAATATATTGGGCTTTACATAATCCGGTATTATTGAATATAGTGTTTGCTTATATATCATTTAGATCTTTTTTCAGCAAAGCCTCCGAATGTTTTTTGATTAGCAGATTTATCTTCTAACAATTTTTCTTCGGTTTCAATTCTTGTTAATATTTCAAATGCATCAAATATTGCTAGCTTTTTGGTAGCTGCTGCATTTTTTAATCTATCTGCTGATATGTCATCTTCTGAATCTACAATAGCTTCCTTAGCTACTTTAATTAACTCCTCAACTGCTTTTTGCCCAGCTTGGATTATATTCAGTTTGGTCTTCTTTACATTCATATTTAATAACAATATCATTAGATTTCATACAATACAATCGCTCGTTGTCAATTATAAACTCCCATTCGCTATTAGGAGTAAACCCTACAAGGTCGCCAGGTGCTATTTCAAGTGCATTTAAAGAGCTATTGCCATACTTTAGTATACCAATATACTTTTGTTCTTTTTCTAAGCTTGTAGGATCATTATTTAAAAGAGGCTTAACAAAGCATCTATCCATAAACGAATGCCACTTATCGCTTTTTTTGTAAAGATACACCTGATCGGGCTGACAAAAGTAAAGATTGTCTTTAAAATATTTACTGCTATTTTTTTCTTTACCTTTTATATCATAATATCTTCTAAAAACATTATGATGAATTACGATTTCATCACCTTCTTTTATAACGGTATTATAAGCTTTTGGCGTAGATATAACTTTAGCAAGTTTATTTATAAACTTAAATGATTCTATATTACAATTTAATATTAAATCCTTATTATTTACTTTAGTTGTATTATTGTATCTTTCTCCGATAGGCTCAACGATAAAATCGTAGATACTATTCATATTCTAAATTATATTCAACAGAAATAGCCATGTTAGAATTAAACTTTTTCCACGGTAATACTTCATTGTTTTTTTTAATAAAAATATTATAAGAACTATCAGTATCTTCAAATATGATATAAGCTATTTTGTGTCCTCCATATACCTCCTGGCCTACAGAATAATGCATAGCATCATTTTTATAATCAGAACCGATGCTGATCTTCCTTATAATGCTGCTCATCTTATTTTTCTTCCTGCTTTTCTATTTCTTTGTAAACACCTGTTTCCAAATCAATACTAATCGCTCCATACTCTTTTTCAAGGTCTTTTTTATAAGCTTCCATATCTTGCTCAAGTCCAGCGTATTCATGTAATAAAACGTGTTTTTGATTTTCAACAAGTCCAATGTCCCTCAATTTGTTGTTCATTGTTACTTGTTGTTCTTTGATTTTAGCTAATTGTTCCTCTGTTACTTTTTTTTCTTTTGTACTCATTTGATTAAATTTAATTAAATTATTTTACTTTATCTTTTATTTTCTCAAAGGTTCTTAATCCGCCAAGACCAAGCATACCTAATAAGACTGTCATTAAATGCTCCATTTGTAATGCCGGAGGAGCGTCGGTTGTTTTTGTTATCCAAATAAATAAATCTCTTATTACGAAGTTATATGCTAATGCCACCCCGCAAACCCATCCTATAAACGGACGCCAGCCAGCGACAAATACTGTTCTATGTCCAGCCTCAATTTCATTTATTTTAGTTTGCAATTCTATTATTTCATTAGGGTCTAATTCTTTACCTTTAATTGCTTCTCTTATTTCCCACGCTAAGTTACCAGCTACTGACTTTCTGCCATCACCACCTTTTAGTAGGCCTAATAATAATTTCAACATAATTTAAGCTTTGTCGTAAGCTTCTTTTTCCCAAGGAAGATTTTTAGCACCTTCCTGCATTTGACTTCTAGAATATATTTTACCTTTCCAGTAAACATTATTGTCATCGTAATCTAAATCGCCTCTTTTAAATTGATCGATATGAATCATTTCATGATCAACAACTTTTTTAGTTTTAGATGGATCTAAATTTTTATTTATTAATATAGTTCCGTTATTATTAGCTTTGCCTAATACATCATTACCTAAATCTACATTATATATAGGTGTATTGTCTAAATTATACGGAGGTGTATTAAGTTTGAAAGCCATTATTTATAAGGAAACATTTTATTTAATTTATCTTTGCGAGCAGAACAGCCGCAGGGGATATTTAAACCCTCTGCGACTCTATCTACTACACTTTTAATTCCAGTAACTTTAGTAACTTTTTCAATTGAATCACCAAGTCCTTTAGATTTGCTCATTATACAACTAGAAATTCAGTTACAGTAATTCCAGCAGGTAATCCAACAGTTGATTTTACACCACCTGGATTAGCAGTAAGAGCGGCATTAATTGCATCTCTTACGGAAGGGGTTGTTTCTGATGAATGAGTTAAAGTAACCGTGTCTAATGTTGGGGCAACAGTATGAATTGTTGTTTTAGTTCCTTCATTTGCGCCAGCAGCATCTCCAGTTGTTACAGAAACAATTGTATCTGTGTTAATTAAGTGTTGTCCGTCTTCGAAAGCATCCGCGCCTCCAACGACTTTGATAGAAATAAATCTTGCCATTTTGTTTTTGTTTTGTTATTGTTTATGTTTATGTTTTGCTAGGTTTATACAGTCCTATCTGTTTTCTTTAATTTTTTTGCGTTGCGCTTGCCTGCTAGCTCTCTTTTCGGCACTAGATTTGCCTTTTCTGTCAATACGCCCTTGAATTCTAGTAGCTCTATTTTCTAATCGTTTAGCTTTAGCTCTTGAACGCCTAGCGCTTGTTTGTTTTGCTCCTGTATCTGTGGATTTAGGCTTGCTAGCATCAATACTTTGTGCAGTCTTGTTTGTTCTTGTTTTTTCGTTTGCAGCCTTTCTTTTAACATTCGCTAATCTTAATTCTCTTTTTGAAAGTACCTTATCTACCTTAGGTGCTTTACCATCTGTTGGCTTTTGGCCTTGGGCCTTAGCACGCTTATTAAATTGAGCATCAGTAATATTAACTTTTTTGCCTTTTGTTTTACCATCTCTAGGTTTTTGGCCTTGAGCTTTTGCCCTTTTTTCAAAAGCTTCATCAGATATGATGGGTTTTCTTTTTGTAGAGGTTGTTGCTTTCTTTTTAGTTTTAATTTTCTTTTTAGGCATAGTTTGAGTAGACTCATTCTTTTGCGTAACAGTGGTAGGTTTTGTAAATTTATTAATTAGTTGTTGTGTTCCTGGCCTATTAACATCTTTAACTCTTTGCTTAATATCCACGCCCGCAAAGCTTCCTTTTATTTTAGATGTGTTAATACTATTATTGGTTTCTTTTTTAGTTCCATATTTAGTTTTTTCTCTTGCATACCTTTCATCATTATCCGCAAGAGAACCTAAAGCTTTTCCTATTCCTGAAATAAGTTTTGCGCCAAATAAGCCGGGCCCAAAAGCAACAGGAGAACCTTTCATTTTAAATCCCATCTTAATAATCTTTTTTAGCGGATCTTCTCATCTCCCCTTTATTACCACCATATTTTTGTCTGCTTGCAACTGAAGGCTTGCCAACTTGCTGTCCATATCCTTTATTCATATTTTGCATAGGAGACATGTTTTTCATCATCATTCCTGTATTTACTCCCTCTGTTCCTTGACCTGCAATATCATCCATAGGATTATAAGTAAGATCTGCTTTAGCTTGACCCATCATTCCAGCTGGGCTAGAATATCTTGGGTGATTACCGCTATAAGTTCCCGAATGTCCTTTTCTATCAGCAATATCATTTTCTAAATAATGCATTCTTGCTTGTGAAGATAATTTTTTGTTATATGCTTCTTTAGCATCATAACGTTGATCTGATTTCATTCCCATAATTTCTGTGTTTTGGTTTGTGTTGTTATTGTTGTTGTTTAATTATTAACAGTTCCATCTTCTTCTTGCCGCTCTACCTCGTTCGCTTTTCCAGCCTTTAGATCTAGCACAAAAAGATTTTCTGCGTTTTGCAGCTTTACTACCTTTCTTTAATTCTGAAGGTGGAGTAGTTACTGCAGTTTGCAGCTTACTACCAGGATTATCTTTTTTATATTTTTTAACACCTTTTTCTGACATACCCCCGCCCGCAGCAGCACCTGTACCGGTTTTATTTGCTTTATTATAATAACCTTTAGATTTTTTTCTTGAAGGTGCATCTCCTTTCTTTAAAAAGGGCGAAGAGTTTTGTACGTATGCCATTATTTTATGAGTTTAAACCATTTTGCAACAGTATAGCCTATAGTTACCACTAGAAGTATTATTTTAAGCCATACTTCCATTTCCATCATAGTTACTACTCCAACTGATCCGTTGATAGCTAGCAACTTTATATCTCCAATGTCCATTACTATTCTCCCCTAGCTGCTTTAGCAATTTGCGTAATGGCACCTGCTTTATAAAAGGTCGGAGCTTTTTTAACTTCCATTCCAGTAATACCCGAACTAGAGCCGTTACCCATAGGAAATCCGTTTGTGTTTAAAGGACCATCCCATACATGAGATTCTCCTACTTGCCCTTTAAGTTGCGGGTTTGAAATGATTGCTTTACTTTTGTCCATAATTATCTATACTTGTCTTTATTAATATTATCTATTGAAACCTTCAAAACTTTATTTGTATAGGTTTCGCCTTTCATTATTACATTTCTGCGTTCGCTTATAGGAATATCTTCCTCGCCTAACATTATTTTATATATACGATTTATAAGTTGCTTGCATTTAAATGATGTTTTGTATATATTATACTTTTGAGTTGTGTGATTTCTTTTACGCCACACAGTTATCCAGCCTTCTTTTAATAGCGTATTCCATCTTCTATTATTCCAGCTATATGAATAAGCACCCATTTTAAAATCTATTTTAGTAAATAAATCAACACAATCTAAATATATTAAAAGCTCTAAATCTGCATCAGTCATGCCGTTATTTTTAGCGGCCCACTTTCTTATAATTCTATAATGCTTAAGCAAGTTAAGATCTTTTAAATCTCTTGCTTCTAATCTTTTCATAAAACGATTACAACGTCTTGAAGCTTAATTACTTGAAAAACTTCTTTATTTATTTCAACCCCATGACCTGCATGTTTGTCATAATAAATATTGTCGTTTTCTTCAACTCCAACAACTTCAGAACCTATAGATATTACTTTAGCTTTATTGTATCTTAAATCTTCTCTTTGATTTTCAGTTAACAATAAGCCGCCTTTAGTTTCAGAAGTACCTTGCTTTTCTTTTTTAATTATTAAGTTTCTACCTATTGCCTTCATTAATACGTAAATTATTAATTATACAATCTGTAGATAATATAGTAGTTGCTACGGAAGCCGCATTCTTTAATGCAGTCTTAGTAACAAGTAACGGATCAATTATTCCTGACTTAGTCATATTTTTACTTTTGCCAGTAATAACATCTAGCCCCCAGCCTTTTTTATTAGATTCTACAACGTCAAAATTTGCATTTTGTAATATTGTAATATAGGGAGCCTTAATAGCCTCTAATAATATTTCTTCTGCTTTATTGTTCGGCTTAATTTGCGTTGATGCATTTAGTAAAGCTACACCACCACCCGGTACAATACCTTCTTTAATCGCAGCTTTAGTAGCACAAATAGCATCTTCTACTCTATCTGCTTTTTCTTTTAATTCAATATCTGAATCTGCACCCACTTTAACTGTAGCAATCTTAGCCGATAATCTAGCTAATCTTTTTTCAAGCCGTATAGTTTCAGCAGCATTGTTTTTACCAGATAAGTCTTCTTTAATTTTGTTAATTACCTCTGATACTTCATCAGTGATGTTTTCAACTTTTATAATAGTCTCTGTATCATTAGTAACAGACTTTAAACATTTGCCCAAATGCTCTGGTTGTATTAGATCCATGTCATCACCTAAGTCTTCATTTATAATAGTAGCTCCGGTTAATAGTGCTAAATCAGCTAGCATATCTTTTTTAGCTACACCATAAGTAGGCGCATTAATAACATTAATCTTTACATTACCTTTAATTTTATTCATTGCCAATGTAGATATAACTTTAGGATCTAAATCAGCTATAACAAGCAAAGGTTTGCTTTTCTTTATAATATATTCTAATACAGATTGTATTTTACGTATATTCTCAACAGGAGATTCAATTAATAGCACATAAGGATTATCTAACTCTGCAACTTTTGCGTCTTGCTTAGTAATAAAGTGTGAATTTGTTAGTCCTTTCTCGTATTGTAATCCGTCAATTAATTCAGATGTAGTTTCGGATAGCTCTGTTGTTTCCATCATAACTACACCAGTCTCATCTACTGATCTAAACGCGTTTGCGATAGTTGTGCCTAGCTTTATATCATTATTGGTAGATATACTAGCTACTTGATCAATCATATCGCCTGTGACTTCTACAGAAGTTTTTTCTAAGTATTGTACAACTTTTTGTACAGCACTATCAATACCCTCCTTTAAATTTCTAGCCCCTAATTCTTTTAACCGCGGGTATGCTTCAGTTAAAATAGAGTGCGCTAGCACTGTAGCCGTTGTCGTTCCGTCGCCAGCTTCTCTTACAGTTTTCCTAGCAGCTTCCTTTAAAAGCGTAGCACCCATATTTTCAATAGGATCTAATAATATAATTGAATCAGCTACAGTTACCCCATCTTTTGTAATAACAGGTTTTCCTGCACCATCCTCTAATATCACACGTTTACCGCTAGCACCGAGTGTGGAACTAACGGCTTTCGTGAGTTTGTTTATACCTTCAAATAGTTTATCCTTAGCTTCGTGACCAAAGCTGAGGTTTTTGACAATTGCGTCTGACATGATTTAATTAAATTTAATTTAAGTATTTTATTTAAAAGGTTTTTACAACAACTGGACCTTCGGAAAGTTTTAATTTTTTAGTGTAATGTTCAATTGAAGATTCAATTGCTTTTTCAGCCCCTTCAATTGTTTCACGTCTTGTAATTCCGTTCCAGTTTTCGTTGAAATCAATCCATTCAGCTTGGTAATAGCCGTTTGGAAGTTGAGTTATTCGCCAATTTTTTTTCTTTGAATAACGCTTCCAAATTTTCTTGGTTTCTTCGGATACTTGTGGTTGACTAGACCACGATTGAGTCTGGTAAAATAGTGTCATTGGTATTGGTTTAAAATTAGTTAGGTTTATAGTTTATTATTACTTGTAATTACTCACCTTTACAAGAACAGCTGTCTTCACCGCAGGTGCATTTTTTTTGTGACGATAGTTGCCTATATGCTCCAGCTCTGTCATCATAGTCTAATGCTGCTTTTAATATAATCTTATCCATTACATCGTCTTGGTTTTTTAGCATTTCTTTTTGGAGGTTAATTACCATAGACTCTAAATCATCTTTTGCTTTAGTTAAATAATCTATTTGTAATTGCTTCTTTTCTACATCACCTTTTAATGAATTAACATCATCAGGTTTAGCACCTGTAATTGTACTAATAACAACACCTATAGATGCGCTTATAGTTCCAATAAGCATCATTACAACTTCTTTGTTTGTTTCTAACACTGGAAACATTACGAGCCATACTACTATCCCTATAATTAATAAAAATACAAATAGACTGCCAATATAATGTCTTATTTCTCGAGCTATGCCGTTTCTGGGTAATTTCATATTTTTATTTTAAATTTATGCAAATGCCATATTTAATTTTATTCAATTGCCATGTATAAATAAGTACCTGAACCATTATTGTAACCACCAGCACTTCCATTTATTGTAAATCCATCTGTATTAAAAACTACTGCACCTGAATTGCTTAATTCTTGGCTGGCTAAATCAGGAAACAAACCATTATTACCTCTTTGATCGTCTACAATGTTCCAATTATCAGCGACATCTGTCCTTTTAATTAGAATAAAAGACGGCTGAAACCCAACATTTGTAATTGCATTTCCATTACTTCCTGTTCCTGAATAAGTACCTATCTTACTATAGCCTGCAACTGAGTGCCAACAGTAGGCTATTGTATCGCCACCATAAGCAAAGTTTGTAAACGTTGTAGATGTAGAAGTAAATGTTCCTGAATTGGCTTGTGCAGTAGATTCTAATTGTAAATAAGCAGGATTAGTGCCTGAAATAACAGTTGTAAGTACATACCAAGCAGAAGTACTAGATATGGATTTCATTATGACGATTTCAGGTGCGGAAGAAAGTCCATGCCCAACTTTTTGTGATGTCGTTCCATCTCCATTCCACTTTACAATACTAAACCCAGAATCTTTATTAGCACTAACTTGGCTTGTTATATTTCCATCATTATTAGTAACCGCTGTGCCATCCGCTTTCCAGTTCCATGAAACATAATCATTACCACTTTTATTAGTCCCTTGGTAAGTAGTGTCTGTACCTGCAAAAGCAGTAAAACCATTAGTATCAATTGATTGAATCCCACCATTAACAGAATATGTACTTGCGCTTGCTTCAGAAGCAGTAGTATTTGAATGTAATGCTTTCGCTGGCCCTGCTCCTCTTACAGAATCATATAAGTAATGATTTACTGCAACAGTTCTATTCTTTACCCAAACAAAGTCAGGTGCAAAATCTAAATGACCATTAAAGTTTACGTCAGTACTAGCCCCACTATATGATGTAGCAATGCCTCTAGCTAAAGTTGTAACTTGAGATTGTGTAAGTGCTGTATTAAATATTCTAAATTGGTCAAGTTCTCCTGTATAATAGTAAGAAGTAGAGGCACCTGTTGTGGTAAATTTTTTAGCACCTATACTAAAATCACTTGCATAAGTTGTTGTATTTATTGTTTGTGTTGATACTTCTGTTGCACCTAAAGTTCCATTAACATAGGCTTTTACCGTTGGGTTTGTTAAGCCACTTGTAGTTACAACAAGATGAAACCACTCTCCTGTATTAATAATTGTAGAGGGAACAGTAGTAAAACTATCTTCGCTTGAGCCATTTCCCCAACTTGAATATAATTTATTTTGATAAACAAAAATATTTAAACCAGATGTGTAATTACCAGATGTACCTCCCATTGCTACTATAGCTGCAAAATTAGCAGAAGTGGTTTTTACCCATATTGAAAATGAAAATGCCCCGCTTAAAGTAGGTTGAGGTAAAGAAATAACACTACTACTCCCGTTAAACACCGCAGCTTGATCAAATGCGCCTCCTTGATAAGAAATATTAGCAGGTGTGCCATTATATGTCCCGCTAGTGTCATTTGTTGTATTATTCATCTCATATAGAGCAATACACCCCGCTCCTGAAGGATAATCAACTGTACTTAAATCTGTAGTAGTTAAAAGACCATTAGCACTAGTGTCCATTGTATAAGTTGCTACAGCTGTTTGACCAGATGGAAATGCGGCAGTTGATGCAGTTGCAGCTGTTTCTAAATTAAGAGCCGCTACATCTGAGGCGCTTAACGCTGTATCGTAAAATCTTATCTGATCTACTGAACCATCAAAATTATAGGTGCCTACATATCCTGTATAATACCCTACTTGAATTGCATTTGCAGTTTTTGTTCCTGTACCTAGAGTTTGATCTATAGCAGGAGTAGTATTTCCATCAAGATAAAGCTTTTGCGTGTTATCTGAAGTGTTATTAACCAATACAAGATGATGCCAGCTGCCATCATTTATAGCGGCTGTGCCAGCCGTATTGTAAACAAGGCCGCCTGTATAAAAGTTAGCTATGGAAAGTTTACCAGCCCCGCCGGATCCTGAAGATTCCATTTGGAGATAAAAACCATAATTAGTCCCAAAATCAGATATTATAGCTGATTGGTTTGATGCTGTGGTCTTAATCCAGAGAGACACGCTAAATGAAACTCTTGCTGTCCCATTAGCACCTATTCCGCCATCTGTTATAGTCATAAGACTACTACTACCATTAAAACTTCCTGTACCATTTATATAACCTCCTATACTTTGTGTAGTTCCGTTACCTGTATATAATTTTGTGTCAAAGTAATTGGTTGCTGGCCCTACAAAACCACTAGCATATTCATCAACTATCTCATACCAACCCGTACCGTCAAAATATTCTGTTTTATTAGTATCAGTATTGAATCTCAACGCGCCGTCTGTAGCATCATTTTCGCCACCCACTACTGTTCCTGAAAAACTTATTGTTCCTGTTCCCCCTGTAAACGAGGTATACTTTTCATCTGATCCTATTGCAGTAT
>Ga0208667_1000095_pt1 | contig 38336 bp, 54 predicted proteins | sample 11BtaG_FD_184085 | JGI IMG/M metagenome (GOLD analysis project Ga0208667, IMG submission 184085) | Marine viral communities from the Subarctic Pacific Ocean - 11B_ETSP_OMZ_AT15265_CsCl metaG (SPAdes) (version 2) | ecosystem: Environmental > Aquatic > Marine > Oceanic | place: Pacific Ocean... | reverse complement strand
AAACCAACAGAACCTCGTGCATGGGCATTGGCAACATTAGTTGCGTATGATGTCTTGAATGGTACTGTACCTGACATTACATCTGGTGCTACACACTATCATGCAAACTACGTCAAACCCTATTGGGCTAAACACTATAAGGAGACAGGGAAATATGGATCACACGTATTCTATACCGCCCCAGATGGAAAATGAACTAATGATGATGGGGTTGATCCCCACAACGGAATTAGATGACCTAGAAGAAATCATAGACCCACGCAAAGAGTGCATGGCTAAAGGCTACTACAGGAGTCCATACGATGAAAATAACGAGATATTGTTTTAGACTAATCACTGCCCTATCTGTGTTGTTGAACGTAATACTAGGGGGCAGTAACAACCAGACGTTCTCTGCACGTAACTGGCAGTGGAAAAAGGACAAGAGACCTAACCTAGTGTGGTTAATAGACCTGCTCATAGGTAAAGACCATTGCTCAGAGTGTTGGGTATACTGGAAAGTGAGAAAGGAATGGAAATAAAAAGACCAAACCCTATTGCAAAAGCACTTAGGCATCCTAAGTACAAACCAAGGGTAGTACCCGACAAAAAGAAACCTGTCCCTGACAGAAAACGTAAACACAAAGGAGAACAGCCTAATGAAAAAAGGTGAAATCAACGTAGACCTGATTGAGCATATGGGTGATGACTTGACTGTCGTGAATAGCGCACGAGTGTCATACAACGCAACATCAGACTGGGTAGGACAGGTACACTCAGGGGAATATCGTACCCTCAGTACGAAGGACGTCCGTCTAATCAACTACCTAGCCAAGCACAAGCATACGTCCCCATTTGGACATGCTTTCGCCACGTTTAAAGTTGACGCACCAGTGTTTGTAGCACGACAACTTGTTAAGCATAAATTCCTGAGAATAAACGAAGTGTCGAGGCGATATAAAACACATGAACCAGAGTTCTATGAACCATACTGGCGTGAGAAACCTGAGAACTCTAAACAGGGTTCAGGGGGGCCGATGGAAATTAGTCTAGAAGCTGAAATGATGTTTCATGCTACCTTACGTAATGCACTGACGACATATGAAATGATGATTAAGGAAGGTGTTTCACCAGAACAGGCACGATCCATCTTACCACAGAACATGATGACCTCATGGTATTGGTCTGGTAGTCTGGATGCGTGGGCTGATATGTGTAAACTACGCTGTGCCAAGGATACACAAGCAGAAACACGCATTGTAGCATCTGTGATCTATGGTGAAATGTTGAAACTGTACCCTGTATCTTGGGCTGCACTGATGGATCAAGACGAATGAATTGGTTATTAGTTGTAGTCTGGGCGTACCAAGGTGTCCCCTCAGTGGAAATTATAGAAGAATATGAATCTATGTATGATTGCTTCTATGGTTTTGAATTGTATGAAGAGCAGGTAAAAGAACAAATGCAATTAGTTTGCGTGGAAAATGATGATGCTGTAAGATTTTGACAAAAGCTGCAGTATTAATAATAAAAGGAGAATGATAATGAATAACGATGATATTATGAAAATATGTCGATCCCTAGCGAGGAAATATAACGATCCACAAGAGTATGACGACCTAGTGTCTGAAGGTGTCGTAAAAGTGCTAGAAATGGTCGCTGAAGGTAAAACCGACAAGAACCTACTGTATTCTCATGCACAAGCAGTGATGAATGAGTATTACAACTTGTCTAGATCACCTGTTAAAGTGCCTAAGTCGCATCAAGCAAAGGCAATGAGTGCTGATGATGATGTTGATGGTTGGACTGCTACTGCCTTACATCAGGCACTGTATGCTGATTCTGTTGAGTATGAAGAATACATGTCGCAAGCACCATCGACAGAAGACCTGTACGAACAGAAAGAATGGTTTGCTAGGGTTCAGACTGTCGCTGTCAGCCACCTAACACAAGAAGAGTGGGCAATCATTCGTATGAGATACTGGGATGACCTTACACAAGATGATGTAGGTGTTCATATGGGTCGTAACAAAATGTGGGTATCACGACACGAAAAAGCAGCACTCGAAAAAATCCGTAACAATTTGTGATGTTACTAAATCAACAAAAAGCACTTATAAGCAAGTGTCCCTTGTAAAACATAAGTTTTAGTCTTATGTATACTATTACTACTACAGAAGGAAACATAAGTATGGATGATGACGAATACTTTGATGAACTTATGGCTAAGGCATCTTCTGATGTCGTTTACAACTGGCATGATTGCGTTGAGGGCTTTAAGCAAGCTGATGTTGATATGGGCAGTGCCTTTCATCGTAAGCTAGAATGGATGAACAGGGCTGCTGATATTCACCTGTCAGAAAACAACAAGATGGCAGGGTTTGTTGGCAGGTTTGCTGATGATTGTGGAATTTCTTATCAATACGGTAAAAGATTAAACAGGATTAGAAAAGTACCGTACACGGTACAAAACTTTAGTCATGACGCTGTAGAGGCACTCCTATCTGCCCCAGAGGAATTACGTGAAGAAATTGTGTCGTCAGATAAACCTATGACTGCACCAGAGGTAAATGAGACTAAGGCCAACTACAATGACGCTAGAACATTACCTGAGTTTAATGATGTAAATACTGACTTAGATGAGGGAAAGATAACGCCGTTTCAGGCAGCGGAGAAAGTAAAAGAACGTAAGGCATCCATGCCAACTGTACCAGACTACAATGTGTCAGAGGCTATGGGTGCAATTAAAGGTATCGCACAGATGTACAGCAAGCGGTACAGTGGAAATACAGAAGATGCTGCACAGGTGCTTCTGGATAAGATAACGGAAGGATATGATCAAGATGACGTAGGATTAAGTATCGCAAGAGACTATGCAAAATGGTTTTTGTCGTTAAAGGAAGTGTTAGACCTTGTAGAACCAGAATTACAAGACTTCTTGACAGAGAAACCAGAACTTAAAGTTGTAAACTAGGAGACCCGATATGACAACTATTTCAGCAGTATGGAACACAGCAAAACAACAATGTCTAGATTTAGAGATGAAACCCACCGTTGGTAATGCAAAGAAGCTAATCAAACGTGGTGGACGTTCTGTGAAAGATGCAAAGAATTATGTTGCACGACAAGCATTTATCAACATTGCGGATAAACCATACACAAATGAGTTTGGTGAACAAGAGGCACTAGGTTCTATCTGTGATCGTAATATGGAATATGCAGAACGGTTTGTTGAAAAGAACATGGCTAAGTTCCAAGGTGGTGTCAATAATATGACTGATGCGACATTATACATTATGCGTAGACAACGTGAGCAACTTGATACCTTAACAAGCGAAGATGATAAGAACGTGTTGTTCAAATCTCGTCGTAAGTCTTAAACAAACTGGAGAGTCACATGGCAGAACTAGCACACAAACCGTGTCCTTATGTGTCGTGTGGCTCTTCTGATGCTTTCAGTTACAACACTGATGGTTATGGGAAGTGCCACGCTTGCAGCCAAGGCTACCCATCGAAGAGAGAAACCTTCGCTTGGGCAAAAGAGAAATACCCCACCAGTGGGAATAATGATTGGAATGATATGGCAGTAATTGATTATACACCAAAGAAGATAGAGAGTAAGGATGATGGTCGTTATCAATCCATGCGTGGTATCAATGCTACGACAATGGAAGACTACGGCGTAAAGACATTCCCAGATCGTCAAGAGTATGTATACCCCAGCGGGGGAATTAAGGTTCGTCGTTTAGACGAGAAAGCCTTTTACACCAAAGATGGTTTCAAGGGTGATGAACTGTTCGGTATGAACCTGTTTACATCTGGGTCGTCTAAGATGGTAACGGTAACAGAGGGCGAACTAGATGCCCTGTCAGTGGCACAAATGCTTAAGAGCAGCTACACTAACCCTGTTGTGTCCTTACCCTCTGCTACGCCCTCTAAGAAGCTCTGGGAGAACTGTAAGGAATGGTTGGACGGATTTGAGAAGATCATCCTGTCTGTCGATACAGATGACGCAGGTAATTCTCTTGCTGATCGTATGGCTAAACTATTCCCTAACAAGGTCTATCGTGTACCACACGACAAATACAAGGACGCTAACGAGTTTCTACAGAATGGTGCGCAAGCTGAGTTTAAGAGTGCATGGTGGAATGCAAAGAAGTATACACCAGAGAATATCCTAAACACTGCAGACCAGTTTCTGTCGTTGTATCACGATACACCAGAGCATATCTACGTGGAGACAGGTATTCAGGCACTAGACGACAAGATACTTGGTTTGATGCAAGGACATTTTACAGTGTTCAAAGCACCTACAGGGATCGGTAAGACAGAGCTAATGCGGTATCTAGAATACAACATGCTACAGAAAGGCATACCGATTGCTGCATGGCATCTAGAAGAAACCAAACTAAGGTCACTACTTGGTCTTGTGTCGTACCACCTGAACGACAACCTGACACGTAGGGATTTGATTGATCTAAAGAACCGTGGTGATGATGTAGTGCAAGCTATCAAAGACATCACCAAAGATGAAAACTTCTATCAGTTCTTCTTGGGTGATGGTGCAAGTGCTGAAGATTTGATTGACCAGATTAGGTTCTTTAGTCAGGCATGTGGATGTAAGTTTATCTTCTTTGAGCCTATCCAAGATGTAATCTCTGGATCGTCTGAGGAAAGCAAAGAACAACAGTTGGCTGACCTGTCAGTACGTCTGTCTAAACTTGCAGCAGAATTAAACGTGGGTATCGTAAGCATTGGTCACACTAACGAGAACGGTGACTTCAAGTATTGTAAGATGATTGGTCAACGTGCATCAGTTATCATCGACTTGTATCGTGACAAAGAAGCTGAAGACCTACAGGAACGCAACACAACGTATCTCAAGATTGAGAAGAACCGTCCATCCTCTGAGGAAGGATCAGCAGGTAAGATGCGGTTCAACTACGATACGTTTACATTACGAGAGGTTATATAATTGCCAGTATTCGATATTGAAACAGACGGTCTACTAGACGAACTAACAAAGATACACGTTTTATCTTGGCAGGGGGACGATGGAAATGTGCATCATACCCATGACTATGAGGCTATGCGTATCTTCTTTACGGAAGCACCTACACTCATTGGTCACAACATCATCAGGTTTGACATCCCTGCAGTGGAAAAGGTGTTAGGCATCGAAGTAAAGTCTCGTTTGATCGACACTCTACCTTTGTCGTGGTATCTAAACCATGATCGTATGCGACATGGGCTTGAGGGCTACGGAGAGGACTATGGAGTACCTAAACCAGTGATCAAGGACTGGAATACCCTAACACCCGAAGAGTATGCCCACCGCTGCAATGAGGACGTTAAGATCAACACACGGTTACACCGTGACTTGGACTTGAAGCTGAACAAACTGTATCAGGACAGTGGGGAGAAAGACCGCTTTATTGATTACCTTATGTTCAAGATGGATTGTGCAAGAGAACAGGAGACCCTACGATGGAAATTAGATGTAGAGAAAGCAAAAGCCCATCTACAGGAATGGGAAGACCTAAAGCATGAAAAGACAGAAGCCTTGGCTGATGCTATGCCAAAACGTAATCTATTTACTACCAAGACAAAACCGAAAGTCATGTACAAAAAAGACGGTACACTTTCTAGTCACGGCGAAAAATGGGTTCAGTTATGCAAGCAAGAACACCAACCGATTTCTACATTGTCTATGGTGGTCAAAACAGGAGAAGAACGAGCAAATCCTAATAGTGTGGAGCAGGTCAAAGATTGGCTTTTCTCTTTGGGGTGGAAGCCTCGTACCTTCAAATACCTAAAGGATAAGGTAACTGGTGATGAACGGAAATTGGAACAGGTACGGAAAGACGGAGAACTCTGTCCCTCAGTACGTGAACTGGTTGAACAAGAACCTGCTATTAGTCTGCTTGATGGCTTGTCTGTTCTTTCTCATCGTATTGGAGTTCTTAGATCAATGGTCGAAACAGAGAACGATGGATACGTGCAAGCAACTGTTGCAGGGTTCACTAACACCTTACGCTTTCGTCACGCAAGACCACTGGTCAACTTGCCATCGGTTGATAAACCCTACGGAAAAGAAATCAGGGGGTGTCTAACTGCACCCGAAGGTTACACTCTGTGTGGTGCTGATATGACTTCGTTAGAGGATACGACAAAGAGACACTACATGAAACCACTTGATCCTGATTATGTCGCTGAAATGTCTAAGGATGGGTTTGATCCGCACCTTGACCTTGCTAAACACGCAGGTGTTGTCACACAAGACGACATCGACAAACACAATTCAGGTGAACGTAGCCTTAAGGCACTACGTAAGAATTACAAGGTGGTAAACTACAGTGCTACGTATGGTGTAGGAGCCGCTAAACTGGCCCGTGAGACAGGTATGAGTAAGTCTGAGGCACAGACACTGCTAGATGCCTTTTGGTCACGTAACTGGTCAGTACAGAAGGTGGCAGAGGGTCTACGTGTTCGTGAACTATTTGGCTCTGCTTGGGTACAGAATCCTGTATCTAAATTCTGGTACAGCTTACGGTCTGACAAGGATCGTTTCAGTACGCTGAACCAAGGTACAGGTGTATTCTGTTTCGACAGTTGGGTTAAGGGATGTCGTGGTATGGGACTAAAGACTATCGGTCAGTTCCACGACGAAATTATAACTCTAGTAGAAGAGGGGAATGAGGACAAAGAAGAAAACATTATGACTATGGCAATCGACCAAGTAAACCAAGAAATTCAACTAAATGTACCACTTGGGATAGATGCACAGTTCGGACGGACATACGCAGACATCCATTAGAAAATAAATTTCTACTTTAGTGTTACAAACTGCGAAAAAAGCACTTATATATAATTACCAGACTCGACGAAAGGAAATGTCATATGGCACGATATGAAATGGAAATGGTCTTACAATATGCTAAAGTATTCCCAGAAAATGCAGACATGGGAGACCCGAATGGGAATACGATTGCAAAGCAAATTGCAGACAAAGGTGGTCAGTATGTAATGAACGCATACTTCACTAATGAAGAGGACATCGACAAGTTACTTGCAGAAGGTTTAAATCCTAGCCCGATGGGCAGTCAACGGATTGTAGATGGTGAAGCTGAATTTGGCATCGGTAAGTTTATGAAGATGAAACGGTCAGTTTCTGACAACATCAAGACTTTCACCGACAACAAAGGTAAGCCTGTTGAGGTAAACTATGGTGGGCCTATTGCTGTCGTTGACCTTACACAAGGTGAGGATAACAAACGGTGGTGGAGCTTTGAAGATGATGGGCCGTTAGGCAATGGTACGAAAGCTAAAGTCATCTTTGATGTTTACTCTAATGGTTCAGGTGTTCGTATGAACGCTATTGGTGTTACAGATCATGTAGCCTACGAACCTGCAGAAACTAACAGCATCGGTGCATGGACTGAGGTAGCCTAATGAATGTAAACTTAGAAGCAGTAGCTGATGCAGAAGAGGATGGTTACAACGGTAACATCACAATCTATCGTGAGGACGTTGAAGACATCTATCAGTTAGCTAACCTGTTCACAGACTTTGCTGTAGCTATGGGCTTCACCTACGTTAAGGCCGTAGGATTTGAGAAGGACGATGGCAGTATGGTTTGGGGTGACTTCTAATGGCATTTGGCAAAGTGCTGATCGACGGTGATATTATCGCTTATAGAGCAGCCTTTGCTACTCAAGACAAGTTACCTAAAGATGCAGAGGAAAAGGCAGAAGAGCTTATCCAATACATCCTGCAGGAAACTCTAGTGTTCCCTTCACCTAATGATTACAAGGTGTATTTGACAGGTAAAGGGAACTTTAGACATGATGTAGCAAAGACACATATCTATAAGGGAAACCGTAAGGATGCAGCTAAACCATTACACCTACCGCAAGTGAGGCAGTATCTAGTGGATAAACATAACGCAATCATAAGTGAAGGAGAAGAAGCTGATGATCTGATAGCAATAGAAGCAACCCGACTTGGCACTGACACGGTTGTAGCATCTATCGACAAAGATATGTTACAGATACCGTGTAGGCATTTTAACTTTGGTCGTGGCGAGTGGTCAGACGTAGACGAATGGTCAGGACTTAAGTTTTTCTATAAGCAAATCTTAACTGGTGATGCAGCAGATAATATCATAGGTCTTTATAAGGTTGGCCCTGTAAAAGCTGATAAGATACTTGATGGTGCAGAAACAGAACAGGACTTGTGGAAGAAATGTATAGATGCATACAATGGTGACATTGACCGTGTAATAGAAAATGCCAGACTTCTTTGGCTTAGACGTAGGGAGCAAGAGCTATGGCAACCGCCCGAAGCAGTAAAGCAAAAGGACGACTAGGACAACAAGAGATCAGGGATACTATCCTTAAGACGTTCCCTGAACTTGAACCTGACGATGTTCGTTCTACTGCTATGGGCCAGTCAGGGGAAGATATACAACTGTCTCCAAAGGCACGAGACCTTCTTCCCCTGTCTATCGAAGTAAAGCGACGAAAGAGCCTAGCAACCATATACGACTGGATTGAACAAGCAAAGCAAGACGGTCAATATGAACCTGTTGTTTTCTTCCGTGGGGATAGAAAAGAGTGGGTTGTTATGGTTGGTTTGGAACACTATATGGAACTTGTAAGTAAGTGGAGAAAGTAATGGGTAAACGGTCTAACTTTGAACGTGTTGAAAGAGATTACTACCCGACACCAATAGAGGCCGTTGCACCTTTGATCGACCATCTTCCGCAGGAGACTTTCGACTTTGTTGAGCCTTGTGCAGGGGATGGTCGGTTAATCCAACATGTACACGATCTTACAGACGGACATGGGACTTGTATATATGCTTGCGACATTGAACCACGACATCCTGACATTGTTCAGCATAATGCTCTTGATATTGACTTTGGTGGCTATGAGGTGATGGACTTCTGTATTACTAACCCACCGTGGGAACGTAACTTCCTACACCAGTTCATAGAGACATGGATCGACATATGTCCTACTTGGTTGTTGTTTGATGCAGATTGGATGCATACTAAACAGTCAGCTAGACTTATGACATACTGTTCCAGAGTTGTCAGTGTTGGTAGAGTTAAGTGGATTGAAGGTTCAAAGCATACAGGTAAGGATAATTGTTGCTGGTATCTATTCGATCAGAACGACACAGGCCCGACTAAATTTTATGGAAGGCTAATGTGATGCCACTAATGGACTATATGGAACTCTTCGAGATGATAAAGCAAGAAGAAGATGTAGAAGGGCTACGACGAAAAGCTACATACTTGCTTATGTCAAAATGTCAGGAAGATGAAACAGTAAGTGAAGAAGAGTTTCTAGCCTTTGCAGAATATGCAGCTATAAACTTAGGAACAGCGGAAGGAATGATACATTGATCAGCAAAGAAGATATAGAAGCATTTGAATACTTCAGCCAGACAGAAATGGAAATGAATGTATATCAAGCTGCAGCAGCACAGACAGCTATCTATAAGCATGAGCATCAGGTTATCTACCCTGCGTTAGGACTAGCAGCAGAGGCAGGTGAAGTAGCCAACAAGGTAAAGAAGATATTACGTGATGGTAAGTTTGATCGTGCAGCTATTGCTGATGAAGTAGGTGATTGCTTGTGGTATATTGCTGCATTGTGTCGTGACTTAAACGTAAGTATGTCAGACCTTGCTGCAGCTAACTTGAAGAAACTACAAGACCGCAAACAACGTGGGGTCATTAGTGGAAATGGAGACAAAAGGTAATGACTGGTATGATTGGTGTAGAGACTGTAGAGGAACACGAAGATGGCAGTGCAACCTATCAGTTTCACCTTGATAATAATTGTGCCAAGCTACTACAAGAAGAAGGTTTGAAATTAGTACTCTACTGTGCAGCAGCTAAGTTAGACTTACAGGTAGTGTATGATTTTATAGAGGATCACATGAGGTACAATAAAGATGAGTAAGAAGAAAACAGGTATGACTTGGTTCTGGCGTTGGGTAAACTACCTAGCAACATGGCGAGAACATCGTAATACCATCAAACAGCTTAATGCATTAAGTGACAAGGAACTAAATGACATAGGAATTAGTCGTGCAGACATTGACCGTCTGGTATGGCTAGGTGAAGACAAAACAATGCGTGGACGAGGAAACGAACAAGAATGAACAATATGCTCCCTACCCCCTATCAAAACTTTATTGCACTATCACGTTATGCCCGTTGGACTGGTGAAAAGCGTGAGGCTTGGTCAGAGACAGTTGACCGATATATCGACAATATCGTTAAGCCCCTAACAGGTGAAGACAGTTACATCAAAGATATTCGTGATGCTATCTTAGACCTACAGGTTATGCCATCTATGCGATCTATGATGACCGCAGGGCCAGCAGCAGCACGAGACAATACATGTATGTACAACTGTTCTTACGTGGCTGTAGACAAACCTAAACGCTTTGATGAAGCTATGTTTATCCTGTTGTGTGGTACAGGGGTAGGGTTCTCTGTTGAACGACAGTATATCCAAAAGCTACCAGAAGTACCAGAGAAGATATTTAAGTCTGAGACAACAATCGTAGTGAAGGATAGTAAGGAAGGTTGGGCTAAAGCATACCGTCAACTACTAGCTTTACTATGGTCAGGTGAGATTCCTAAGTGGGACATATCCAAAGTACGACCTGCAGGTGCTAGACTGAAGACCTTTGGTGGTCGTGCATCAGGGCCAGCACCTTTGGTAGACTTGTTCAACTTCACTGTCGATAAGTTCTTAAATGCTACAGGACGTAAGCTGACATCTATTGAGTGTCACGACATTATGTGTAAGATCGGTGAGATTGTGGTTGTAGGTGGTGTACGCCGTAGTGCTATGATTAGCTTGTCTAACCTGTCAGACGACAAAATGCGTCATGCTAAGTCAGGTCAATGGTGGGAGAACTATGGACATCGTGCCTTGGCTAACAACTCTGTCGCTTACACCGATAAGCCAGATGCAGAGACATTCATGCGTGAGTGGACAGCATTGATCGAAAGTAAATCAGGTGAACGAGGTATCTTTAATCGTCAGGCATCACAGAAGCAAGCCGCAAAGAATGGTCGTCGTAATCCAGAGAGTGACTTCGGGACGAATCCTTGCAGTGAGATCATCCTCAAAAATGCGCAATTCTGCAACCTTACTGAGTGCGTAGTACGTGCAACCGATACTATTGAAGACATAGAACGCAAGGTAAAATATGCGACTATCTTAGGTACGATCCAATCTACCTATACAAAGTTTCCGTACCTATCCAAGGATTGGGCAGATAATACGGAAGAAGAGCGTCTGCTAGGTGTAAGTCTAACAGGCATCATGGACAATCCGCTAATGACCAGTGCAAATGCTGGGTTAGCTAAAACACTGGAGCATCTAAAAAATGTCGCTATCTCTACTAATGCTGAATGGGCTGAACGTCTTGGTATCCCTACTTCTGCTGCTATCACTTGTGTCAAACCTTCTGGCACTGTCTCCCAACTTGTTGATTCTGCTAGTGGGATACATGCTCGTCACAGCCCTTATTACATCCGTACAGTGCGTGGCGACAATAAAGACCCACTTACACAATTCTTGATTGATCAGGGTGTACCTAACGAGCCTTGTGTGATGAAAGGTGACACAACAACAGTGTTCAGTTTCCCACAGAAAGCTCCTGCAGGTGCAACAACACGTAATGATATGACAGCTATTGAACAACTAGAGACATGGCTTACATATCAGCGACACTGGTGCGAACATAAACCTAGCATTACTGTGTCAGTTCGTGATGATGAATGGGTATCTGTAGGTGCATTTGTGTTTGAACACTTTGATGAAATGTCGGGTGTTTCATTCCTACCGCACAGTGACCATACATATCAGCAAGCACCTTATCAGGACTGCGACAAATCAGAATATGAGGAATTGTTGTCGTTAATGCCGACAGATATTGATTGGTCTAAACTGACGGACTATGAGAAAGAGGACAATACAGCAGGTATGCAGACAATGGCATGTTCTGGTGACGTATGCGAAATCGTAGACCTAACTTAGGTTCTGTTAAGTCACCCTGCATAAAGGTCTGTCGTATAGTCGATGGATATTGTGCAGGGTGCTTTCGTACAACAGATGAAATCAGAGATTGGATGATTATGTCCGACTATGAACAGAAAATGCTATTACATGAAATAATGTGGAGAAAAGATGAAACCTGTCAGAAAGAAGTTTAGTCGTGCCTTATATGAGGCATACGACAATAAAGCTAAGGATGCTCTTGTATCTCTGCTAGAAAGTAAAGGCCATACGATTGTAAACACTGAAGAGGATTACTTTGTTGATGTCATATCTCAGAAGGGTGGCTACACTTATTTTAACGAGGCAGAGGTTAAGGTAGCTTGGGATGGGGACTGGCCTACCCACTGGTCTGAAATACGCATCCCTGAACGCAAACAGAGGCTCCTAGACAAGTACGAGGGAAAGAATGGTGTTCTTAACTTTTATGTATTTCGTAAAGACCTACAACAGGCGTGGCGTATCAAGGATACACTATTAACCCAAGAAAGTTTAGGTACAGCAAAAGGTAGGTACATTCGTAAAGGGGAGCAGTTCTTTCATATCCCATTTACATCAGCGGAGCTAGTACAACTGAATGGATGACTTTCCCGAAAAGCCAAAACGATCCCGACGAAAAACAACATATAAAGGAGCAGCCCAGAAGAAAACATCTGGGTTGTTACCTAAAACAACAAAACAAAAGGAATTGTTAAATGCACTTAGGGAATATCAGCAGGTCTTTATCCTTGGCCCTGCAGGTACTGGTAAGACGTATGTTACTGCAACTTATGCTGCCGACCTCTACACGACGAAAGAGATTGATAAGATCGTTATCACAAGACCTCACGTTGCCGTAGGTAAAGAGCTAGGTTTTCTTAAGGGTGATCTGCAGGAAAAGACAATGCCTTGGGCATTACCTGTATTAGACGTATTGGAGAAACACTTAGGTAAGGGGGCAGTGGAAACTGGCATAAAGAATGGAAACATTGAAATGGCACCTCTTGCACTTATGCGTGGGCGTAGCTTCGATAATGCCTTCATAATTGTTGACGAAACACAGAACATAACGACACATGAACTGAAGATGTTGTTGACAAGAGTGGGGGAAGATACTACTATTGTGCTTAATGGTGATATTCAACAGTCAGACCTGAAAGAAGCTGATGGTCTGTCTAAAGTTATTCACCTAGCAAAGAAACATATGTTGCCTGTACCAATCATAGAGTTTGGTGTAGACGACATTATACGATCCGACATCTGCGCACAGTGGGTAAAGGTATTTATGAAGGAGAACCTATGAATGAATGGAGCGAAGCACCTATGATAACACCAATGTCCCTAGAGGAACGACAACGATCTAAGGAACGTGACAACGTAAATAATCCTGCACACTATGGTACTGGTGTTATTGAGTGTATTGAGTACATCAAGGACTTCCTGACAGATGAGGAACTAATAGGATACTACCGTGGGAATGTGGCAAAGTACTTACACCGCTGGCGATACAAGAATGGTGTAGAAGACCTTAAGAAAGCCCGATGGTATTTAGAAGCATTAATACAACAACAGGAGCGTAAATGACCGTAATAGAAGGTATCCTGCTGATCAGTCTACTAGCCAATGCATATTGCCTACGTAAGATCACAAAAGCAGAGGCCGACATAGAAATGCTGTATGAAGGTACAGCCATGTGTATGAACAAACTAGGTCTATCAGAAGAGTAGATACAAAAAGACCCCTGAGTCCAACTAAGGATTCAGGGGTTTAGTTTATGCAGAGTATGGATATTTTTATTCTTTACGTCTAAAGAGCTTAAGTAAGCCCCTTCCCATTTCAGACGGTGATGGGGCCAACCACCCCAATACTAATAGTATAAGCAGAAGTGGGTCTATCTCAGATATGTTTGTCGTACTATTATCTTGATTAACAGTATCGACTGGCCCTTCTGGTTTTATCTCTGGTTTGTTGTAAGTGGTTACACCTACGTTCTGGTTATTCTCTGCACCTACTTGGGTATTAGCAGCTACATTTGTCCCACCAGTGGGAATTAAGGACGTAAGTCCACAACTAGATAATAGTAGGGTCAGGAGTATCCATCTCACTTGCTCATAGCCACCTTGTTACCCATAGGCTTACCAGCCATGTAAGCTGTAGCACCCATGTAAGCTGCAACGACACCAGTCTGAGCAATATAGAATAAACCTAGTAAATCAGCTAGAGCAGATACTCGTGAATCTGACATGATAGGGGTGAATAGAAATATGGTAAATATAATCATCATACCCATAGCTACCCAAGCCATAAACTTTTGTGACTCAGCTTTCTCTTCACGTAGCTCTATTTCAAGCATACGCTCCTTCATGGCTATTTCTTCTGCTGTGATCTTACCATCACCATCAATGTCAAAGTCTACTACCATTTACTAAAGCCTCTGCTATTCTTTTGTTACTAGTTATCAAGACGATTTTACCGTCTTTATCAAAGACTACCCATTTACCTAGTTTATTCTCTATAAGCCTCAAGACAAAATAACCCTGAATTTCTGCTTGTCACTAGAACACTAGCTATTTCTTTTTCTTTATTACACTCTTCTAGTGATGAATAAGTATTGCCTACTTGGTAGTAGTCAAGTTCACCATTCATAAGTTGAAACCAAATCAAAAACCACATTATCTTACCATATACATTATAAGCCCAAGACCGCCAAAGAAGGTCAACAATAGTAAGCCTGTAATAGTCCAAGTAATTATTGCTTCTTGCAACTCAGCCTTACGGTACTCATGTTCCCGTTTTTGTTTTCTTATCTTTGCCTCAATAGCCACTAGCTCATCCCATGCTGATGGACCCATCGTGAAAGATATATAATCCTTCAACTCTTTTCTCATGGATTCTGCTTTACGCTTCGCAGCAAAAACTTCCAAACTTTCAGCCTCTACTGAACCACCCAAGGATTTCCACCAAGGGGGGTTCTTTACTTGTTTCTCAGCTTGACCTAAGTCAGCCATATGACCTGCCCACTTAGTTAGTTGACTGCCCATATCCTGTAGGTCTTTCCCAACAGCAAACCCTTTCTTAAGGGCGTTGAATGCAACTGTGGCCCCTGAGATTATTGTAATTGGGTCCATTTACCTATCTCGCAGTGATTGTTCTATACTGTCGAGTTTTAGGAATATTGCTTTGATTGTTTCTTTCATCTCTTTCATCTCACGATCATATGAGACTTTAGATGATTCTAGTTGAGATTTAAGTACGGCTATTTCTGTCTCGTGTTTATTACATCGGGAAAACAGGTGCCATACAACGACTATAACAGGGGCTACAAGCCATTGCATAATTAAGTCTACCATCTCGTACATGACTATAGAACCTCGAAATGCGGGGCATCTATGAAGGGTCTACGACCAGCAGAACGACGAATGTCAATGTATTCATTCATCAGGTCTTCTGCAGTCCCATCCCAGTCGTTTAATGCTTTGTGCCATGCAGCACCCCAGCGTAATGTCACTCCTAGTTCTTTAGCAGCTTTGAGCATTGCATCTGCAATCTCGTCGTACAAGTTTAGTTCCCAACGTATGCCATCACAGTAAGCTGCAAGGTCTACAGCTTTACCTTCTAGGTGCTTAGACTTCATCGTCTGTGATGCACCTTTGGCTACCAGAGCTTCTTGTTCTTCAACAGTACGTAGACCACAGATTACAGAGAAGTCCTGCTCAGAGATTTCAATAGCTCTTTCAACAACAGCAACTAGCCGTGGGTCAACACCTTGTAGTTTTTCTTTACTTCGGTTACCTAAGACATATCCCATTGTTGTTCTCCTTAAGGTTTAACAGGCCAATCATCATCAGCAATATTAGGCCATGATGCCAAGTCCGACATATCACGCAACTCTTGGCGATAGGTTGCCCAAGCTGTCTTATCTTCATTGCTTAATGGACTGTCGTTCATCTGTGTCCAGTCACTGTCAGATAATAGTTTGTTGCGTGTGGCACGATGACCTTCGGCAGTTGTGGCATCTAGCCCTGCTTGATACGCAGCTTCTTGATCTGCCTTAGTGTGAGACACGCCATCTTCATCGGTGTAATCTGAGAACATGTCACGGGCAACGTAGTTCTCCACCCAGTTGCCGTTAGCATCTTGGACAACACCATCACGCACTGATGTCTGGTAGTCGCCTACGGTAGCCGCTGGGCTGCGTAGCACTGGGTCTAGGTCTAGTGCGTCTAAAGTTGCCGCTTTCCATACACGAGGCAGGGACATGTTGCTGTAGTGCTGTCTCCACGCTCCCTGCGACTGCACAAGTCCTGTTGTTCTGTTTCTGTATTCACTCATTAGATTGATCCTTTCATATGAGTTTGATTATGCGATTGCGTATGACCAGCCAGCTTTGTTATGCCGACAACGCCATTGAATTGTAACCGCTGGAATGTCTAAATCCTTTGCGGCTTCTGTTGTTGATCCGTATTCACCAAATGGCGATATGACCCGCTTGGCTCTGTAGTTGTTAGAGCCGCCAACTGCCGCAGAGATTTTAGCTTTAGCCTCTGGGCTGTGCATAGGGTTGCTATCGCCTTGCATGTCAACACGTTCTTTGCCTAGCTTGGCCTCTGCAATCTTGGCTTTTGTTTCATCGGATAATACCTTGCCAATGTTACCGTCATGCAGATTGTTGCTGTTGGTTGCGATGAATACATTACCTGCTTCGTAATGACCGTCATCATTGTGGCGGCACATGCAGTATTTGTCTGCTCCCACGCCACGTTGCTCCCACAAGCCAGACTGCACCCAGACATCTTTCCATTCATCAAACGTCATGCGCATCTCTATGCTACGCTGCTTGGCGTTAGACTTATGCTGAGTGTAGGCTTTTCTATACTCACAACGTGTCATGTTAAGCACTCACTGCGTAAAAGATGTAGTCACCAGACCCAAGGAGTCCGTTTGACGGAATGATAAAACCCGAACCAGTAGGGGTAATATCCGCAATATCCCAAGATGTGTTCTCTGCGGCTGTGCTATTTAACTGTAACCACGGATCATTCCCAGATGTAAATCCACGCTCAGTATCAATTACAATCCAACCGCCAGTTGCACTCGTTTTCTTAATCATTAAAAAGCGTGGGCCACTTGAAAAGCCACAGTCCACAGTAAGATCACTTGGATATGTGTAACTAAACGAACCCACCTTAGACACACCATCTAGGCTTGCGAATAGGTAGGCTATGTAGGTGTTGCCTGATGCGTTTACATCTCCAATAGGCCCTAAAGAAAACACACTATCTGTCGGAGCAGTACTATTCCAACAACCGTTACCATTAGTTTCTTCACCAACTGTTTCATTTAGAGCGACAGAAGAACCTGCACCTAAAGCCGAATGGTAAACTTTCCACCCATTGCTTACATCCCTACGCTTAACCCACATCATCTCAGGTGCAACACCAAGGTTATGGCTTACAGTACGCCCTGCTGTTCCGTTGCCTGTGTATGCGACTACATCAAAGTAGTTAGGCGCACGCTTCCACATCCAAGCTGCACCATTTGCAGCACCTAATCCTGTTAGCTGAACATTATCCATGTGGTCAAACGGACTGTAAGAACTGTAAGTGCCATATGAAGAAGAGCCGCCTGTTAGGTTTGTGTAAAGCAAATCATTAGCTAATCTATTTATTGCTAATTTATTACCTGTTGAACTATTTGCGGCTGCGTGATGAAGTACAAAATCAACAGGAAAGTCAGGCGCAGGGCTTACATCTTTAGGCGTGTTGTTTTGCACAGTTCCAACTTGAAACACATCAGTCGCACTCTCAGGCACAGCCATAGGGCCACGTCTAATGGCGATGTAGATGTAGGTGTCGGTATTGGCACCACCCCAAGAGGTACTACCAGCACTTGTTAGTCTAAACCCTGTTGGTGTAGGTATGGGGGCTAAAGCATTTGTGGAAGTGTTTTCTTCAGCAGTGCTTTCATTTGCCCTAAAATAGTCCGAATTAGTACCGTCTGCGGTTAATGCCCTCATATTATCTACAAGCATCCAATCAGAATAATCGTTTGTAGTGCTTGCGTTTTTAGAAAGTATCCACTGAGGTTCCCATCCAAGATTTATCTCTGGCGATGTTCCGCTATAACTCCCACACTTGATAATGTCCTGATCCCCTGTAGGGCCGAAGTCACCGTCACCGTCATTGTGGGCGAATAGGTAGGCAACGTAGTTATAACCACTCTCGTTTACTGCATTAAGAGTATTGACAGTAAACTCTGTAGAAGTTGGTGCAGTATTGTTCCAAGTATTAGAACTAGTTGATGCAGCACCAGTAGTATTTAGCTGGATATACTTTGTTTCTCCCAAAGAACGATGATACACAATCCAGTTTTCAACGTAATCTGTACCCTTAATAATAATAGTCCCAGGAACAGAACCAAGGTTATGGCTAATGGTCTGCGCAGAACCTGTCCCAGTATAAGTCACCACATCAAAGAACTTAGGGGCTTTGCGGAATGTCCAAGAGGCGAAGTCAGAATTATTACCACCCCATCCATTATTAACACCACTGCCGCTGCCTATGACAAAACCATTTGAGTTAAAAGCACTGATAGTTAAATCTTCATTCCCAGTGTGTGTATTTCTTGCATCTGTTAAATTACTCTGAAGAAAATGCCACGGCTCACTTGTTGTAGTGTCGTGCAAATAATGATTATATGCATCGGTTCTACTCTTAATCCAAACCAATCCACCTTCGCCATCAAGGTCAATGCCGTTGGTTATCGTTTGTGTAGAGCCATTACCCTCATACAAATAAGTGCTGAACACTTCCTCAACATTCAGGCCAGCACCACCTGCACTACCTGCCGCAGCTTGTAAGAGTTTCTTCGAGTTAGACATATTGTATTCCTTATGCTAGTGCTTGACCAGCAGTAAATCCATAATATGTAGTACCACCATCATGGGTGATAAACACAAAATAATCTACTGCAGATGCAGTTGCGGTTAAAGTCGGGGCTGTAGCTGAAGGCCAATCAACTGAAGTAGGCCAAGTTACAGTAAAACCTGATGCAGAAGCGTCCTGAACAAGTTTAAGGGTAAAGCTAGATGTTTTACCAGAAGCAGCAGGGTTGCTGAATGTGAACGTGGTATTTTCAGTTAAAGTATGACTGAAGTTTGTACCATCACGTAAATTTACAGTGGTAGCATTGGAGCTAGATGTTACCGCATTGTATTCTTCAGAGATACCGTTATCAAAAGTAACGACACCATTAGCATCAGCAGTTACAGCCTTAGATGCTTCTGATGTACCTAGAGTAGTAATATCAAGGTAGTTAATTTCTGCTGTAGTTACTGTTGCACCATCTAATTTATTAAGTTCAGCAGCAGTAGCGGTAAGTCCAGAAATACCACCTAACTGTACCCAATTAGTAGCATCACTAGATGGGTCTGTAGTCTCTCCAGAGTGTGTAGTAATAGCACGATAACTTAAGTAAGTAATAGGAGAATAAACGACATCCCCGACAGAATATGAAGCACCTGATGACCAAGCACCCGAAGCTACACTAGAAGCAGAATTTGCAGCGGCAGTGGCACTTGTAGCTGCATTGGTTTCACTTGTTGCAGCGTTTGTAGCACTTGTGGCAGCAGCAGTGGCACTTGTAGCTGCGTTTGTAGCACTTGTTTGTGCATCAGCAGCAATCGTATCTTCCATATAAGCTGCAAGGGCGTTAGCTTCTGTACCAAAGTCAGGTAATGCACCTAAAAATGCATCAGCTTCATCAGCAAAGTTCGTGGGGTCTTGACGACTGGGTGGGGATGGTAGTGTGGTAATGGGTGGGTATGCCATATTATGTCAATCCTTCTACTTCGATAGCTCCGAATGATAACGATGGGCCTTCTAGCGTTAAATCAAACCTACGATAGAAACCATAGATGGTCGTACCATAAGATGTATCTTCTGAGCCGATATAGACGATTGGTGTGGCCCTAAATCCAGCCAACGTCCGTTGAATTTTTCTTGCGTTTTGAGTTTCAAACTGTACATCAAAGTCAGCCAACTGAGCAAATGCTCTTTCAACAACAATAAAGTTACCAAAGTCATCTGTCTCTTTACGTGAGAAGTCTTCGATGCTGATTGATGTACCGTAAGTTGTAGTACCAAGATCACTCAAGAACCCTAAGACAAGTTGACCAAGTTCTGCAGTTTCACCTGTGTTAGCAGTAACTGTTACAGTGACAGTAGAGCCAAGGTAAGGTGGCAAGTCTAACCACTGAGCTTGTTCTTTCTGTACTTGTTCCTCGAAGAAATATGTAAACCAATCAACAATGTTTCTGTTATCAGTCAGGGATATGTCTTGGTTGTATACCTCTGTAGCACCATCAGCCACAGTTACGTTAGCTGTAATACCCTTTAGGCCAAATAAAGCGACAGAGGTAATGTTAGAACTAGAATCAGTTAAGACATACTGAATACTGTTTAGGTTAGTTACAGGTTGACTAATCTTCTGGTCAAATGCTTTCCAGCGGTTAGTCGCACTGATTTCCAACCAGTTAGTACCATCATCAGTCGTAGGGTCATTACCTAAGTTACTATTCACTAGGCTTTCATAGACCTTGTGTGTCGTACCTATGACAATGACGTTATCACCATCAGCGTAGGTAGTACCTGAAGCCCATTCAGCGTAGTCATCTTCGGTAACATTAGAGCTAGTGAGAATACTGTTGGTAACTGTTACAGGTTTAATAATCTGCATCTATTAAGTCCTTGTAGCTGGAAGACCTTCAGTATCCCACTTGCGGTTAATATCGTAGTTCCGCTTGACATACTTAGAATTACTTGCTTGTAGTTGTCTGCTTTCAGTCCGTAGACCAGCGACTTCTTCACGTAAGCTACGAACCTCTGCGACAAGCTCTGGGTTACGGAACAACTCTGCAGTTTGCTTAGTACTAAAGATACGTGATGGGCCTGTAGCTTCAAGTTCTGGGCCTCGTTCACCAACCATACGCAGACCACCACCAAAATTACCACCCATAGCAAACTGTAAGGCTCTTGTGGCGTTATCCATATTAACACCCAAGTTACCTGCATTAGAGATAGCTTGCTGGATTTGTGCGCCAGTCTTACCTGATGTTTGAACACCTAAGTCTGATGCAACTTGCAGTAGTTGTGAGGAACCACGAATGTTTACTTTCTGGAACTTAGCACCATCACTCTTACGTTCAGCAATACCTGACTGACCTAGTTGATTTAGAATTTGTTGTCCTGCAGCATTAGCCTCTTGTACACCTGCTCCTGCACCACCCCCTGTTCCAGCACCAGCTAGGGCAGCTTTAGCAGCAGCTTGCGCACTTAAAGCAGCCTGTACAGCAGCACTCAAGTCAGCGATTGCAGCACTTACATCTTTAACAGAGGTGTTGATGCCATATAGAGCATTAAGTTGCTCTTGTGCTTGTGCTAGTTGTTCATCTAGCTTATCAATCTGACCATCGTAACGAGCTTGTGCAGCATCTGCCTCATTCTGGATTTCTAGTAGAGTTTGTTCATCTGTACTTAACTGATGACCAGCTTTCTCTTCTAATTCACGAATAAGGTTTCTTTGATCTGCAAAGTCTCTTTGGTAATCGACAAAGTTAGTGTATAGACCTTCTGATGGTTCAGCAATAGCCTGTAGAGCATCATCTAGTTTTTTCTGGTCAGAGATACGAGAAGCACCACGTAGACTACGTAGGTAGGCTAATCCTGCACCTCTGGTCATACCAGATGTACCAGAAGCCCCCTCAAGAGAACTTAAGATACCACCACTTACACCTACAGCAGATTGTGCAGCAGCAAGACGACCTTGGATAGCATCCATGATGTCGTTGAAGGAACTAGTGATAGCAGCCTTACGTGCTTCTATAGACCGTTGTACCGTAGCAAAAGCAGAGTTTACAGCAGAGTAAGCATCTTCTAGTGCATATACTTGATCAAGCATACCACGGTTTAGCTCATGTGTAGCTGCACGTTCTCTTTCACGTTGACGGATGAGTAGCTCAGTCTCATTGCCAAGTAACTGTAGAACTCTTGTCTCTAGGTCATATCGTTGAGTAGCAGCAGCTAGAAGCTCATTCATAGTCTCGAAGTGACCAGACAAAGAAGCAAAGCTATCACCCATCTTAGTGATCTCTTCGTTAATCTTCTGTAGCTTTTCTTCTTCGGTTAGACCTTGAAGTGATAACTTAAACTGATAGCTAAAGTTATCAAATGCATCTGCACCAATACCTAGAGTACCTGCAGCATCAACAATGCTTTGTTGCATATCACCGATAGCTTTGATCAGTGGGTCAGCTAGTTCTGCATCTGCAGCTTCGTAAGATGTAACTTTACTACCTTTAAGTAAACCAAACAAGCGACTACTTTGTGTAAGTTGGAAAGTTTCAATAGCTACGTCAAAGCCCTCAACAGTAGCTCTTAGTCCACTGTCGAGTAGTTTGGTTTTCTTGGTTAGTAGTCCGACGACTGCAGCGACAGCAATTACAGCAGGTAAGGCAGCACCGATAGTAGCCATAGTACCAGCATTAGCAGCAGTTGCAGATAGTGTTGCGCCGTACCCTGAGATACCGCCGCCCATGAACCCTTGGACACCTGCCATAAAGCCACTGCCCATAGCGGATGCACCAGCGGCTAGAGAAGCACCCATAGTGCCTGAAGCAAAAGAACCTGTCCCTGAAGCCATAGTCGATGCAGCAGCAGAACTACCAAAACCAGCAGCCATGCCTGTAGTAATAGGGATTAGGATTTTATTACGTAATGCAGCAGCAGCCATGTCAACAAGCATTTGCTTAAACGAATTAAGAATGTCACCGACAAAGGTTTTAAAGTCGTCAAAGCCCCTGCTCATCCAATCTGAGAACGCTTGTTCAACATCACCAATGATTTGTATTGAGTCACCCAGACCTTCGTTAAGGTCGTCTACAGCTTTGTTGTAAGCCTGTTGACTAATCTTACCTGCTTTAAGTAGTTTGTCTAAGTCCTCTAATTCCCTGTTGTATTCACGAAATGGGTCAGCAGCGTCTTCTAATTCCCTGATTTTGTCGTTAAGCTCTTCCATAGCTCTAGCAGCTTTTTCTCCAGAGCCAGTCAGTTCCTCTATGATCTCTTCAACAGTCTGATATTCTAGAGACTGCATATAGTCTGAACCCTGCTTTCGAGGATCACCCCCACGACCAGAATACTGCTTATCCATCATTTTTTGACGAAGAGTAACTGCAGCCAGTCTTTTAATTTCCTCTTCGTTTATATCTTCTAGTGTTTTCTTCTGTCGTTGTAATTCATCGTATGTAGCCATCTCTAATTCGAGAAGGTTACCTTTCATACCTGCGTCAATACGAGATTGTTCATAGGCTTCTCTGGCCTGTGCTGCAGTAGCTTTCTCTAACTCTAAGCTATCTTTACCATACTGAGCTTCTATTTTAATAAGCTCTATCTGGTTCTTGAGACTCTGTAATTCATCATTATGGGTTTTTTGTATCTCTTTAACAGCCGCTTCTCTATCTTCAATGGCTGAAGTCATCTCTTTTGTGACAGCTAGGGCAGCTTTAGTGCTATTTGTAATAGCCTCTTGTCTAGCTAAAGCCAATCTATCTAGTTCATCTTGATCCGCTTTGGCATCAATAAGATCATACTCGAATTTAAGTCTATCTCTTAGTTTTCTGGCTACAAGATCAGTAATACCAGCTTGTTTGATTTCTAGCTCTAATGCAACTTCAGCTTGTCTACGAACTTCATTTCTATACTTGACATGATCTTGACCAAATCTGTTTTCTATAGCGGCAAGTTTATTAGCCTCTTCCATAGAACGTACACGTTTTAAATACTCAGTGTTTATTTTAATCTGCAGTTCTTGTTCTTGTGCTGCAGCTTTAACTAAGAGGTCACCAAGAAGTCTTATTTTCTCTTCTACATCTGCACCTTCAAAGCGACTCGTGATTGACCCGAATAAACCACCAAATCTTTCGGCGGCAGACAAGTCCACATTCATAATCTTTGATTTGTCGTTCTCTTCATTTATGTCTTTGAGGACTTGTAAGTACCCTTCTTGAAGCTCTTTAATCGCACGAATACGGTCTTGTAGGGCAAGTTGATCAGTTGTTATACCCTGAGTAAGCGCACGTTGTTCTTGCCTAAAGTCCTTAAGGGTTTTCGCCAACCCAGAAACTTTTTCTTCAGCCTCTTCTGCAGATTTAGCTGTTCTCATAAAAGCACCAGCTATAGCTGTAACAATAGGAACTATAACACCAAGCGCAGAGAACGCAGCAATAGCTGCAGTGCTTCTAGCAAGCATGGCAAATGTACCAACAAGCTGTGTTGCCTGTTGACCAAGGGCGACCATAACATTCGTACCAGATTGCACCTGTACCGCAAAGTCACCAACTTGATAACCAGTTTGCTGCATTAGAACGCCAAGTTGATTCGTTTTTCTGGCAGTTTGTTGTGCAGCTACACCACCTGCATTTACAGCAGTGCTTAAATCCCTTTGTGCATCAGCAAAACGTCTTACTTGAGCAGTAGCTTTTTGACTCTTCAGACCAAGTGCTTCATATTCTCTTTTAGCTGATAAGAGAATTTTGTTGTATCTTTCTTGAGAAATGCGGTTTTGATCAAGAGCTTTAGATGCCTTGATTATCTGACGTTCTAGACGTTCAGTAGTGGAAATAGACTCTTTGAGTCCTTTATTTCTAACTACTACATCTAATTCGATTAAGTCAGCCATTCTCTTCGCCTATAGTTTTGATCCACAAGTTATCAAGGGACTTTATAGTTTCTATTTCCCACGGTGAAAGCGTGATACTCGTAAGGTCACACCAAGCCTTAATTATGTCGTAGGATATAGGATTTGGCCCTGACATTCCATAAGTTCTACCTTCGTGTAGTTCTAGGAATGACGACCAGATATGTGCAGCAACATCAGGGAAGAGTGCATCAGAGTTAAACTGTTCTACCTCGTCTAAACTCTTCCCCATTTGTTTTGCTGCTTGGGCTAGGTGGTCAGCTTCGGTTGATTTTCCCTTAACTTTCCTACCCATTCTAAAAGAGTGTTCAGCAAACTCTTCTAGTTCTGCCCTTACTTGTCCAAAAAAGCCTGTGCATCACCTAAAGCTGCATCTACTTGTTCACGTACCCAAGGTAACTGTTCAAATAGTTCACGTACTTTAGCTTCTTTGCACTCAGGCTGTTCACCACCTACTGTGATGTTCCAAGACTCTACACACTTAACCAAAAGGTCTAATGCTGATGCTTCAATCTCTTCTGCAGTAAGGTTTAGCTTACCACCAGTACGTTGAGCTTTCATCAATCGACGGTTCTGTTGTGCGTGAGAAATGGCCTTATATTTCTTTGAGTATGGGCCACAAATTGTAATTGTCATCTCTGAGCCATCTTCGTTAATCAATAGTTCAGAGTTTACTGGGTTATACAAAGTAACGTCTGTAGTTTCTTTGGTAGTACCAATGTTCATCAAGTCCATAATCGGGTCTCCTTTGTGATGATTCGGGTTTGTCGGGGTGGTTATTGAAGGGGGAACACCAGACCCGACACCGATGCTCCCCCGCCTCTAGCTAGAGGATTACGATGTACGTGTCAGTTTGATGTTTGTGTCTTCTGTTGCGTCATATAGACCAACGAAAGGCATTGTGATCAAGCGTGACTGTGGGTTCTGTACTGGGACAGATGCACCGTTGTACTTAACTCGTGGGAACAAGAATGTGTAGCTGTTAGCACCTGTAGGATCGTCCACAGATACTTCGATTGTGCTTTCAGTCTCGTTCAAGAATTTGTTGATCAATGTTGAGTCTTCGTAGTAGACAGTCATTGTACCTTCAACAACCGCACGACCATACTCTAGTGACTGAGCAGCATCAGAACCAACAACGAATGTAGGTGCTAATGAGTTCTGGATTGAGAAGTCAATCGAAGTCACGATAGAAATAGATGATCCACCATCAGAAATAGTACCTGAGTAGCTATCGAATGGTTGGTTAGATGAAGCAGCAGTTGGTGTACCACCTGTTGAAGCTGTTGTTGCAGCTTGTGTCATGTCTTTACCGACCATATCAAAGGTTGTTGAAACCATTTGGTTAGGGGCGATGGAAACTGACATACCAGATACAGCCATACCAGTGAATGTACGGAACTGTGAGATGTCTTCAGCAGCGTCTTCGATTGTGAAGTACTTTGGTGTTGTACCAACTTTAACAACGTCTGTTGAGAAAGAGCTAAAGAAAGCACTTTCGATAAACTCGTCAAAGTCACCTTTACGAAGGTCTACTTCTACTGAACCGCCAGCTTGTTTGTTGCCATGACGGTCAACACGAGTCATACGGTCTGATTGAATTTCGTTACCTTCAACACGATCTTTTGATAAGTCAATAGAGTGTGTATTGAATGGCAACTTAGCGAATGTTGGTGACGCTGGTGTTGTTCCAAATGCTGTCTCAGCAATATAAGCGAGACTGGAACGGCTACCCTGTGCAAAAGCCATAGTTATTCTCCTTCAGAGATTTCTTGAATAGTTGTTGATTTAGCCTTTGGAGATTCTACCAAGTGTTCAGGCAGTCCTTTGGCAATTTTAGCAGGGATTTTATCTCCCTCTTTGTATGTTTTACCTTGACAGGCAAAGTTTTGTTTTGCTGTATACATAAGCAATTCCTTTATTGGGCGAAGATGTACCAACCGATATTCACTGTTGCGTAATACCAAGGTGTATCTACAAACCCACTATCTCGTTCTGCATAGTCTACAGAAACTATGATTTCATCTCCACCTGCTGGTGTAAAAGAGATGTCTGTTGTAGCATCAAAGGCATCCATTACCTTGTTAGCTAGGTCATCAGCAGCAGCAGGGCCGTTACCTTCTGGTGTATAACAGAATACACGGAAAACACCATCGTACCGTTGCTGTGGATTTGAGCCTCGTACAGCAGGTCTTCGGGAAACTGGCACAAAGGCTACCTTAAGAAAGCTAGACCCTGTTGTAGGGTCAAAAGAGACATTCTCATAGGCAATATCGGGTAGGTCGGCTGTAGTGGAAAGATGGCTTTCTAGAGCAGCACGAATATTATTGTAAATGCTCATCCAAACTTTCTCCTAATTCTTGCGAATACGTGATAACCACTTGAACGCCAGTTAGCACCATCCTCTACATCTCTTGCATGTGGTGAATTATTACGAAGAGTAACCCTCATGTTGCCACTAGCAAGTCTGTCTGAAATATTTAACTTGGCTATATCACCCATAAGTAAATCAAAACCTTCACCCTGTTTAACTTGTGGGTTTTGGTTTTTAAGTCTATTTTCTGAGCTTTTTCCTCTTGGGCGACCAGCACCAGTTGTTATAGAGAAAGAGGTTACATATGCACCAGTATCAACAGGAGAAATACGAGTAGTATAGTCAGCCATATCTACAAGTCTTTCTTTGACTTGTTCTTCAGCCATATCATTTAGTTGGCCTTTAAGTCTGCTGAAAGTGTCTTGTATCTTAGGCATTATTCTGAGACCTCACAGATATAACAAATCTTAACACCATTAGAGAAGATTGTATTTACCCTAACGACAGAAACTGTATCACCTTGTCCTATGATCTGGTCTTCATCATCTGGTTCTACTGCCAAGCCCAGTGCAGGAATTACACAACGGCGAGAACCTCGTCTGATTTCATCACCGATAGGTAGTCCAGTGGAAAAATTAAAGAAGTAACCTTCCACTACATAATCTGTTGTTGCTGAACCTGAGACTGAACCTGTAGCAGGATCATAAGTTCCTGCAGTTGTCTTTTTTCGTAGTGTTAGCTCTTGTCCATGATCCTGAACCAATTTAAGGAGATCGTAAGCTCTGAAAGTAGCCATTGTAATTCTCCTTAATCGTAATCTGAGCCGTACTCATCACCACTGTAGCTAGGTGGGTTACGGAAGCGGTCTCGACGGAATGAAGGTGTAACACGATCTGTGTTGGCACGTACCGTATCAATCGTAGCTTTACTGATGCCACCTGCTTTGATACCTACTACAGCACCAGCTTTCTTGCCTTGATACTCTAGGTTCTCTGCTAGGTTTGCATACTGCTTGGCTAAGTCTGTATAGTCTGCACTTAATGCACCATCTAGGCTTGTATTTACTTGTCGTGAATACTTGGCAGCGACAACTCTTGCACACCATGCAGCAGCAAAGTATACGTTATCATTAGTTTGGGCTAGACCGAAAGTAATCTCTTCGTTCTGCACTTGTTGATCATTTGTATCTGTGTCTCCAAGAAGCAGACGTACAGAATTTAAACGACCAGATGCAGTCGTAGTTCCAAGATCAGTTTCGTCGTAGCTCCAAGCCATGATTAGTTCTCCAAGTGTCCGTAAGTTCTACGCCAACTACGAATAAGCCCACGTTGTTTATCAGCAATCTTGGACTTCTTACATTTTTTCTTATCAAAGTCTGCTTGTGATTGGGACTTATCTTTAACTTTAGCATTGATTGCGTCTACAACATCGTGTAGTCCTGCAACATCTAGTTCTTCTAGTCCATCACCGACTTTTGTCTTTACTTCCATCTCAGAGTTGTGGTGCAACCAACCTTTGTTATAGAGTATCTCTACACGAATTTCGTCTACACCTAACTCTTTCCACTTGAACTCATCACCTGCTTCAAAGTGTCTCTTATGCCCATCAAAGGGAATACGGACAAATACAGGGCGGTCAAACTGGAAGGGCATTGGTCTTCGGGCCATATCATCTTCCTCGTTGTTTATAGTCGGGTTTGATGGGGACTTACGCCCCCACCAGAGTTTTATCTTACGCAACAACTGTGTCAAAGAAGTAACCCAAGTCTGCGCCTGTGACTTTCATGTCGTATGACATTTTAACTTGGATGTGTTCTGCAACTTGTTGACGCTTAAGTGCATCGTCAGAGAATGACTCTACAGTTACGCCCAAGTTGTTGACACCTGATAGGTTGTTCCATGCAAATGTTGCACCAGCCATTGGTGTCATTAGTCCACCTGCCGCTGGGCCGTGTACCAATAGAGCATGTTTACCACCGATGAACGCATTGCTTTCTGCAACACCTTCTACAGATGTGTTTTTCACTGCTTCCATGACGTAGAAGTTTTCTACTTCAAAGATTTCAGCCAACTTAGCGTTGGTGATCAATGCAGTGTTTGATACAGTTGCACCACCGTTCAAACGTGCTAGGATGTCTGGGTGGTTGATCAAGATGTCACGCACCTCTTTACCGACAACCATTGTGTTTGGCTTGAAGCCACCAGACTTAAGCTGCATAGTACGACGAGCAGTTGTTACGTCTGCGATTGGTGTACCATTTGTGTAGTCTGACCACAAGTTTGATGGTGTTGATTCTGAACCCCAGATTGAAGCTGCGAAGAAGTTTGAAGCAAACTGCTCTTCACGGTGGATCAACAGGCGGTTTGTCAGAGTTTGTGCGCCAGCAGCACGAATGTCTAGAGCAGCATCTTCGTTAGCAAGTGTTTGCTGATCGAAGTCCATACCTAGACCGTATACGTCTGCATAGAAGCTATCTGTTGACAATGACATACCGATGCGGTTGACTTCTGTACGAGGCGCAAGAGCCTTAACGTCACCTGTGCGGTTCATGTTGTCACGGTCATAGATGTAGTATTTATCTGACTGTTTGTCTACACCGATAACAGGGAAAACCTTGTCAGCGATGAAGTTTGTTTGGTCTTGTACATAAGCAATGGTCAGGTTTGTTAACGGCTGATCAATATGTACCGAATTTGGTGTTAGCAATGGCATTTTCTATATCCTTCCTATTGCTGATTACGCCGCAGCGTTGCCGCCTTGGATGAGTTCGATAGCGATGATTTGACCATCAACACCCGCCTCAGTTGCGTAACCCATAATAATATTAGTGGAAGCGGCGGTTACAGCGTCACCTGAAGCGTCTGTGGCAACAGCAGCACCTGCAGCGATTGTACCGCCAGCAGTTACCATTACTTTACCAGACATAACAACAGTTGCTGCTTCTGCAGCCGCTGGGTCGTTAATCAAAACACCGATACAGTTCTCACCTGCAGCGTCAGCTAGGTCAACTTGACCATCTGATTCTAGTGTTACGAATTTGAATTGCGCCGACGATAGGTCTTCGCCAGCAATGAATGTCCGTGTGTCACGGGATTGCATTACAGCCATAATTATTCCCCTTTATAGCTTTTGTTAATAAGAGCTTTACCTTCGTCGGTTTTAGCTACGGCAGCGTATGCTTTAGCGTAGTCACTCTTCTTCATTTTGTTGTCGTCCATGTAAGACTTAACAAGGGTCTCTAGTTTATCAGTAGCAGTAGCAAACTCACCATCTGCGTCTGATTTACCAACTTCTTCCATAGTCTCAGCAAAAGTTGCGTCTGCAGCTTTCAGTGATTCCATGACAGATTCTACTTCACCAAACTCTGCGACTAGAGATTTAGCAACGTCTGTTGCAAAGTGTGGTAGTGCTTCTGTTGCACGTTTTGTTAGTTCAGCATCAGCTTTTGCAAACTCTGCTTCTTCTAAGGCTTTTAGAATTACAGCAGGTACATCAGCTTTGTTGATTTGCTCACCTTCATACTCAATGTATTCTGGTTCAACTTTCTTTTCGATTGTGTCAGCTTTGATTACAAAGCCGTTGTCGATAAGAGCTTTACGAAGGTCTTCGTTCTGAATTTTAAGAGCATCGTTTTCAGCTTTGACAACATCAAGTTCGTCAATCTCTACTGCTTCAGATTTCTTCATGTCCATTTCATAAGCCTTCATAGCATCTTCTTCCGACATACCTTTATCCATGTATGGCTTTAGTTTTGCTTTTAGGTCATCTGACATTTTGTCTACTTCTTGTTCCATGTTATCTCCATTGGAATCATCACGCTTGAACAAGGAGACCATTGCCTGTGCATTGGCAGGACGATCCACAAGGGACAATTCATCCAGTTCAAGCTGTTTCAATAAATTAGGCACTATAGTCCTCCTTGATTGCACGACCCCCAATAGAGAAGGCCGCTAATTCACCAGATTTGACCTTGGCCCAAACGTCATCGTTATATACTTTAAACGCTACGATCCAACCTTCACGGTCACTCTGTATGCCAAGGGACTCACCAATCTCTTTAGTGACTGGCATAGAATGGATTACTGCTCCAATCTGATCCCCTTTATGCATTTCTTTACCTACACGCACATGTTCCATAAAGCCATTTACAGCTTTAACAAGTGTTTCAGGTTCTATCACATCGCCTTGGCGGTCAACTACAGGTTCACCCTTTTCGGTTACTACTGATGCCCAGCCATAGACCATGCGTTGTTCTTCGTCAGCTTTGAGGATTTGACCCTCGACTGATTTTGTTAGTTCAGACACGCTAGTGCCTCCTTCCCACATACGACAAGACCAGTAACCTGCTGTTGTCTTATCTTTCTTGGTATCACACGAATGACGACTACGGAAGTTAGCTCTTGCTTTAGGGTCATCCCTACGGATTTCCATGTTAGGATCACCAAAGGTAACTCGTTTTACTTTGTCGCCATCTTGCACAAAAACTTCAAACTTTTTGTTGCCACCTGACAATCTGCGTGGCTTGTTTAAAGTTACTTTTTCGCCTTGGTATTCAGCCTTGGCAAATTCTTCCTTCATCACTTCCTGTACAATGACCCTGAGAGCCTCTAAGCGATCCACTGAGGCGTCTTCTTGCTCATCTTCGGTACGGTAGTAGTCTAGATACTCTTCATGGCTTCCACAGGGCATATAAACGGCCTGTCCTTCGACCTCATGTACGTGGATAGCTCCACCGCAACCCATGTCCATAGAACGGCTACGTGCTTCCATCTCTGTCGTGAAGACATCGTTAGCATATTGTGCCTTTAGCATCTTCTTTTTGGATGAGGATGGATGCGACGAAGGTAGTAGGTCTTTATCGTGGTTAGCAGACTTAGAGCCGCTTACGATACGCAGGAAGCTGTTGACACGAGCCATAGCCCACTGTTCAGGTGATTTGACGTTAGGACGAACACTTGCAGGGTTTGTACGGTATGCACCAACACCACGATCATAGACAGCCTCTAGCATACGCATAGTCACCTTATGCTTAGACTTCTTGTTGTGAGCTTCCATCTTATTTTTGAGGGCTGTTTTAGGCATTTAGATGACTTTCGCTATGTAACCTTTGAAGACCCCGAATACTACAGCACCATTTGAAGCTGTTTCCGCTGTAATACGTACATCAGCATTTCTGGGTATGATAACGGCAGGGTCTAGTTCTACTTCCCAAGAACTTCCAGAAGAGGCACTTACAGCAGCTTGTTGAACGAAGACACCACCAGCTTTACGAACTTCTAAGTAAAAGTCTACTGCAGCATTTTGCTTCTTACTTACAGAGCCGAACCCCCCAGTGAGAATAAGGTAGTCTTCATCACTGAATGTTGTTGCACCTTTAAGTGAACCTTGTAATCCTTGAGGAATATCAATGTGAATTTTTGTTGCGTCTGAAGGTATGCCACCGACAGTTGTGGTGTTCTCGTAGGCAACAACTCTTCCTTGCAATTCTGTACTTCCGTTGTTGTAGATATGAGAAATACGTGCTAAGGGTATGTTTAACTCTACAGGTGTTTGTCCATTAAGGCTTGCAACCTGAGTTAAGAAAGTAAACTGAGAGTTTGCACCTGTACCAGTTACAGTATGCCCCTCAATGAAAATAGCTTGATTATCTGAGGCAGAAGAAGATGAGATATGTGTTATAGTATTATCTGTAACGTAAACTTCATGTCCACCTACAGTCCAGACTGTCTCTAAAGTATCTGCAGAAAGATCACCAGACTTACCAAACTTAATAAGAGACTTTGACTTTAGATCAATAGAGACAACATCACCAAAGAGGTTATATATCTCACGTTCACCTTGGACAAGACGACCATCAGGTACTTCAAAAGTTCTGCGTTGCCAGTTACCAGCTTGCTGCCTTTGAGAAGAAGTCCTCTTTGTTGTAAGCTCTGTTGTAGCTAGTACAGGAGAACCTAGAACAAAACCATCTGCTGAAAGACTTTGAGGTAAACTTAAGGTAGCTGAGTTTACTTCTGCAGCACCAGTAGTAATATTATTAGCGGTGAAGCTGTAAGCCTCTACAAGACTTGCTGTCGCTAGATCAGGTGTGCCTGTGATAAAACCACTGGCTGCAAGCGTCTGAGCTTGAGTTAGGCTTGCTGTTGCTAGATCAGGCGTACCAGATAAGATACCTGCTGTAGCGAAATTTTCGCCCTCTGTAAATACGACAGCTTCTAGTGCTGGGTTTCCAGTAAGGATAGCATCAGCCGCAAGCGTATATCTTATAGGATCACTTTGGCTTTCCGCTAGTGTCGCTGAGGATAAAGGGGTAAAACCGACCATTTTAAGTTCCCTTTATTAAGTTCCATCACCAACAAGTGCGCCATATAAGGTCGTAGATATTTTCCATAAAGCAACTACAGTTTTTGCATCAGTGGCAAGTGTAGGTGCAGCAGCGGCATTATTAACCCATGTCATAGTGGGCCACGTAATAGTATAAGCTGCACCATCATCAATTATCAATGCTATTGATTCGCCTGATGATAAACCGTCTGTATAAGTTGTTGCGCCAGTGAGAGTATGTGTTTGAAGAGAACCATTGTCGGGGTCTAGAGTTACTGATGTACCACTAATTGTGTATACATCTTCTAGGATGGTTCCTGTAATACTAGGTGAAGTAAGACTTTTGTTTGTTAAGGTCTCTGTTCCAGTAAGAGTAGCAAATGCCCCTAAGTCTGCCGCTGAGATACTAGCAAAGACATATGCGTTACCAGAAAGGTTGATTGCAGCACCAGAATTACTGCTCTCTGTAACTGAACGAGATAATGTTGTACCAGAAGCGGTGTATGTGCCTGTACCCACTTCCCAAGCACCTGCATCATCTTCTATAACGTAAGTTACAGTCTGACCGTCTGTTAGACCTGCATCTGCAAAAGATTGATAACCAGTGACAGCAGAACCAAGGGTAAGAGTCCCTGTCCCTGTTGTGGTGGTTGTCATCTTTGCTCTATTTAATAGTACGCCCATCGTAGACCCCCAAATTTACTAATTAAGCAGGATCAGGGATACCGATAGTAAATGCACCCATAGAGAATGTATTTCCGCTTGTTACAGACTGAGGCGATGTAAGACTTCCTGTCGCATATACAGTATCACTACCGTTAGAAATTGCGTAGTAAGCAGCAGTACCTGTTCCTGTAACACTTTCATCAGTTACAGCACCAACAGTTACTTCTCGTCCACCACCTGTACGATCTGCTGGTGAGCCGATTGAAACCGTTGCATTGCCCAGTGTGTAAGTCGAAGTAGCTTCTGCATAAGATGTTGGTTCTGTCGTGCAGATGTCGATACGTGTTCCGCTATTTGTTAAAGTGGATAGTCCACTGTCAAATACGGCATTTCCTAAAGTTGCCATGTTTAATTCTCTTCTTCTGAGGTTTCTGGTGTAGTGTCATCTATCTCTTGCTCGTATCTTAGTTCAGCAATATCCATAAGGTCTTGGATAACCTCTGGATGTGACGACACATCAATATTTGCGCCATTTAGGTTGCGTAGGAATGCTGCGATCTCACGTAGGTCGTGTGGTGCAACGTCACCTGCAACTACTGTTGGCATTAGGTCATAGGGCAGACCGTTCAGCTCCCAAAGTCTCTCGACAAGCTGTTTATTTAAGACATCGACGATAGCTTGGATGTAACTTTCTAAGGCACGGAGGAACAGGTCTGTCTTAGACTTGGATAGGGCATACGAACCAGTGTTGCCACCACCAAGCATAAGAAACTCTGAAAGTACGGAACGAGCAATGTCATGCTGATACCGCTTTACAATAGGGTCAATCTCAATATTACGTTTACCATTAGAGGCCATAAGCTCAACATCTACGAGCCGATTGGAGGTAGGACTTCCGTCTTTATCGGGGTAGGTGTCTGAGGGCAGGATAATATATCCCTGCTCGTTAAACTTAACATCTCTGAGTATCTGCTGCAGGTTTCCGACAAACCCAGCTTGTGCGGAAGTAGCATCAGTACTGAGGTACTCAGCAGGAATACGAGCCACAGGAATACCTGCAAGTTCACGTTCAACTGCGATAGCTTCGATGTTCTGTAGGTTGTTAAGATATTCGTAAGAAGTATACGCATTACGTAGTATAGAACGACCAGAAGGATCGTTGTTAATAGCTGTAGTGCGATAATATAAAGACTTACGAGTAGGAATGAAGCTAGTATTGTTAAACCCTGCACCTTCTTGGTGTACACCTAAGACATCACCTGTCTTCTGGTCTACGTCAAACTTAGAAATAGTCCAAGGCGCACGAGATGCAATCTTACGGACACCAATACGTCCATCAGTAAACTTAGACCGTGACTTATCAGAACGATTGTTTGGGCCTTTACGTCTTTTATATACAACCTCAAACCAAGAGAAACCATATGTCAGGGACGACAAAGCCTCAGAGATATGGTCATCTAAGGTATGATCCATGTCATCAAAGATACTTTCCACAAACTCAGCTTCACGTTTAGCTGCAGGTGTATCATTGGCTGGCATAACCTTAATGTCTACGTCACGTAGTACTTGCTCTGTCGCATACATAACAGCACCAATAGTACTGTCATTGTCACGCATCTCACGATACTTACGGATAGCACGTTTGCCACGCAGTTCAGGCAGAAACTCGTCAGCACGGATTTGACCGTTTTGTGTATTATCTCCAGCAATCCCTAAAACTTGGGTTGCTTCTGTCTCTGAAAGTTTCTTTGCCATCTTATTACATTAAACCCTTGGCACTGGAATACGCTAGTTTCAACTGTGGTTTTGCATATCCGTTAAGTGAGAGGTCGGTTAAAGCCCAAACTAAAGCATCAAGACGGTCTGGTGAGCCTATCGACCCTAAAGGTTCCCACTGTACCATCTGATCTTCTAAATCATTTAATCCCCGCACATGCTTTACTTTACTTTGTTCGTATAGTGCAGATACAGGTTCAGCCCGAGCCATCTTCCCTCTAGAAGCATGGACGAGCTTTACAGGAACTGTTTCATCCTCTGTGTGCAGTGTATGGCGTACCATATCACCACCTTGGTTACGTTCAGCTACAATACGATCAGCCATGTGATCTCTATATAACTGTATAGCTTTGGATGCCCATTGTTGTGGTGTATAGCGACCAGTATGGTCTTCTAGCACATAGGCTGTTCCATTTACGTCAATTCCTGCTACGACAATACCTGTCATGTCTGATTCTGCATTAGCAGTGACAGCAGGGTCGATGGAAATAACGATACGACTAAGCTGTGGTACTTCTTCTTTCTCAATCTCGCATTTAGCTAGAAGAGTTCTGTTCCATAAAGCACCCGATGCTTCGTCAAGTATTTCGGCATAAAGTTCTTGGCGACCAAGACGTGTACCTTCATAGGTTTTCCTGACTGCATCAAGGAAAGTGTCAGCAAGATTAGCAGCATTATCATACGTACTGCCTGTACTGATCGTCGTCTTTTCATCGTCTAGGATTGTTCTTATTAGTTTTGTAGTCTTGGGGGTAGTAGTCACAAACACTTTAGGGTGTTTACCTAGACGTAGACCAAACATCATCATGTCCCAAGTGTCTTGGGCATTACGCCAAGCACAAAGCTCATCACACCATGCACTGTAAGCCTGTGGGCCACGAAGACGTTCTGGGTCTTCTGCTGAGAAGAATACGGCTTTACTGCCGTTCTCCCATGTTAAGCTATTGTTTGTGGGAGACCAAACAGGATAACCAATGTGTTTACCACGATATGTCTCATCACCACTCCAACATACACTTAAAAGACCAGAGTCACCTTCAACCATAACTCTTCGGACATCACCTTTTGTAGGGGCGACACAGTGTACAATTTTGTCACCGCTTCTAATCCTATGGCGAACCCACTCTGCACCTGCTCTAGTCTTACCCCAACCACGTCCTGCCAAGGCGACCCATGTGTTCCATGTACCTTCAGGCTCCAGTTGCTCAGGTCTAGCCCAAAATCCCCAGTCATGTCTTAGCTCTTCCGCTTTCTTTGGGCCTAGCTCTTTGAGAATAGCAGCTACTTCCTCATCAGGAAGGTCTCTTAAGATGTTAGCTGTTATCTTCGCTTGGGGTTGCATCGGGGTTAGTCTTTCCTAAGAGGGTAATTAGGGAGTCAATAGCTGATTCGTCTTCGTCGGGGTTCTCTGACTGTTCAACTTCATTAACAGTAGACGTAGGTGACCAACCACCTTTAGAACGTAGGAACAGTTCTTGAGACTTAAAGTCACCATCAATAGCCTGTTGTATAACGACAGAACCTATCTGACCTACAATATCAGCTTTGGTGTCAGCTATGTCTTGTCCGTAGAGCTTATAGAAGGTAGCTGTAGAGCTAGGGGCATTCTGATACTTTTGTATAGACGCAAGTATATCTTTAACAGACACACCATTACGTATGCCCTCTTTAACCTTCTTGGCTATAACTTCACTATATGGGATTGCTTGGATGCTCATGTTCTTAACGACAGGTAAAATTGCTTTGTGGCTCTCATCCATCGGCAAAACCATACTCTGATTCTACAGTTGGAAAGTTACGTCTTGGTTGAATGAGAACGACAAAACAATTTAGGATATTGTCTCTATACATAAGTATTAAACTTATGTCTGTTTTTTCTTTACTAGTTAAAGAAGAAAAAACTATATATGCTGAAAACTATAGTTATATACTTAAGTATAGCTTTCTTACTATTATATAAGTGCTTTTTTTGTGGTTTGTAACACACAATTTTAAACTATTTTATAAGCCTTTGTTTTAGAACGAATCTTTTTTGTTGTTTTATAGGTGATTCTTAAGTGGGTAGCCGATGTTATAAACTTTTGTTACAACTTTGTTGCACTTTGTTATATGCGGCAGTTTGACACACCTGAACTAATTTTCTTATGTTATAGATGTAGGGGTGTACCTCACCCACCGAATCGATTCGTGTATTATACCAAGGGTCCCACCTAATGTCAACACCTAATTACATTTTGTAACAATTTGTGATCAATCTGTCGTTATGTGACATAAATGCAACACTTTGGTATTAAATTAGGGCTTGACAAACATTTTTACTTGACACTCAAAGCGAATCGGCAGGTCCATACGAATCGTTTGTGATCACAAAAGAATAAACAAGAGTCAAAATGTGATCACAAAAATAAATTTAGTGAATTGAAATTGTTATATTATAACATATGCCCATACAGCCA
>Ga0208667_1000093_pt1 | contig 38554 bp, 43 predicted proteins | sample 11BtaG_FD_184085 | JGI IMG/M metagenome (GOLD analysis project Ga0208667, IMG submission 184085) | Marine viral communities from the Subarctic Pacific Ocean - 11B_ETSP_OMZ_AT15265_CsCl metaG (SPAdes) (version 2) | ecosystem: Environmental > Aquatic > Marine > Oceanic | place: Pacific Ocean... | reverse complement strand
GTGATGGCGATAAACTAAGGTTTTACTATCACGATCAATCTGGCATTGTCAAAGGTGCTAAGGTTAAAACAAAAGACAAACAGTTTACTTACGAAGGAGACTCACCTGGTACATTCTTCGCCCAATACTTATGGGGCAACAGTGGTAAACGTATTATTATTACAGAGGGCGAACTAGACTGCGTATCATATGCAGAACTATTTCCTACTTGGCCTGTTGTGTCACTACCTAGCGGTGCAGCTGGTGCTAAAAAAGCAATACAAAAGAACTTAGAATTCCTCCAAGGTTACGGTGAAATTGTACTTTGGTTTGATTCTGATGAACCAGGACAGAAGGCTGCTGAAGAAGCTGCGAGTGTGTTACCACCTGGCAGGGCATTCATAGCCCGTCTAGAGGCTTACAAGGACCTCTCAGACGCATTACAAGCTAATGATTACAAGGCTATCGATGATGCATTCTTTAAACGTAGAGAATATCGTCCCGATGGTATTGTAGATGGTAAATCATTACTTGAATTAGTTACTACACCATCACCACCATCTGATCATGACTATCCATTCCAAGGATTACAAGAAAAGCTTCACGGGATCCGGTATGGAGAACTTGTCACAATTACTTCAGGATCTGGACAAGGCAAGTCGTCCGTCTGTAGAGACTTGGCTGCTCACTTGTTATCGAAGGGAGAAAGGGTCGGTTATTTGGCTCTTGAAGAATCAAACAGACGTACTGCTCTAGGACTTATGTCTCCTATTGTTGGTAAAGCACTACACATGGGTGAACACGATCGTTCTACGTTAACTGAAGCCTATGAGAGAACGCTTGCCAATTGGGATTTATTTTTGTTTGATGGGTTTGGATCTTTTGATCCTGATATCATCTACAATCGTATTGAATACCTTGCTGCAGGTCTTGATACCAAGGTTATCTTTCTCGATCACCTATCAATCCTCCTCAGTGGATTAGATGGAGACGAGCGACGTATGATAGACACTACAATGACCCGCCTACGTTCACTAGTTGAGCGCACTGGCATTGCTTTATTTCTTGTGTCGCATCTTAAGCGCACATCATCGGATCAAAATCATGAAGAAGGTGCACGTGTTACACTCGGACAACTTAGAGGAAGTGCGGCAATCGCTCAACTTAGCGATGCAGTTATTGGACTCGAAAGAGATCAGCAGAGTGGATCTAAACACTCTGATACAACTGTTAGAATTCTCAAAAATCGCTACTCTGGGGAAACAGGCGTTGCTTGTCGATTAAACTATGACTTATCTACCTGTAAATTCAATGAAACAACAGAAACAGCAGACTTCAACCCGTCAACAGACTTCTGAATTGAAACGCCCTAACCCACCAACAACTCAAGCAATTGCTAGAGCACAGTTTGTCGATAAGACATACAAATGGCACGGTAAGTAATGCTGATCTTTGATTTAGAAACTGACGGACTGCTCTGTGATGTTACCAAGATCCACTGTCTCTGTATTTATGATACAGAAACTGAGCAAACAATGGTTTACAATGATCAAGCGTTTAAACATGCAACAGATAAAGCAGCTGCTGAGCCAATTATTAGAGGTCTTCAGTATTTGGAGGACGCTGAGTGTATTATTGGGCATAACATTATTGGGTACGATCTTGCTATCATTAATAAGTTATACCCCTGGTTTAGACGTATTGGTGATTGCCTGGATACTCTTCTGCTCAGTCGTTTGTATCACCCAAACCTCTTAGACATAGATAAGAAACGTGTCTGGAAAGACATGCCTCTTAAATTATATGGTCGCCATAGTCTAGAGGCTTACGGTTATCGTCTATCTGAGAACAAAGGTACATTTGGTAAGGACACAGATTGGAAGGAGTGGTCACAAGAAATGCAAGATTACATGATACAAGACGTTGTTGTTACGAACAAACTTTGGAAACATTTTCAACCATACCTGAGTGGATTAAATTAGAGCATGAGTCCGCCCAAATCCTCACAAGACAGGAACTACATGGATGGTACTTTGATGAACGCTCTGCATGGGAACTTGCATCTACTCTCAGACGAGAACTTGAGCAAACTTATCAACTACTACGTGACAGGCACCCTTACGTTGCCGGATCAATATTTACTCCTAAGAGAAATAATCGGACCCAAGGCTATGTCAAAGACGCTCCATTCACACGCTTAAAAGAACTAAATCCAACATCACGCGATCACATCTCATGGATATTGCAAACGTTCTGTGGTTGGACTCCAACCCAGAAGACAACTACTGGGAAACCAGTTATCGACGAAGTTATTCTGACCGAGATTGGATCTCCGATTGCTATGCAGTTTGCGAGATGTTTGACGGTAACGAAAATGCTTGGGATGATCTCAGAAGGCGCGAACGCATGGCTGAAGCTATCTACGACTGCTAGTCGGATACATCACCATTGTTCAGTAGCTACTGCAACATTTAGGCAAGCTCATCGTAACCCCAACCTCGCTCAAGTTCCGAGTGATCCTAGATTTAGGCAGCTATTTACTGCTAGTCCAGGTTTAGTAATGGTGGGGGCAGATTTGGCAGGGATCGAATTAAGAATGCTGTCGCATTTCCTAGCCAAGTATGATGACGGACGCTATGCTGACATCCTACTCAACGGTGACATCCATCAAGTCAATGCTGACAAGATAGGTATCAGTCGCAAACAAGTAAAGACCGTAACCTATGCTATGCTCTATGGGGCAGGCAATGAAAAAATTGGACACAGCTATGACAAACTTCTTTCATCCTCGGCAGCAAAGAAAAAAGGACAAGAGATCAGAGAAGCATATGTTGATGCGATTGAAGGACTCGGTGATCTCCTGGATGCAATTAAAAAAGCTTCAGAACGTGGATACATCAAAGCTATCGATGACAGAAAAATTATCGTGGATAGCCCGCATAAAGCGTTAAACTACTGCTTGCAGGGAAACTCTGCAATCCTGGCTAAACGTTGGATGCTTATCAACCAACACAACATCAAACAACTAAAACTATGCTGTTCACAACTAGCATTTGTTCATGACGAATTACAATTCGAGTGTTCTTCCGAACACGCCACAGACTTATGTTCATCCTTGGTACTTAGCAGTACAGAAGCTGGTGAATACTACAACATCAGGTGTCGCATTGACGCCGAAGCAACAACCGGAAACAACTGGAGCGAAACCCACTAATGCTTTATTCAAAGAAGAACGCACAGGAGATTAAATCTACTAAAAAGAAAACAACTCAAGGTCAAGGTAAACTATCTAAACCAAAGGGTGATCGCAAGATGAGTAGGGGTCAAGGTAAATGACTACTCTACTGATCGATGCTGATTACATTGTCTACAAAGCATGTGCATCAGCTGAGTACGACATTGATTGGGGTGATGATGTAATCATGGTCGGCAGTAGATTTAGTGAAGCATATGCTAATGTTACTAGAGAACTCAATAAAATTAAATCAGCTTTCTTCGATCCAGATGTTATTCTGTTCTTTAGTGATGCTGTTAATTTTCGTAAGTCGGTTGAAAAATCTTACAAAGGTCACAGGAATCGTAAGAAACCTTGTGGATACAGACGAGTAATCTACAAATTACATGATCACTATCGTGTTATCAGAATGCCACAACTAGAGGCAGATGATGCCATGGGTATTCATGCCACATCAAATGATGAATGTGTAATTGTGTCCCCTGACAAGGACATGAAACAAATACCTGGTACTCTGTACAATCTAGATGAAACCTTCACAATAGATAAGCAATCTGGCTGGGAATGGTTTCTTATTCAAACTCTTGCTGGTGACAGCACAGATGGTTACTCAGGTGCACCTGGATTTGGTGTAAAAACTAGCGTAAAATTTTTTTCTGAACATGGCTACACTTGGGATAGCGTTGTAAAAGCTTTTGAGTCTAAAGGTCTTACAAGTGACGAAGCACTACTCAATGCACGCTTAGCTAAGATACTAACTGCTGATGATTATGACTTCAAAGAGAACAGACCCATCTTATGGACTCCCTCCAATGCCAGTGACTGACATAACTCTAGAACAAGAGTTTAAACTAAAAAGAATGGAGGAGCTGTTGAAACGGTGTCCTCCTGATCAAATGATCGAGTTGTTTTTGCAACTACAAAAAACTAACTTTATTTTAACCAACAACGTAGGACAATTATTAGCACAATGGCGTATTTCTCCCCTGCCTACTACACCCGAGGATCAATTGAATGCTGGGACGCAATCAGAGACTGGGAATTAAACTATCACCTTGGCTGTGCAGTTAAATATATTTGCCGAGCCGGTTACAAAGATGCTAACACGAAAGCGTCTGACCTTAAAAAGGCTATCCACTATCTTGAGAATGAACTTGACAACACAACATCTACAAAAACAATCACTTTCGGATCAAGCAATCCAGTTTCGGACAGCGTATGGAATCCAGAACTCTACGGGGAACCGGACTATGCAACGGGATTTGATCGTTGAAGAGTTTAAAGAATTTATGTATGCAGCAACCGAAGAAGGTTATGCAGATGAACTCAAAGAACTAGCTGATCTTGTTTATGTCTGCTTTCAATATGCAGAAAACATGGAATGGGATCTAGAGGAAGCATTAGATCGTGTTCATAAATCAAACCTATCCAAACTTGGACTAGATAATAAACCTATCCGACGGTCCGACGGTAAGGTAATGAAAGGACCAAATTATAAACCACCTACTCTCGATGATCTTGTAAAATGAGCGAATTAATTTCTAGAACTGGTCGTGTTCAGTCGTGGATCGATGATCCCGATGGCCGATTGCCCGTGTCGTGCACGGTTATGAACGTATCAAATGAAATGGAAGGTCCCAATGGCATCGAAGCATCCTGGAAGTTCGCTAGTCACGCTCTCCGCAATGGCGCTGGCGTTGCAATTCACCTATCAGAACTTGACCCACGAGGCTTCGAGAGAGACTCTGGCGTCGTTGCGAGTGGTCCTGTATCATTTGGACGAATCTATTCGGCTCTTAACGAAACTCTCAGAAGGGGTGGAAAATATAAAAACGGAGCAATAGTTCTGCATATTGACGCTGAACATGCTGACCTAAAAGAGTTTGTTACAACACCACGTGATGTACTACCTTGGGTCAAACGTTGCGTTAACATCACACAAGAATGGTGGGATGATATGTCACAAGAGCTACGAGACTTGCTAATCCAAGGTATCAAGGCTGGTGACATCTGGCTGAACAAAGTTAAGTACCAAGGGACACAACGTATCCGAGGTAATGTATGCTTGGAAGTGTATTTACCTAGTCGTGGTACGTGTCTTTTACAACATGTGAACCTGGGGGCATGTAGTTTTGATCAGATCCCTACTGCATTTGCAGAAGGTATGAAAGAACTATGTGAACTACACGGTAAAACTGGTGTAGGAGATACCGGTGAGTACCTACCATCAGATACAGATCGTCAGGTTGGTCTAGGTGTACTTGGTCTTGCCAATCTGCTGCGCCGATATGGTGTTAGTTATGATCAATTTGGTCGTGCATTGGAGCAATACAACAGTAACAAAGTCGAAGCAACTGCTGCATTCTCTCTTGTACAACAACTTGCTGCAGGAATCCGTGACGCCTCTCTTATTGCACATGAGTACAATATGGTCAGAGCGTTTGCTATCGCTCCTACAGCGTCTTGTAGCTACCGCTCAAAGGATGCTGATGGATTTACTTGTACACCAGAAATCGCACCACCTATTGGTCGCACTGTAGACCGTGACTCTGGTACCTTTGGTGTACAAACATATAATTATGGTGATGTAGAAATCGCCTCAGAAGTTGGTTGGGAAAACTATAAGCGTGTTGCTGATGGCATCATGCACCTATACCAAACCAGTGGACTTCTCCATGGATACTCATATAATTGGTGGTCAGATTTGGCTATCATGGATGAGGCATTCATTGAAGAGTGGCTAAGGTCTCCACAAACCTCGCTTTATTATTCATTGCAAGTAATGGGCGATGTTCAGGATAAGACCGATGCGTATGCTGCTCTAGCTGATGTTGATGTTGATGATTACCTGAACGATTTACTAAATGAACCTCAATGTGATTGTCAAGAATGAACCCTTACGAAAAACTAATGGCGCGGAAGCGCAAATGGACACCAGTACAGACAACTGCTGGTACATGCAAAGAAGGTGCGGAGGAAACAATACACCGTGCCCTTGCCTTGAGACATATGGAACTACCTGTGGGAGATTTTATCACTGATGCACTTGCCACTGAAGTTCCAAACATGGCACGGGAGTTACTCGTATCAAATGTCAAAGACGAGGAAAACCACGACCTGGCTCTTGGTTACATCGCCAATGCTTACGGGGTGGATGAAAAGGCTGAAGCCGAAGCGTTACGGTTACGCGATGCATGGATCTCGCATCCTGATCACACGATTACGAAAGCAATGGTTGCCGAACGTGCAATTTTCTTCGTTCTTCTACCATTCTTCCGCGCTAATGGTGACGCTGGAATGCGAACAGTAAGCGCAGATATTAGTCGTGATGAACAAATTCATGTAGCAACTAATAGTATTGTATGTAAAGAACTTGGTCTAGATGTTTCACCAAGTCTTGATAAGCTGCGTAAAGCAACTATTAACTGGGTAATGCAACCACTAGGTATTAATACTACCTATAAAAATTTGGATAAAAAATTTTGGCTGCAATCTAGCGATAACTTAATGTATCAGGGCAAAGCTCCTGAACTTTCCTTTACAAAGGCAGCTAGAATGCCATCTTTCTTCGAGCATAGTAATGTCAATCTCCCCCAGTATGCTTGAGACCGTGGGTATGCAAGCCCGTGGTTTGACAAATCAATTAGAAGAAATCTTTCCACCCATTAATCCAACACCTGAAGATACAATGGAAAAGATTATGTACCAAGCCGGTCAACGCAGTGTCGTTGAGTGGGTCATCCGCTATATGGAGGAGAACTAATGACTTCAATTAAACCTCTTAGATTTAAATTACCAACTAATGTTACCTACACTGATCCAGGAGATAAAGGTTACTTCGGTATTAAAGATCTTGACGAATTAGAAAGCCAAGGTGTAAGTTTGAAAGATATTGCATCTTTTGCATCTGATCACCGGAACGTAGAACATGGTGTAGGTAAATTAGCAAGTCAAATTTTTAGATCAGCTGGTTATAATGCTTTTAAGCCAGCAACGACAAGCCCCAAGCCAGTAGTAGAAGTTGGTACGCAGGGAGGTAATAGTTATTACGAGCAGTTGTTGGATGATTTGAAGATAGCAAATCAACAGCAAGCATCTAACTTTAGAACTGAAATGCAGAGAATGCAGGATAAGTTTGATACAGAACAACGTACTACACTTAGCAACCAAGCACGTAGTGGTCAGCAAACTGATACCCGACTTGGTGGTGCCGCCTCTAACATAAGAGGGGGTACTGCTGGTTTCCGTCGTAGAGTAAAGACAAAAAATAAGTTTGGTGCTTCTTTAGGTCTGGGGATTGCACAAATGCCACCTTCAGGCGCAACAAGACAAAACTTAAATGTGTAAAATTTAATGACAGCTAAAACACGATATGACAGATTGTCTTCAGATCGTTCACAGTTTCTAAACACTGCTAGACAAGCAGCAGATCTAACTCTTCCTTATCTTATCCGTGATGATGAGGTTTATACTAAGGGTGCAGTTAAACTCACAACCCCGTGGCAATCACAAGGAGCTAAAGGTGTAGTGACTCTTGCAAGTAAACTAATGCTTGCATTGTTACCTCCACAAACTAGCTTCTTTAAGCTACAGGTTAACGATGTTAACTTGCCTGAAGAACTAGGACCAGAGATTAGATCTGAACTAGACTTGTCGTTTGCTAAGATCGAACGCACTATCATGGAATCCATTGCGGCTTCTAGTGATCGTGTTGTTGTTCATCAAGCACTAAAGCATCTGGTAGTAGCTGGTAATGCTCTTGTCTTTATGGGTAAGGATGGGCTTAAGCTCTATCCCTTGAACCGATATGTAGTAGACAGAGATGGTAACGGTAATGTTATTGAAATTGTAACAAAGGAAACAATCTCGAAAAAATTACTAAAAAAATTTAATCCAGATTACAAAGAACCACAACCTAATGAGTCATCTGACAATACAACACGTCACGATGATGAATGTGATATTTATACACACGTTGTTTTAGATAACAATCGTTGGATGTGGCATCAGGAAGTAGACGATCAGATTCTTCCTAAGTCAATGAGTAAATCTCCTCTTGACTCTAACCCCTGGCTTGTGCTACGCTTCAACCACGTAGACGGCGAAGTCTACGGACGTGGTAGGGTAGAAGAGTTCCTTGGTGATCTAAAGTCACTTGAAGCTCTGTCACAAGCACTGGTTGAAGGCAGCGCAGCAGCTGCTAAGATTGTATTCACTGTCAGTCCAAGCTCCTCCACCAAACCATCGACACTTGCTAAGGCAGGTAACGGTGCTATCATCCAGGGACGACCTGATGACATTGGTGTAGTACAGGTTGGAAAGACAGCTGACTTCCAGACTGCCTATCAAATGGTAGGTACATTATCACAACGTCTTAGTGAAGCATTCCTTATTCTTAATGTTCGTCAGTCTGAAAGGACTACAGCAGAAGAAGTAAGGATGACACAGATGGAACTAGAACAACAACTTGGTGGACTATTTAGTCTACTTACTGTTGAGTTCTTAGTACCATATCTTAATCGTAAACTAAACGTTGCACAGAAAACTGGAGAGATCCCACGCTTACCTAAAGGTGGTATTGTTAAGCCAACTATTGTTGCTGGTATCAATGCACTTGGCCGTGGTCAGGATCGTGAAAGTCTTGGTCAATTCCTACAAGTTATTGCTCAGACAATGGGTCCAGAAGCTATTCAACAGTTTATTAATCCAGAAGAAGTTGTCAAACGTTTGGCAGCAGCATCTGGTATCGACGTACTCAACCTTGTGAAGAGTATGGAAGAAATACAAGGTGAACAACAGCAAGCAATGCAACAACAGCAGGCTATGGCTGCACAACAAGCCGCACCACAGATGGCAGCTGTTGAACAAAAGCGTGAGCAAGCAGCTATGCAATCCATGCAACAACAAGCACAACAACCACCACAAGTTTAATGAGTGAAACACTAACATCAACTGATGCACCAGCTGATCAGTCAGAACTAAATGCTGATGAGCAAGAGTCTCTAGCTATTGCTGAGGCTAATGAAGGGGAACAACAACAGTTGCTAGCAGGTAAGTTTGATAGTCCACAATCTCTTGAACAAGCTTACCTAGAATTACAAAAGAAACTTGGTGAGTCACGTGAGGAAGAACCTCAAGCTGATGAGCCAGAAGAAGAGACAGAAGAGACAGAAGAAGAGGAACAAGAAGAAGCTGCTGAAGGTCAACTGACTGAAGCACAAGCACAACAACTATATACAATGGTTGGTGGTGAAAAAGAATATCAATCTATGCTAGAATGGGCAAGTCAATCTCTTTCAAAAGAAGAAATTGAAATGTATGATTCTGTTATGGGTGCTGGTAATGCTAATTCTATTTACTTTGCTGTTCAAGCATTGGCTAACAAGTATTCAGATTCTGTAGGTTCAGAAGGTCAACTTCTGACAGGACGTGGATCAGCAGAATCTAATGCCGTCTTCCGTAGTCAATCAGAACTTGTACAAGCTATGAGTGATCCACGTTATGATAATGATCCTGCATATCGCTCGGACGTTATGGCTAAACTTGAAAACTCTGACCTTGCTTTCTAATGATTGATTGCCCACAATGTACTGTACAAGAGCAGTACGTTCTAGAACAACTACAGACTTCTGCGGGTGTAACAGATCGAACTGCACTTGCTGTTATTATGGGTAACATCTATCAGGAGTCAACCTTTAAACCTAACGTCTGTGAAGGCGGTACTATTATTCCCTATGATAGATGCCTTAAGGGTGGTTATGGTTTAATTCAATGGACATCTAAACATCGTTATGATGAACTAGGTACATTCTGTGTTGAACGGAATGCTGATCCTAGTTCTTTAAAATGTCAAACAGCTTACATGATACATGAGCTAAGATTTAGGGATGACCTTAGCTCATTTCTGACTAACCATCAGACAGTCCCTTACTATATGAATGCTGCTTATCACTGGTTAGGGTGGGGCGTTCATGGTAATCGTACAAAACACACTTATTCTTTTTTAAACAAACTAAAATGAAAATTCTTGCTATCCTTCCTGCAGCACTGTTTGCTGCTGCACCAGCCGCATTCGCCGGTCCTTATGTAAACGTTGAGGCAAACTCTGGTTATACTGGTAACGATTATTCCGGCACTGTTATTGATAACCATGTTGGATACGAAGGTAACAACTGGTATATCCAAGCAGGTCCTGCTGTTGTCCTTAGTGATGCAGCCGAATCTGAACTGGAACTCTCCGGTAAGGTCGGAGGTACCACGTCTCTTAGTGAGCGTCTAGATCTTTATGGAGAGGTGTCCTTTTTGACTGGAGATAACGATACTTCTTATGGTACTAAAGCAGGTTTGAAGTACTCATTCTGATGAACGATACACAGATCTGGCCCACCGAACCCCGCATGTACATGGAAGAAGTAACTGTGAATCACAACGAAAAAGCTGAGAAGCTGAACGGTCGCCTGGCAATGCTAGGTGTCATCGCAGCACTAGGTGCTTATGCACTGACTGGTCAACTTATCCCTGGAGTCTGGTAATGCCACAAGGTAAAGGAACATACGGTACACAAAAAGGTCGTCCACCTATGAAAGGAACTAAGAAAGGAACTAAGAAGTAATGGCAAATGTCAGCCTCAAGATCGGTAAGCACAAGTCCCGTTCAGGCGGGCTGACACTTGCTGGTATAAAAAAAGTCAACGAAGAAACTGGTTCTAATTTAAAACCTGCCGTTACAGGAAAGCCTAAAGCTGGTACTAAAGATGCCGGTCGTAAGAAGTCTTTTTGTGCTAGGATGGGTGGTGTCAAAGGACCAATGAAAAAGCCTAACGGAAAGCCAACCCGTAAAGCGTTGGCATTAGATAAATGGAATTGTAAAAAATGACTAAACCTGGTCTCTATGCAAACATCCACGCTAAGCGGAAACGCATCAAAGAAGGTAGTGGAGAAACAATGCGCTCACCTGGGAGTAAAAAAGCTCCTACTGCTAAACAGTTTAAGCAAGCAGCAAAAACTAGAAAAAAAATAAATAGCTAAATAGAATAAGGGAGGTGCAATTCCTCCCCTAGCTCTAGACAGCCAAGTCTTTAAACTGGTCTTACTTAATTTTACTTACCCAACCATGAACTATTACTTAAATGACCGCTGTACTTTCAAGACCACAAAAACTAAATAACTGGGAAGCCTTTTGTAACTGGGTTACCTCTACTAACAACCGTCTCTATGTCGGTTGGTTCGGAATCCTTATGATTCCCACGCTGCTTGCAGCTACTATTTGTTTCATTATTGCCTTCGTTGGCGCACCCCCCGTAGACATCGATGGCATCAGAGAACCAGTCGCAGGCTCACTCCTGTACGGAAACAACATCATCAGTGGGGCCGTCGTCCCATCTTCCAACGCAATCGGATTGCATTTCTACCCAATTTGGGAAGCTGCTTCGCTTGACGAATGGCTCTACAACGGTGGCCCGTTCCAACTGGTCGTCTTCCACTTCCTCATTGGCATCTATTCTTACATGGGACGCGAATGGGAACTTAGCTATCGATTAGGGATGAGGCCCTGGATCTTTGTCGCATACTCAGCACCAGTCGCCGCAGCATCAGCGGTCTTCCTTGTCTATCCATTTGGACAAGGTTCTTTTTCAGATGCAATGCCTCTTGGCATTTCCGGGACCTTTAATTACATGCTCGTCTTCCAAGCTGAGCATAATATCCTTATGCACCCTTTTCATATGCTTGGCGTTGCCGGCGTATTTGGTGGGTCTTTGTTCAGTGCTATGCATGGTAGTCTTGTCACCAGTTCCCTGGTTAGGGAGACGACCGAGAATGTATCTCAGAACTATGGGTATAAATTTGGACAGGAAGAAGAGACATATAATATTGTTGCTGCTCATGGGTACTTCGGACGATTGATCTTTCAATATGCATCATTTAATAACTCACGTAGCCTCCACTTTTTCTTGGCTGCATGGCCTGTTGTTGGCATTTGGTTTACTAGCTTGGGTGTTAGCACTATGGCTTTCAACCTTAACGGCTTCAACTTTAATCAATCCATTGTCGATAACGGGAACCGTATTGTCCCTACTTGGGCTGATATTCTTAACCGTGCGGGATTGGGAATGGAAGTAATGCATGAGCGTAATGCCCATAACTTCCCACTTGATCTGGCAGCAGCGTCTACCACTGAGGTAGCACTGACTGCACCTGCTATTGGTTGATGTACTTACGTTCATCCGTTAGGACGCATGCCGCCTAGTCATGGAACGGGGGCTAGGTAATTGGATTTAACAATGACTGTTACTCTCACTTATCGCGGCAACAAGTACAACAAAACTGTAAATAAGAAATAGGCTTACAGAGGGGTTCGAGTCCCCTCTTTACTATTGGCATTGGCCCGTACGCGGATACCCTTTGCCGTCTAGACGGTGGGACAGACCACACATATACAACTAAATAACTCTGAACGTTCAGAGAGTCGAAAATAACTCTCTTTAAAAAAAATGGCTTTTCAATCTACTGTAAACCCTGCTCAGCTAACTCAGCTGGGTGCTAATAATCTGGCGGCGGCTAATACTTCTGAAAAACGCGCACTGTACCTTAAGTTGTTCAGTGGCGAGATGTTCAAAGGCTTCCAGAATAACACAATCGCTCGTGACTTGATCATGAAGCGTACACTTAAGAACGGCAAATCATTGCAGTTCATCTTCACTGGTCGTACCAAGTCGGAGTTCCACACTCCTGGTAACAGCATTTTGGGTGATTCCAATGGTGCACCTCCAGTGTCTGAAAAGACGATCACAATTGATGACCTGTTGATCAGCTCTGCTTTCGTCTATGAATTGGACGAGGTACTTTCTCATTATGACCTGCGCAGCGAGATCTCACGTAAGATCGGTTATGCATTGGCAGAGAAGTATGACCGTCTTGCATTCCGTGCTGTTGCACGTGGTGCACGTAAGGCGTCACCTATTACTGCAACTAACTATGTTGAGCCAGGTGGTACACAGATCCGTGTAGGTTCTACCACCAATGACTCTGATGCATATGTTGCTGCTAACCTGGTGTCTGCATTCTATGATGCAGCTGCTGCTCTTGACGAGAAGGGTGTATCAGGTGATGGCCGTGTTGCCGTCCTGAACCCACGTCAATACTATGAACTGATCCAAGCTGTTGGTTCCAACGGCCTGGTGAACCGTGACTCTCAGGGCACTGCTCTGCAGTCCGGTCAAGGTATCATCGATATTGCTGGTATCAAGATCTACAAGTCCATGAACATTCCGTTCCTGGGTAAGTATGGTACTGCTTACGGCGGTACAACTGGTGTAACCGATCCTGGTAACACTGGTTCTTTCGTGGGTGAAACTATGGAAGATGCCGGTGACGCTACTGCTGGTATCAACAATGATTATGGTACTGCTGCTGAAGTCGGCGCTAAGTCCTGCGGTTTGATCTTCCAGAAGGAAGCAGCCGGTATGGTCGAAGCAATTGGTCCACAGGTGCAAGTCACCAGTGGAGACGTATCCGTGGTTTACCAAGGTGACGTGATGCTCGGGCGGCTTGCCTGTGGTGCAGATTATCTGAACCCTGCTGCTGCTGTCGAACTGTATGTTGGTGCTACTGCTCCTTCTGCATTCTGATTTTTATATACATGGGAGTCCTTTCGGGGGCTCCTTTTTTTTAATTCTTTATTGAGAATAATACTCATTATGGCCTTCCCTACTACTGGCTCCAACACTGAGCTACAAGCTGTTAATCAGATCCTGGCGTCAGTTGGTCAGGCTCCTGTAACAACACTAACAAGCGATGAAACTTTTATACTAAATGAAGTTTCTAAATTTACTGGTTCTATTTCCGGTACTACTCTAACTACTACAACAGCTGACATCCCAGTCGGTACCTATATTGGTGGTCCCAATGTAACTGTTGGTACATCTATTGCCGTCGCAGGTGTAGAGGTATCCCCAGCTACAGACCCTGTTACATATACTTATACTATCAATATTTCACAGACTGTTAGTAGTCAAATCTTGACACAATCAATTGTTAAAAGTAGAGTTGAATCACAAACCAACCCGGACGTTGCGATTGCACTCAACACCCTAAGAGAAGTGTCACGCGAAATACAATCAGAAGGATGGTCTTTCAATAAAGAATACGACTATCCAATTACACCAGATTCAAACAATGAAGTAGTTATTCCTAATAACATGCTTCAGATGGATTTGAATCCTACCTATACACAAAACATGGATAGAGATAGTGTTAATCGTGAAGGAAAACTTTACGATAAGACTGCTCATTCATTTGTGTGGACAGACGAAAAACTATACGTTGATGTTATTTGGTACTTTGATTGGACTAGTATTCCTACTACTATCCAAGCATTTATTATTGCTAAAGCTGCTGCTATTGTCTCTAGTAGAATTATTGGTGATCCTAATCAATACCAAATGCTACAACAGAAGGAAGCTCTCGCTCGTTCTACAGCTTTAGAATATGAGTGTAACCAAGGAGACTATACATTCTTTGGTAGTCCTAAAGGTAAGAACTTCTATCAAAGCTACCAACCGTTCCATACTTTGATGCGCTAATGCCAGCAGTAACACAACTAGTACCAAATTTTCTTGGTGGTGTGTCTCGCCAAAATGATGACAAAAAATTATTAGGACAAGTAACTGAATGCATTAACGGTTACCCTGATCCTACCTTTGGTCTACTTAAAAGACCAGGGATGCAACATACAAATGTATTAAAGAAAGCTAATGGTACTGCATTTACTAAAGCTGAATTAGATGGTGCTATTTGGTTCTTTATTGAACGTGATGCCGCTGGTTCTTATGTTGGTGCTATTAAAGGTTCTAACATTTATATCTGGACTACAACTGATGGTACCTTTTGTACTGTAACTAACAATGCAGCTTCATATCTAACTGGTACTACACAGAAAGATTATCACTTCCGTAGTGTACAGGACGTTACAGTTATTACAAATAAAACTGTTACAACTGCTATGCAACCTAATGGCACGTTTGTCTCAGATTCAGTAGCTACGTTACATTTAAAATCACTCCTTGCTTCTTACGTTTATTCGGCAACTATTCAAAATGTAACATTTACAGCAACGGCTCAGAATTCTACAACATATGATGACATGTTGTTGTTTGATTCTGGTAATGTTAATACTTCACACCATCTTGTTGATTCAATTAAAGCTGGTATTGAAGCACAACATTCAGCAGGTAATGCAGCATTTGCAGGTTCGTGGTATCTTGAAGGATACACTACTAGTCTTGTTATTAAACGTACTAATGGTAGTAACCAAGTTGTAACTGATTATAGTGCACCATCTGGTACACCAGTAGCATTTACTATTGATGCTAAAGGTGGTCCTACTAACACATCACTTGAAGCATTTCAAGATTCAGTAACAAGTATATCTAGTCTACCTGTTGAATCTTTTCACGATCACAATGTACAAATTTTAAATAGTGCATCTGCCGAAGATGATTATTATGTAAAGTTTGTAGCTTTTGATGGTGTAAAAGGTAGAGGTTATTGGCAAGAAACTGTATCACGTAATGCCTCACCTGGTCTTAATGCATCTACCATGCCACACCAGTTAGCAAATACTGGTCCTACTACATTTACATTCGGTCCTCTTACTTATACTGCTAGAGAAACTGGTGATGATGTGACAAGTCCTATTCCATCTTTCATTGGATTTCCTATCCAATCTACTTTCTTCTATAGTAATAGATTTGGTTTGTTATCTGAAGATAATGTATTTTTTGGTAGAGCAAATGATTCATTTAACTTCTTTGTAAAGTCTGCTACTGTACAAACTGCATCAGATCCTATTGATTTAAATGTAGCTAGTATCCGTCCTGTTACATTGTCTGATGTGTTACCTTCTCCACAAGGTTTACTTTTATTCAGTGCACGACAGCAGTTTCAAGTATATGCTTCTGACTCTAACATCTTAACACCTACTACATCAGTTATTAAAGATCTATCAAACTATGAGGTAAATACTGATATAGCACCTGTTGATGTAGGTAGTACAGCAGCATTTATTACTAAGGTACCTGGATATAGTAAACTATTTACTATGGAATTACGTGATGTTGATCAAGGTCCAAATGTAATTGACATTAGTAAGATTGTTATTGAATGGATTCCAGAAAGTATTGATAGTCTAACAGTTAGTCCACAAAACTCTGTTATTATGCTGGTAGATACTTCTACATCTTATCTTTATATTTTCAGGTATTTTAATAGTGGAGAGCAAAATTTATTTCAAGCATGGACAAAGTGGCAACTACCTGGTACTATCCAAGCAACAGATATCATTAATGATTCTGTATTCATTGTATCACAACAAGAAGATGAGTATACACTGGGTAAGATCGTACTTGATGAGATACCCACAGGAAGCTCTGTAGCAGGCGCAAATACCATTACTGGTAATTCATGCCTAGACATGGCTACAAGGCCCGTACAGCCTGCTGTAGGTGTCAATGCGGTGGTGTATGATTCAACGAATGAAGTAACTAAAATCTATGTACCTTATACACCCTTTCAAAATATTAAAGGTGTAATGCTTCTTACTGTTCCAATAGCAGATGTAGGTACAACTGCAGAAGTAGATGCTGATGCTGGTTTTTATCTAGAGGCAACAGAACGTACAGAGATTGGTACAGGTTATCACTACTTTGAAGTTAAAGGTGACTATTCTAGTTATGCTGATGGTATTGTTGTAGGTTATAACTATGACTTTGAAACAACACTACCTAAATTATACTATAAACAAGATCCTAATACCTCTGATTATACAGCTACATTAACTATTTCTAGAGTAACATTCTCTATAGGTAGGACAGGTCCAATGCTATTCAAAGTAAAAGCAGATGGATCTGATGAGTGGAAGAACGTAGAATATGTAACAGACGCTAATATCTATAAAGCAGATAGTAGTCCTATTACATCTGAACATCTTTTCACTATACCAATCCATCAACGTAATACTAATTTTGAATTAAAAGTGACAAGTAATTTTCCATACCCTGTGTCGTTGGTGTCAATGACGTGGGAAGGCAACTATTCACCACGTTTCTATAGGAGGGCTTAAATATGTTTGATCCAAAAGGTAGTCATCTTCTAGATGAACAGCTTGCTGTCTCTGGTTTAGAAATGAATATAGTAGGCGTTTTGGCAGGAATCGCTGCAGTAGCTTCTATTGGTAGCGGCATTGCGGGTGGTGTTCAAGCATCTAAAAATAACACTACCGCCAAAAACAATAGAAGATCACAAAAAAGACATAACAAAAGAGTAGCTGCAGCTACTAACAGATACAATAAAGAAGTTGATGAAAATAGTGAAGCAAATTATTATGCGATGCGCGACTTTAATCAAGAAGTCGCAATGTCTAATTGGGAACGTGGTAAAGAGATTCAGGATTATAAATTTGATGCAGAAATGAAACAGTTTGAAAAGAGCCAAGCACTTGGTTCTGCTCAATTAGGTTTGAATTCTCAAGATGCTGCTCTTGCAATTGAATCAGAAGAACGTGCTTTAAATGATGCTTTCTTACAAAAACAATTTTCAATTACAGATTCAAAGGTAGCTTTACAAGATGAACTACAACAGCAAAATCTAAACGCCCAAGGTGTTAGATTAGATTTACAAGCAAGTCAGGCTGAGGCACGTTTTAGTAGTGAATCACAGATATCTAGTTTAAAACAAGCTTCTAATCAAGCACGTTTTAGTAGCAAAGAACAGCTGTCTGGTTTAAAGCAAACTTATGCTGAACAAAATATAAATAGACAAGAACAATATACACAACTACAAGGTATTCGTAGTCGTCAACAGACTGGTACTGCATCTATTGAAAATACTATTGAGCAATTAACTTCTCAAAGTAATATTCAAAAAGAATCTGCTATGGTAGAAGGTTTGCTTGCTGAAGGTAGAGCTTCTTTAGGTCAAGCTGGTAAATCTACCGCTAAATCTAAACAAGCTAGTAGGGCACAACTTCAACGTAGTCTTATGGCATTATCTTCTGATTTATCTGGTAAGCGTAAGCAAGCTGGTATTCAATTAGCTGAACTTAATGCCGAGATGAGTCTTGCTAAAACAGGTGTTGGTCTTAATTTACAAAGAATTGATACTGCTGTTAGTGGTGCTGAAAGAGATACTCGTCGTAATTTACGACAAATTCGTAGTACTCTTGAAGGAGCAGAAACAGATACTGGTATTAATTTACAAAGGATTGCTAGCACAAAAGAATTAGCAAGAGGAAGGGCTCTTTTACAGACTGAATCAATTACTAATGCAATCAATAGTGCTAACAGAGATTACAGCCAAAACCTACAAATGATTGATGCTAATTACGAAAGTGCTAAAAGTCAATCGGAATTAAATATTCAAAACATTGGTCTTCAGAAACAATATGCTGATCTTAATACTGAAGCTGGTATGATGATAAAACCTGAAAGACTTCCTTATGATCCAAAACCTATGGAACCACCTGAACACATCTTTTTAAAAAGTCAAAAAGCTATTCCTGGTTTCGTTCCATCTCCAGCAATGCAAAGTGTTTTTGCACCTATTGCTCAAGGAGTGGCACAAGGAGCATCAACACCTGGTCTAGGTAAATTATTTGGAGCATCATAATAATGGCAAGAATAAAGTATCAACCTTCTACTAGGGTAAAACCATTTAACCCCATTCAACTATCTAAAGAAGGCATTACCCAAATGCGAAGGGATAGTGACCGAAAAATTCGGGGGATGGAGCAGAATTTTCAAGCTGAAAAAGAACAGCAAGCGAGAGATCGTGCTGCAATGCAAGAAAATGCGGCTTTAGAACAAGACCGTATTAAGAGAGATCGTGAGATTGAAATTGAGAATTTAAAGAACGAACAAACTGCGTTGTCTCAACAAGCTAATATTGATCGACAGCAAGCTAAGTTTGATAGTGAAGCATCGAATGCAATATTTGAGTCTATTTCTAGTCTTAGTCAAACGGCTGCGTCCTTTATTGAGGAAGCAAAAGTAGCAAAGCTTAAAGAAGATACAAAAAAAGCTCAAGGACAAAATCTTGGTAAAGAAAGAGAGAGTTTAGATCAGTATTACAATAACTTAAATAGTATAAAAAAAGGTACAGTTGCTTTTGATGCTGATGTTACAGAAAATGCGGTGCTGTCTGGGGAGGAAAGATGGCAGACTACATTAGGTCATCTTTCTAATCCTGGTCGTAACTTTAATGTAAATCAAATTAATGCTAATACACTAATAAAAGATCAAGGTATTGCAATTTTTGCTAAAGCATTTAACGGCACAGACCGTATTTATACAGATTCTGCTGGTAACAAATTTTCAGGTGTTGAAGCATACAATGACCCAATCAGAAATAGAATTGTTACTGATACGGAACATAAAAATTTTGTTGAAAAACTTGGTTTAGATTATGCTGCTGAAGGTTATTTAAGTTCCTCCTCTGCAGAATTAGAAAAAGTAAAAGATGCATTAGCAAAAAGTTCAGTAGAAAGAAGTTTAAAAAAATCACTGGAAATTGGTGAAAGTAAATTAAAGATTCTTCGATCTGGAACTGCTGAAAATATAGCTGAAGCGTGGGACTTTGAAAGCGTTCTTAAAGATATGGGATCCGCATGGGAAAGTACACATAAGATGACTGCTGATCCTACAAACAGTATAGAAATGTTAAGCGAGGCACAAGCACGTATAATGGGAGTGCCTATGAAAGAATATAATAAAAATCCAGAAAAATATAGCATATTAAATGAGAATCACCTAAGGTATGCACAGACTAAACTACAACTAGCAAAGCGTAACGAGAATATACGCAAAGCTAATGAGGCAAATCTAAAATTTAGAAAAGCTCAATATAACGAATATTTTTTCGTTCATAAAGATAGTATTACTGCAGCTGTTAAGGATAATCCCATTCTTGCGGAACGAACACTGCTTGACCTCGCGAACAAGTCAGGGTTTACCCTACCAGCATATGCAACAAGCCTCCTAAACAATGCTAAAGCTGAGCTAGAAATTGAAGATACGGATCGTATGAATTTTGAATATAATAATTCAAAACTTACCCCAGAGTTTATTAATAATAGTATTAAACATCCTACTGTTAAAAAAGCAGCTATAAAACTTATGGCAGCAGCTGAGGAGAAAAGATTTGGTAAACCAGATAACCTTGTTAAAAAGGGCTATCTTGAGCTTGCAAAAAAAGCAGCAAAAAATGCTGGATCTAGAGATATTAGTGGTACAGCTTTTCTTATTGAAGCCAAAATATTAGAATACCATGACACGGATTTAAGTACAACTGGAGATCCGCTGGCTACAAAAAATAATATTGAGGAATTGTATTACAAAGCAGTAGCAGAAAGAGGCTTACCAAATGCTGATGTTAATAATATATTTTATCAGAAAGAGGATGCTTACAACAACATTGTATATCCTAACATTGAAAATCCAAAAGGGGATCCTGTTGCCTTTCGTGAAGTAGCTGATTTTGCTTTAAAGAAATATGGAGCAGATGTAAGACAGTATCCATATAGTGTAGAGACACAAGCAGCAACAGACATAACAATTGAGTCATATAAACAAACAGGTACACCAAGATTTTCTATAAACCTTATAAATAATGTTGATAGTATAAACAAATCAAATCCTGATAAAAAACGACTTACTTACTCTGAATATTTCAATGAAATGCAGAAGGCAAAAAGCAGTATATCAGGTGAATATCATCCTATTATTGAAAACACTTTTAGTACACAAACTTTAGATTCCTTAAGTCCAGCACAAGCTAAGTTACAATCAAGTGCACATCACTTTTCTAGTAATATATTAGCCAAACGTAATACTATAAATTCTACAGCTGGTATTGATAATGGCATGACGCTAAGATCAATGACACGTGGTAGTATGGGTGGCGATGCCATTAGACAACGTTCTGCATTACAAGAAGTAGCAGGAGAGTTAGGAGTAGATCCAATTGACCTTGCAACTATTATTGGTTTTGAAACTGGAGGTACTTATGATCCAGGCCAAGCTGGTGGAGAAGGCGGTAATTACAGTGGTTTAATTCAATTTGGTGGACCTGAAAGAGATGCTTACGGTGTTACTCCAGGTATGACTTTTGAAGAACAATTACGTGGACCTGTCCTTAATTTCTTTAAAGATAGATTTGCTAAAGCTGGTATGTCTACACAAGGAGCTTCACTAGAAGATCTTTACACAACTGTTTTAGCTGGTAATCCTGCAGCAAACAGAAATGCTGAAGATTCTTTTGGTACTTCTGCATTAAGTGGAGTAAGTAGAATGGGACCACATAGAGAAGCAGCAATTAAAAGATTTGGATTTTAAATATAAAATTAATTATTATTAAATGTATTAATTAAAACAAGATGAATGACCCTTTAGACTATTCTAATGTGGGTGAAGATTTGGTGATGGATGAAGAAGAACGGTCACGAACCCTATCTAATGAACAGATCGAAGAGATCAATCAAAGACAGGCAGCTGCTCAAGAGCAGAGTGAGGCTATTCAACAAGAATCTATCCAACCTGCTACGGCAGTACAACCTGAACCACAAGAAATGAAACCTCAACCTACGGGTGGGGACACACAAGAAGAAGGTTATTTTGAGGGGCTTGGTCAACGTCTTAGTTACTTTGGTCAACCCCTTGATGAAACCAATACACAAGTTAAAGAACGCTTAAGTGCACCAGGTCAAGGTATTATTGATTTTGGTGTTCAAGCTATTAATAAAGTAGCTAGTGTTTTAATGAGGGGTTTAGAGATCCCTCAAATTCCTACAGCTACTAAATATGAAGATGAAGTAGCAAGTGCTGCACGTACAATATCTTCTGTTGTTGCACCAACCATCTTACTACAAGGTGCTGGTATGGCCGCAGGACAGGCTGGACAGGCTAGAGTTGGCTCTAAGCTAGGTGAATCAGCCTTCATGAAATTTATCGGTACTAGAGGCGTAGAGGCAGGAGCTAGTGTTGCTGTCGGTTCTATTAGTTCTGAATATGAAACAGGCGATAACATGTCTGGTATGCTGAAAAAATCTTTTCCTAAAACATTTGACTTTATCCCTGATAATTGGGCTACTCTTGATGGAGAAGGAACTGATATTAAACGACAGAAGAATATTAACGAAGATCTTGCTCTTGGTTTTCTTATTCCTTTTGTTGGTTTTGCTGGGCAAATGGCTGCATCTTTAGATGAAACTGGTAAACTATTTAAGAAACCACCTAAACTTATTGGTGAATCTGATCAAGCTGTTAAGTACCTTGCAGCTAATAGTCCGAAGCCAAAAAGCTCAGTACCTGAAGAGGCTATGCTAGAATATGCAGCTAAACAGGAAGAAGCGTTGGATGAGCTTGGTTACTACAATATGAGTAAAACACCAGAGCCTAATGTTGCTATTAAAGGTGTACATGACTTGTATGAGTTCCGTGAAGTTGGAATGCGTACTGTAGATGACTTTGGGATTGTTGGTGCTAGTATTGATGCAGCACGTATTCAAACTAACAAAGGTACAGTACATGGTCGTCTTGGTAACTTTATTAGTGGTCCTGCTCTTAAGTATGGTGCAGAGACTCCTGGTGGTGTAGAAGAGATTACAATTGGTCTGACACAACAACTTAAAGAAGCTGATCGTGTTGGTATGGTTGCTGATGATTTCACTGTAACTGCAGATGAAGTAGCAGAAGCTGGTGATAACCTTGTTCTTCAGTTGTTTGATCCTACGGCTAGTATTGAAGATATGCGTAGTGTACTAAACCCATCAACTAATGAGTTCGGTGGAGAAGTACTTAACCAAGATAGTTATGTTGATGCTTTGAGTAGTATTAATTCTCTAGTTAAGAATTACACTAGTATGGATGTTGCTAAAGCACAGGCTTATACAGCAACGTCTATGGCTGGTCAAGTTGCTGACCTTGCTGAAGGTATGCGTTTAAATCGTGGTTCTATTTCTATTGAAAATGCTCAAGAACAGATCCTAGATAAGATTAACTTTTTACAACAACTGGTTGGTTCTACTCGTTATTTTACTGTTCAAAAGAAAGGATTTGCTGCTCTTGGTGAGCGTGCTAAAAACTTGTTTAAATCTTCGGATCAGATTTCTAACGACATTAAAGAAGGTTATCCAGTAGCACTTCGTCAAATTCAATCAGATAGTGAAAAGTTTACTGAAAGCTGGGAGTATTTACAAGCTAATCGTCCTGAAATTCTTGATTCATTTCTTGAATTATACGAACAAAGTGATGGCAACCTTAATAGTATTGCTAAAGTAAATGAAGATATTCTTAATACCTTTGTAAGGTGGAGACCTCTTATTGATGGTAACCCAGAAGCACCTAATATCCTTGCACAAGCTGTAAGATCTAATTACTTTAACTCATTGTTGTCTTCTGGTGCTACTGGAGCTAAAGCTTTGTATGGCAACCTTAGTGGTCAAGTTGCAGAACCTGTTGCTTATTTTGCAGGTGCTATGCTACGTGGAGATATGAAGAGTGTTCAACGTGGTTGGATGGCTTATAGCTCTATGATCGATACTCAGAAAAAAGCAATTCCATATGCTGCTAATATGTTTGCAAAAGCCTCACAAAATCCTAATTCAGTAAGAGGGCAGACACGTCTTGATCTTATGCTTAAACATGAGGAAAAGATAAATCAATACCGTTATATGGCTGAACAGGAATCTATAAGAGGTAATCATGGATTTAAATTTATAGTTAAACAATACGACGAAATGCAGGCGATGGCAGCTGACCCTGTGTTTAGACTAACGCCTAATGCATTGACGGGTTTTGATAGCTGGAATGGTGCTACATTGGCTAATACCCATGCACGTTTCCGTGCTATGAATGAGCTTGAGAGTCTTGGTGAAGCTGCAACACCAGCTAGAATTAAAGAACTAGCTGATGCTGAATACAACAGTATGTTTGATAGTAATGGTATTATTGTAGATCAAGCTGTTAAGTATAACAATTCTGATATTGCTCTTAACTTAGAGTCTAGATATACTAAGTCTTTAAATGGTCTTTTGGAATTTGTACCTGGATTGACACCATTTTTAACCTTTCCTACGATGATGGCAAACGTGGTAAGGGTTGCTGATGATTACTTGCCAGCACCGTTGCTTTCATTCCAAAAAGATATACATGATTTAGCATATACTCCTCTAAAAACCTTTATGGAAAACCCTGAGCACGTAGAAAACATACTTGTTTCTAGAGGATATAGAATTGAACAAATGGATGAGGTTGCTAAGTTAAATACTCTTGTTGATTTAAAAAATAAAACACTTGGTAGAAAAGCTATTGGCACTTTTGTTGTTGGAACAGTCCTTACTTCTATTTTAAAAGATAGGTTCTTTGGTGATGGTCTTTATAATGTAACTGGTGATGGTAGTGTTAACCGTCAACTTAATCGTGCACGTCAAAAGAATAGTAACTTTAAACCTCGTTCAATTATTCTTGATGATGGTACACGTGTTGAATACAACGAAATACTTGGTCCTGGTTTAAGTAATTGGGTTGCAATGGTTGCTAACATTGCTGATAACTTTGATATGCTTGGTGAAAGTTTTACTGAAAAAGCATTTGAAAAAGTAGGTTTTATTTTAGGTGCTGCAGCAACTGATCAAGCTGGTATTTCTGCTTTACGTCCACTTGTGGAATTGTTGAGTTCAAATAAATATACAATAAACCGATTTGTTGCAGGTCAAATTAACTCACTTGGTCCTCTTGCTGGTATGCGTAATGAATTTGGACGCATCCTAGATGGTGGTTTAAAAGAAGTTAATAATGATATTATGAGTCAATTAGCTAATCGTAACCAAATGATTGGTTTAATTGATCAAACAAACAGGCTACCTACTGTTATTAATCCTATTACTGGTGAAGCGCCTAATAAATACAATATGCTTCAACGTATTTATAATACATATTCCCCACTTAAAGTACATCCAGCAATGTCTAAAGAAGAAAAATTCTTATATGATATTGAATATGATATATCGTCTGCATTTAAAACACGCAATGGTGTTGATTTAACACATATTGAGAGGGCTAAACTTTATAGTATTATGGGTGAAATGGGTGTATTTAAAGAAGCTATCGGTCCTATTATGCGTTCTGCTGACGCACGTAATACAATACAAGAGTTAAAAGAAGCACGTAGAAATCGTATTGATTCTGAAACTACTCCTATTGGTAAGTATGATAGAATTCATATTATGTTAAATCAGGCTCAAAAACAAGCTGAAGAAGCAGCATTTAATCAGTTAGATTTTGAGATGCAATCGGACATCCAACAGCGCATTCAGCTCCGTAAAATTAATATGGAACAAGCTGAAATGGGCATTATACCTGGTAATCGTTACTAATGGCAATCACACAAACTACATATACAGGGAATGGTTCCACAACGAACTATTCATTTACATTTGAATATTTGAAACAAGCTGATGTTAAGGTAACACTTGACACAGTAGCTACAACTGCATTTACATTTGCCAATGCAACAACGCTTGCATTTACTACAGCACCTGCTAATGGTGTCGCTATTCGTATCTTTCGTGATACTGCTATCGATACCCTTAGTTCTACTTTCTTCCCCGGCTCCGCCATTAAAGCTGAGGATCTAAACCAAAACTTTACTCAAAACTTATACGTTACACAAGAGTCTGACTTTGAAGTTGATACAGCTAATACAACAGCTAACACTGCAAAGACAACAGCTGATACAGCACTGACTAACTCAACCACTGCAATTACTACAGCCAACGCAGCTACTACTACGGCTAACACAGCTGACACCAATGCCAGTGCTGCTGTAACGACTGCTAATACAGCATCAACTAATGCAACGGCTGCTGTTAACACGGCTAACACTGCATCAACTAACGCTACAGCTGCAGTAAATACAGCAAACACTGCATCTACTAATGCAACTAATGCAGTAACTACTGCTAACTCAGCAGCTACAGATGCGGCTACAGCTATTAGCACTGCAAATGCTGCAACAACTGCAGCTAACACTGCTACAGCCACGGCTAACAGTGCTACAACAACTGCTAATGGTGCTGTTACTACAGCTAATACTGCTTCAACAAATGCTTCTGCTGCAGTAACAACAGCTAATACAGCTGATACGAACGCTACGGCTGCTGTGGCTACGGCTAACGCTGCTCAGAGTGCTGTGTCTAGTGCTGCTTTCTATTCACCTGTTGCAAACGTAGCAGGCATTCCGGGATCACCTAGTAATAACGATCGTGTTGAAGTAGCTGATTCAACTGGTATCCAAAGCTTTACACCGTTAACTGGTTATCCAGTTGGCTTTGTTGGTAACTCTGGTCTTACAGCACGTATTCAATATAGTACTTCAGGTTCTACTTGGAACTGGGTTGACTACTTTGCTAATGATCCAGAAAACAGATACTTGACTGAATCACTACCTGTTGTAAAGGGTGATAGCACAAATGGTTCAGGTCAAATTACTCTTAACTGTGAGAACAACTCTCATGGTATTAAGATTAAAGGACCACCACATAGTGCTGCTGCTAACTACACATTGACGCTACCTACCACAAGTGGTAGTGCTAATCAACGATTAAAGATTGATGGTTCGGGACAAACAAGTTGGATAACTCCAGACCATATAGAAAGTGCTTCTGGAACAAATAGTATTACTGTTGGTGGAACTGAATTAAATTTTTACACAAACAGTACTAATCAACTAACACTGGGTACTACTGGTGATCTTACATTAATGTATGGTGCCCTAAAGTTCTGGGGTGGTTTTACTAACAACTTTTTGACTATTAAACGGGCATCTGGTAGTCAATCATATGATTTAACATTACCAACAGGTCCAGGCACTAGTGGTCAAGCATTAACCACTGACGGTAATGGTGTACTTAGCTTTAATACTATATCGACAATTGCTATTTGCGATGGCGGTAACTTTGCTAACGGTTCATCACTAGTACAAACATCAACAACATTCGACGGAGGATCATTCTAATGCCAACACCTGCTAATCGGACTCCTCTGCGTGTAGCACGAGGTACATATTCTAATCTTAATAGCTCAGTAGCAGACATCCAAGAAGGAGAGATTTGCTATGCAACAGACCAAGACAAACTGTACGTTAAAGAGGGTTCAGCCCTTGTAAGTACACAAGCCGCACTACCAGCTACTAATGCTGTAACAGATGTGGCACAGACGTTTACTGCAGCTCAACGTGGCGGATTGCAAAGTTATGCTTCAACAACTGGAGCAACAAATACAGATTTTAACCTTGCCAATAACTTTTCTCATGTGCTAAGCGGTAATACAACTTTTAATAATCCAACAAACCAAGTTGCAGGCCAATCAGGTTCTATCTTTCTTGTCCAAGATGGTACCGGATCACGTACTGCAGCGTGGGGATCACATTGGGATTTTGCTAGCGGTACGGCACCCACACTTTCAACTGGAGCTAATAAGGTAGATCGTATTGACTACATCGTGAGAGCTTCATCTTCTATTCATGCAGTCTTTACTGCTGATTATTCATGAGTGTAGTATCTAATAATATTCTAGCCGGTGCCTCTGGACAAGGAGGAGGTGGCTACGAGATCGAACGTAGTCTTAGGTTTAACGCTTCGGATTCAAGTTATTTATCTAAAACCCCAAGTGCTGCAGGCAATCGCAAGACGTGGACTTGGAGCGGCTGGATTAAAAGAAACAAGCTTGGGTCAGATCAAACAATTTTAGAGGCTTATACATCGCAGAATGATACAGGGTATATGCAATTAAAATTCAGAAGTGCAGATAGTTTAAGCCTTTCTGGATGGAATACAAACTGGAAAATAACTTCACAAGTTTTTCGCGATGTTTCAGCATGGTTGCATTTAGTTGTTACGTTTGATGCAACTCAGGCAACCGGATCAGACAGAATTAAATTTTATGTAAACGGTGCACAAATAACAGATTTTGCGACTGATTCGTCTCCTTCACAAAACACAGATCACGCCGTTAACAATTCGATTGCTCATTATATTGGATATAGCAACGGCAATTCTGGTCAGTACGCTGATTTTATGCTTGCCGAGGTCAACCTAATAGATGGCACGGCACTTGACCCAACGTCATTCGGGGCGTTTGACGATAACGGAGTATGGCAAGCCATTAATACAGCCGGGCTGACATTTGGAACGAATGGATTCAGGCTTAAGTTTGCAGATAACAGTGGCTCAACTGCAACAACTTTAGGGAAAGATACTTCCGGCAATAGTAGCAACTTCACGCCTAATAATCTTAGTGTTGCAGCAGGCGCAGATAACGACTCCTTAGTTGACTCGCCAATCAACGGCACGCAGACAGACACTGGAGCGGGCGGCGAAGTCGTGGGCAATTATGCGACGTTAAATCCTTTGAATAAAGGCTCAGGAACAACACTTTCAAATGGCAATCTTGATGCTGTTGCCGGTTCATCTTGGACTTGGGCTACAGCTACTATTGGTGTTACTTCAGGCAAATTTTATTGGGAAGTTACTAAAACTAATGCTGGCGCAGATAATTTATTTGCTGGCATTGCGAAAACTACATTATCCAATTTGGCTTTTGACTTAAATCATGCCAATTCAGCAAGTAATGATGTGTATGGGTACACGGCTTACAACGGAAACAAAGAAGGTCAAGGTTCATCTACCTCTTACGGCGCAAATTTTCAAGCCGCTGGAGATGTAATTGGTGTTGCATTAGATATGGATGCGGGGACGCTAACTTTTTACAAAAATGGTGTAAGCCAAGGACAAGCTTTTAGTGGCATCACGGATCCAGTTTGTCCAGCCTGGGGCGGTACGGGAGGATCAATCAGTGCAGCCAGCCTAAACTTTGGTCAACGTGCCTTCGCGTATACCGCACCAAGCGGCTACAAGTCTTTAAACACCGCAAACTTACCTGAGCCAACGATTGCGGATGGCAGTCTTTACTTCGATACGAAGTTGTGGACTGGCACTGGATCGTCAAGATCAGTCACCGGCTACTCTTTTTCTCCAGATTGGGTATGGATCAAGAAGCGGTCAGGGAGTACTTCTCACAATCTATTTGATGCAGTTAGAGGTGCTAACAAGCCGCTGTTTAGCAACTCGACCAGTCAAGAGTTGAGTGACGGTCGCTTAACGGCGTTTAATTCAGATGGTTTTACCCTTGATTCTGACAATGCGGTCAATGACAATAATCAAACGCATGTGGGATGGGCGTGGGACGCCGGAACATCAACGGTAACTAACAACGACGGCAGCATTGCTTCACAAGTAAGAGCACAGCCAAGTGCTGGGTTTTCGATTGTTGGCTGGAGTGGTCAGTCAGGTACAAATACTGTTGGGCACGGGTTAAATGCAGCCCCTGAGCTTATTATTTTGAAGGGTCGTACCAATGCCGGTGCTTGGGTTGTCGGCTCTGATTACATTGGCTGGAGTAATCGTCTAGAGCTTAATACAAATGCCGCTGCTAGTTCATCTTCTACCGATTTCAACAGTACAGCGCCTACATCGTCTGTATTTACTGCTGGTTCAAACCAGTCATCTGGTAATAAAATCGCATATTGCTTCGCACCTGTCGCGGGCTATTCGGCCATCGGTTCTTTCAGCCCTAATGGTACAACTGATAATGCTTTTGTATATACCGGGTTTAGAACAAAATTTATTTTGGCAAAGTTTACTACTGCAGGCGATTGGATGTTACTCGATACTTCTCGACGACCAAACGGCCCTACCGGAGGAACGTTAATTGTTCAAGACTCTAGCGCTGAAGATGGTGTTTATAACAGCAGCCAAGTAGATTTTGACTTCCTAAGTAATGGATTTAAAATTCGCCACAACGGAGCGCCTCTAGGTGATTCTGGTAAAACAGTAATTTATTATGCTGTGGCGGAAAATCCATTTAAATATTCTCGTGCTTATTAATTAATTAACATTATGCTTATTTTAGATGGAAAACCCCTGTCATATAACCGGGCGTTTACAGATGCTGCTGGCATTCAGTATCCAGCAAATTGGCTGCGCCTGTCCAGTTTGGAAGAGCGAAACGCCCTAGGTATTACTGAAGTTGCCGATGACCCCACGTATGACCAACGGTTCTACTGGGGTGTTGATAATCCCAAGCAACTAAATGATCAACCTGCTGTCGATAAAGATGGTAATGATCTTGGCTACACACAAACTGGCTTGAAGACACAGTGGAAGGCAACTCAATCTCAAATTTGTGATTCACTACTTACTCCTTCTGATTGGCGTGTTACACGTGCTGCAGAGTTGGGGCAAGCTGTGGCTTCAAAGTGGCTTACATATCGTGGTGCTGTTCGTTCAGCATGTAATACACGTCAAACAGAAATCAATGCTGTTGCTGATGTACCAGCTCTAATTGAGCTTCTGTTTGGTCAACCTACCATTACTCAACAGAAGAAAGATTCTGAAGGTAAGGGTGTGGTCGATTCAGATGATAAACCAGTCATGGAAACCGTCGCTAACCCTGCCATTGCTACGGCATGGCCTACACTTATTTAATTATGATTACACTTATCCGTCCAATCCTGTTCTCTTTTATCCAATCTCCAAAGGTCAAACGATTGATTATTGACCTGCTGCGGAAGTTGGCTTCTACAACAGACAATACAGTTGATGATCAAGCTGTAGATTTTATTGAGCGTGGTTTGTTTGGTGCTGAGTAGTGGAGTGGATCAACCCACCTGAATTACCCTCTTTAAACCTCCCTGAAGCGTTTCAATTACCTATACCTATACTAGAGGTACCACAGGCAGACATACCGTCGTATGAGCCTCTTGTGGTGCCACCTAGCTCACTTAGACCACCTCCAGGGATAGAGGGTATTAATATAGATCCTCCACCACAAAGTACAGACGAACGAACAACAAAAACAGACAATCCAACTTTAGCTAAACCAGCTATACCACCTGAAGCTCAGATCATTGAGATCCCATTTACGGACATTGAAGTCCCGATGCCGACGACAACGATCATGACTACTGCAGCAACTACAGCATTTATTTCTGTAGCTGCCACCCTTGCTGCTACATCACTATTTAAATATTTAGTGATGCTTATGAAACCAATCATGAAGCAAGCATGGAACAAAATAACAAAAAAGAAGAATCTACCGGAAACAATAAAAACTTCTTAGCAAAGGTAAAAGAAAATACAGAAGATGAACTACAAATCCTTGGAACCTTTGTTCGTCTAGGCGTTGTTATTTGGAGTGGTTTTATTATTACTCTTAACTATGTGGAACTACCAATGATCAAAAAAGGTCAGAGTGGTGGTGACATTACATTTGTTGCTTCTGTCTTTACTGGTGCTTTAGCTACATTTGGTTTAACTACTTCCAATAATAAATCTAATAATAAATCTCCTGATCCTAAAAAGAAAGAAGAATGAAACGATTACTACTTTTATTGTTTTTAGCTAGTCCAGTATCAGCTCAGGTAACCCCTAACTTCACGCAAGGTTCAATGCAGTCAACAACAACTACCACCATTGATATTGACCGAACCATTGCAACAAATGTATATGGTGGTGCATATTCATCATGGTCTGGAACAAACGTAGTCCCGAGCGGGGACATCGCAGATACCGCTACAACTTATTCAGTCCATACTGCTGGAGATCAATTTCAACTAGAGATTGTAACAAGAGCAGCAGGAAAGATTCAAGACAGTCTAGTAACAGAAACAATCGAACAAGTTACTACTACTACATCCTTATCGGTCTTCTCTCAGTAGTTAACCCAACGTTTGCTAATGAAGAACCAACAGTTAAAAATACATCATCTCCTGTCGCAGCAGCTACAGGTAATGTAACCAATCAGGCGGTGCAATTCCAAAATAATGGTGCACCGTCTCGTCAATACTTTGCAGGTAATAATAGTTGTAATGGAACAACCATGCAATTCTCGCCCTTTTATATGGGCAATGATACTATTCCTTTCGATCACACAGGGTATGTACGGAGCAATAACTTCGGCGTACAGTTAAACTTCTCAGTACCACTAGATGGTGGCATGGTAGAAACCTGTAAAGGTATCGCCCGTAAACACGAACAAAAGATGCGTCTTGACTATGAATTAGTCAGAGCACTTAAGTGTACAGAAATTATGAAGTCAGGTTTTACCTTTAGACCTGGCAGTCGTGTCGAAATTCTTTGTCATGACATCGTACCAATCGTTTCAATTAAATAATGGAAGCAATAGTCGCTGCTGTCATTGCTTTAATAGCTGGTGGCGCAACTCTGAATAACAGATTACACAATCGAATAAATAATGTACATGATCGCATTAGTGGTCTTGACAGACGTATCGACGCTATTGAACTTAACGTGGCTCAGGACTATGTATCTAAAGCTGATTTATCAGTCATGGTTCAGCGTATGGAAGATCATATGGTGCGTATTGAAAACAAACTAGACCAAATTGTCCTTAGAAATTAATTATGTCTTACAACGTAGTAGATCTTCGTACTCAAAAAGTACTTGGTACTTATGAAACTGCTGATCAAGCAGTACGTGCAGAATCACACCTCGTGCATGAACCAGGTGAAACATGGTATGCAATTGAAGCACCCGTAGTAAAGAAAACACGAGCCAAGAAAGCTAATGTCAAAAAACAAAGCGAGTGAAGAACAATTTAATGAGCTACACAATCTAGTTACTACTGAGTTTCTAAACCGTGTTAAATCTGGTGAGGCAACTACTCAAGATTTAAAAGCAGCTTGTGATTGGTTATCAAAGAATGACATCAGTGGTGTCGCCTTTGATGGTAACTCACTTGATAAATTGGCTAACATTATGCCAACTGTTGACCCAGAACTAGTCCAACGGAGGCTATATGGCTCGAAGCTCTAAACATAGCGGTGCTAAATTCGCTAATGGTAACTATAAATCATATCAGAAAGCATATGATGGTTCCAAACTACAAATCTCAAAGAGGTCTGCTTTAAATAAAGAAAACCGCCGACGCGGTACTTATGGTAATGGTGACGGTAAAGATGTATCACACAAGAAAAATGGTAAAACATTTCTTGAAAAAGCATCTAAAAACCGAGCACGTAAAGGCCGAGCATGACCCCACTACTTCCAACTCCTGATCACTACCTATACAACTTAATAACCATGACATCCTCTGAAGCAAAGCGCCTTTGGAGGCGCAGTATTAAATTACACTTTGGCTGCACATGCGTTTATTGTGGAGAAACTTATGAATTACACGAACTTACTCTGGACCATGTACATCCTCGTTCTCTTGGTGGCGAAGATGTCAATACGAATGTCGTCCCCGCATGTACCAGATGCAATCAGGATAAAGGAAGTAACCATTGGCAATCATGGATGAGAGCCAAATTTGGAGTTAATAAACTCCGTGAACACTTAATTATGGAGTATATTAATTAATGAATGAAGAAGGTAACCCCCTTGGTTTAAATTATAATTATACACCTACAGCTGGTGATGTATTTGAAGGGGTTGTTAATTATCTTGGTGGCGTTGCACGTTTTTACCAAAAAACAGTTCCTCAATTTTTTACTGGTGTCCGTCGAGGTATTAAAGAAGAAGCTGAGGCACCGTCACCTCTGACAAACACACTTAATCCTATTCAAGCAGCTGGTGAACTAACAACTGCATATAGTCAATCAGAATCAAAAGCTTTAGAACAGGTAGCTAGTGGTGTTGAGTCTATTGGTTTACCTGAACCTGTTGCTGGAGCTGCTGCTTTAGCAGTTAGTCCGTTTATCCCAGGACCAGCTGAAGCAGGTTTAATCATGAAAGGTGGTACTGCAGTGTTAGGTGCTGTTACTATTAACAACCCTAAAGTTTTAAAAACTACTGGCCGACAACTTGGAGAAGAAATTATTGAAAATGATCCAAAGTTAGCAAAACATTTAACTGAACGATCAGTAAATATGCAAAGACTTGAAAACCAAATTGATCGTGGTTTAGAATTGCAAAAGGTATATCGAAAAGATCTTAATAAAAGACCAGAGTGGAAAACAGCTCAACGTCAAGTTAAAAAAGGTAGACCAGCTCTCTATTCTGAAACATCAAACGTAAAACCATTTACTGAACAAGATCCACAACAATATGGCACTTCAACTAAAGCAACTAAACAAGTAAAAGAAGATTGGATTAAAGAAAGAGTTGCGAAAAATTTAAAAATAACTGAAAAGGTACATGAACACCATTTAGTAACTAAAGGTGGGACTTCAGCAGCTTTTAGAAAAATGGAAGATTTTATCAAAAAAGGTAAAGCTCATCCAGATGATTTAGTTGTTATGTTTGAGTATGCTGAGAAAAAAGGTGTGGCTCCGGGAGATCGTTTGTCTAATATTGCAATGATCCAAGATACACCTCATAGTGAATTACACAAACAAGTTTTAATTCCAGCTGGAGATGAATTTAAGCAAGCACAATGGGATAAAATTTTAAAAGAGTTAAAAACTCCTGAGAATTTAATGGATTGGTGGGTTGATCAAGTAGACAACAATTATGTACCTAATAAAAATACAGGTTTAATTTGGCAAGATTTAGATGACCTAATTAAAGAAGTTCGTAACAGTCCCTAAAATCCCCTCTAACCACCCTTCCACCTACTCTACGCTAGATTGTACCTATGAACACTTTAGACCTCCTTAAAGACGATTTTAAGCTATTCTTACAGGCTTTATGGAATGAACTCGACCTACCAAATCCTACACGTGCCCAATATGCAATTGCTGATTACCTTCAACATGGTCCAAAGCGTTTACAGATCCAAGCATTTCGGGGAGTTGGTAAGAGCTGGATTACTGGTGCTTTTGTTCTGTGGACTCTCTTTAATAACCCCGAAAAAAAGATAATGATTATCTCTGCATCTAAAGAACGTGCAGATAACATGTCTATCTTTCTACAAAAGTTAATTATTGAAACACCATGGTTAAAGCATTTACAACCCAAAGGCGACGACTCTCGTTGGTCGCGAATCAGCTTCGACGTTTCTTGTTCCCCCCACCAAGCACCTTCCGTCAAGTCTGTCGGGATTACAGGCCAACTGACCGGTTCTCGCGCTGACTTAATGATCTTAGATGACATTGAAGTTCCTGGTAACTCAATGACTGAATTCATGAGAGAGAAACTTCTACAGTTATGTACTGAAGCTGAATCTATTCTCACTCCTAAATCAGATAGCCGTATTATGTTCCTCGGAACACCTCAGACTACCTTTACTGTATATCGTAAACTAGCAGAACGAGCTTACAAACCATTCGTTTGGCCTGCTAGATACCCACGTAAAGTTAGTCAATACGAAGGTCTACTAGCACCACAACTTGTCGAAGACATCGATAAAGGTGCTAAGAAATGGGAAGTAACAGATGATAGATTTGATAATGATGACCTGGTAGAGCGTGAAGCGTCAATGGGTCGTAGCAACTTTATGTTGCAATTCATGTTAGACACAAGCTTATCTGATGCAGAAAAATTCCCTCTTAAATGTGCTGACCTTATTGTTACTTCTGTTAACCCCACTACTGCACCTGAATCCATCGTATGGTGCTCCGATCCCCAAAACGTTATCAAAGACCTCCCAACGGTTGGTCTACCTGGAGATTATTTCTACTCTCCAATGCAGCTACAAGGAGAGTGGGATTCTTACCAAGAAACAATATGTTCGGTTGACCCGTCGGGCCGTGGAACGGATGAGACAGCTGCAGCTTTTATCTCCCAACGAAACGGTTTCCTGTACTTGCACGATATGCGAGCTTACAGAGACGGATACTCAGACAAAACACTACTTGATATTTTAAAAGGTTGTAAAAAGTATGGCGTATCTAAACTACTCATTGAAACTAATTTTGGTGACGGTATTGTTAGCGAGTTGTTCCGTAAACACCTCCAACAAACCAAACAAGGAATTGATATTGAAGAAGTCAGAGCAAATGTTAGAAAAGAAGATCGAATCATTGATTCCCTCGAACCCATCCTCAATCAACATCGACTCGTTATTGACCGTTCCGTAGTTGAAAAAGACTTTAAGTCTAATCCTGATGCTCCTCCAGAAGAACGACTACTCTATATGCTATTCTATCAAATGTCTAGGATGTGTCGTGAAAAAGGTGCAATTAGACATGATGATCGTATAGACGCTCTTTCTCAAGGTATTAAATACTTTACAGATGCTATGGGTATCTCTGCCCTAGAAGCTATTAAAGATCGTAAACGTACAGAGTGGAATGCTATGTTAGAAGAGTTCTTTGACGACCCTCAATCCTCTGCTAATCACTTAGTATTGGGTATGAATTTAACACAAAGACAACAAGCTAACTCTAATCCTAAAAACTCAGTCCCTAACTGGGTTTAGGGCGAACGAAGTTCGTTCACTAGAACGGTAGGACCCGTATAGGCAGAAGGGAAGGGTGGACCCGACTGCTCAAAGGGAGGAATTCGAGACAAGCTCTCATTCCTCCTCTTAATACTACTGAATCTTGGAGTATATATTATACTTCCTAATACCACTCTTTATTAATCCCATCACAACTTATACTACTGTATGCATAACGTAGAACTCGTTCACGTAACACCCGATGCTGAATCATTAATAGCTTATATGGCTAGAGTATCTAACCCTGCTAATCAAGATAATGATAACTATACAGGTCTTATTAAATATCTAATTAAACATAAGCATTGGTCCCCCTTTGAAATGGTTAATATGTGTGTACAGATTGACACAACCCGAAGTGTTGCTAGTCAAATATTACGTCACCGTTCCTTCTCCTTCCAAGAGTTCTCCCAACGCTACGCTCAAGTCGTTAATACTCCCCAACTGCCTAACCTACGTAGACAAGATACTAAGAATAGACAGAATAGTATTGATGATCTTGATCCCTTCCTTCAACAACAGTTTGAAATGCGTACTCAAGAACTATATAAGAAATCCCTAGACTTATATACTGATATGTTAGATCATGGTGTTGCTAAAGAGTGTGCAAGAGACATCTTACCCCTCTCAACTCCTACTAAACTCTATATGAACGGTACCTTACGCTCCTGGTTACACTATACTGACCTGAGATGTGCTAATGGTACACAATATGAACACAAACTTATAGCAGATAACGTTAAATCACTCATTCAACAGCAATTCCCTATCGTTTATACCGCAATGTTTGATGTTAGTCTCCCTTCAACAAGCTCTTAACTGCTTAGTACTGTTTATTACTATGTGTACCTCTAATTATCATAATATTAAACAATGTCTCCCTGTTTGGTCCTACTTTCCACAGTATTTTACCGATTATACTAGTTTCGTCATGTCGGAACCTTACGCTAACGAGCAAAGGCTCCTTAAAAAATGACATAAATTTGTGAACCCATATATCATATAAGTATTACAAATATTACCCCCATGGGGTCATAAAATATACTCATCGTTGCCGCTCGCTACGCTCGCTTCCGCAATCATGTCCACTATGTGTTAACATGGCGCGCACTTAGCGAGCGCGTAGCGCGAGCGATTGCACTGCTATGTAATATTTAACAAGGTACACGGATACGTGTAAATATTGCACAACATCTGTTTGCGCCAGTTAACGTACTGTCTACTACCCATTGACTTATGGTGTGTGCTGTGCCATACTATATGCATACCAAACGGAGAGACAATGCGACAGATTGAGAGAGACATGCTCAGTGCAATTAAGTTGGGTAAGTGTTGGCGTAAGGCAAACACTGAGGTATATACTAACGACAACAATGCCTCGCTTGTGTATCTACATGGTAATCATATTGCAACTGTGACTGATAACAATGTCAGAGTATTTGATGGTGGATGGCGTACCAACACAACTAAGTCTCGTCTTAATGTTATCATCAATGAGTTCTGTGATGGTACAACTGATGGTGTATTCCAGAAGAACTATCAATGGTTCATCAAAGATAACAACGAGGTTGTTGAGTTTGAATCTGGTTATGTGTTTCAATAATAGGATATAACAAAATGAGAACAGAGTACACACTACCAACTGAACTTGCTTGCGGTTTAATTAATAATGATTGGAGCATCTTAGATTACATTGATGATATTGAGTACAATAAAATCATCGATCAATTCTTATCTGATTTAGATGATGAGGGTTTGTTTTGTTATGAAGTAAAGGATGATAATCGTTTTGAAAAGTACCATGACTTAGCAAACTATGGTGTATTAGCATGTGATTGTTCAACATTTATTTTTAACTAAATGAGATTAAAAGAAACCACATTCACACT
>Ga0208667_1000088_pt1 | contig 39836 bp, 54 predicted proteins | sample 11BtaG_FD_184085 | JGI IMG/M metagenome (GOLD analysis project Ga0208667, IMG submission 184085) | Marine viral communities from the Subarctic Pacific Ocean - 11B_ETSP_OMZ_AT15265_CsCl metaG (SPAdes) (version 2) | ecosystem: Environmental > Aquatic > Marine > Oceanic | place: Pacific Ocean... | reverse complement strand
AGGTACTGACCAAAAACTATTCCAGACTATGCTCGAACAATACGGTGAAGATTCTACCGTTGCTAGAGTAGAAGTTAGAGGCGAGTTCCCTAACGCTGATGATGATTCAGTAATACCAATGGAACTGGCAAGAAACGCTGTCGACAGAGACGTAGCACTAACAACCAAAGCACCTATTGTTTGGGGATTAGACGTTGCACGTTTTGGCGGAGACAATTCTGCACTATGTATAAGACAAGGCAACACTGTTCTTGAAATTAAGACTTTCAAATCGATGGATTTAATGCAATTATGCGGTGCAGTTAAAAACTTATATGACGACAGTACCGTCATGGAACAACCACAAGAAATACTTATAGACGTAATTGGTCTTGGTAGTGGTGTTGTAGATAGACTAGCTGAACAAAACTTACCAGTAAGAGGAGTTAATGTTGCAGAAGCACCATCGACTAAGAAAAACTATTTGAACTTAAGAGCTGAATTATGGTTCGCAATCAAAGATTGGTTGGTGCTGCGTAATTGCCGACTTCCTAATGATGATGAGCTTGTATCAGAATTGGCAGCACCTAGTTATAAATATACATCAACTGGAAAAATAAAAATAGAGTCAAAAGACGAAATGAAAAAAAGAGGTGTTAAGTCTCCAGATAAAGCTGACGCACTTGCACTAACGATGGCAAGTTCCGCTGCAAGTTTTAGTGGTGGCGAGAACTTTTTAGGGTATAATTTCAAGAAACCCTTGACATCAAGAATAATCAGAGTGGGATAAATTTATGGAATACGACAAAGATCAAGAAATCGAAGAGTTACAAGTAGAAGATTCTTACAATGAAGAAGAACTACAAGGCGTACTTAAATCCGAAATGGATGACGCTAAAGACTTTATCGACCAGATAGACGAAGACAGAGCTGATGCTACTGATTATTACCTTGGTAATTCTCCAACAGCACAAAGTTCTATGCAATCAGAATTTGTATCAACCGATGTTAGAGACAGCGTGCTATTCATGTTGCCTTCCATCATGCGTACATTTTTTGGTACAACCAAAATAGTAGAGTTTATACCTCACGGCCCTGAAGATATAAACCTAGCCAAACAACAAACAGATTACATCAACTATGTAATCCAACAAAAAAATCCAGGCTTCAAAGTTTTATACGATGCTTTCAAAGACGCACTTATTAGAAAAACTGGTTATGTAAAAGCCTACTGGGATGACAGCATTACCGCATCAACACACGAATACACAAATATTTCTCCAGAGGCTTATCAAGCTATTACTCTTGACCCTAATGTAGAAGTGATTGAAGAAAAAATTGAAATGCAAAGCATGACAATTATGAATCCTGAAACTGGTGAAGAGATGACACAAGAAACACCAGCTAGTTATGACGTAAAAATTAGAAGAATTAAACCAAAAGACCAAGTGGTTATCGAAGCAGTCCCAACTGAAGAAGTATTGATTTCAAGACACGCTAGAGATTTAAACTCATCACCTTATGTAGCACACAGAATGGTTAAGACCGTAAGTGACTTGGTAGCCATGGGTTATGACAAAGAACAAATGGAACAGTTTGCTGGTTCTGGAAGTGCGGTCGAAGAAGACTCTTACGATTTAGAACAAGCAAGAAATCCATACGCAGATTTTTCTGGCGTTGATAGAGCAGATAGTAATAGTAAAAATGTTCTCTATGTAGAGCATTATGTTTTTTATGATTTAGATGGTGATGGTATAGATGAAAGGATTAGAGTATGCACTGTAGGGAATGGATTAAATATTGTTAATGCAACACCCTGGGATGATTTACCTATTACACTCTTCTGTCCCGATCCAGAGCCACATACCTCCATTGGCTCATGCCCCGCGGACTACTTGATGCCTATTCAAGCAGCTAAATCTCAGATAATGAGAGATACCCTTGATAGTCTAGGCCACGCCATCTTCCCGAGAATGGGTATAGTAGAAGGACAAGTTAATATTGACGATGTTCTTAATACTGACATAGGACAACCAATAAGAATGAGAGCACCAGGAATGGTTCAGCCTTTCTCTGTGCCTTTCGTTGGTAAAGAAGCCTTCCCTGTACTCTCTTATCTTGACGAAGCAAAGGAGAACCGCACAGGCGTTTCTAAGGCTTCCGCTGGACTAAACGCAGAAGCATTACAATCTACAACTTCCGCAGCTGTATCAGCAACTATGTCTGGTGCTCAAGGAAGAGTAGAGCTTATATGTCGTCACTTTGCTGACGGAATGAAAGATTTATTTAAACTTGTAAACTCTCTTGTAATCAAACACCAAGAAGGTCAAGACATGATGAGACTTAACAACGAGTTCATACCTGTCGATCCTAGATACTGGGATGCTGATAAAGATATGGTAGTTAATGTTGGTATTTCTAAAAACTCTGACGAAGAAAAGTTCCAAGTCTTAACAGCACTATCACAAAAACAAGAACAGATTATGCAAACACTAGGCCCTAACAATCCTTTGGTTAATTTACAGCAGTATGCAAACACATTAACAAAAATGATTGAGATGGCTGGATTTAAAGATGCTACAACATTTATAAATACAACTGTACCGCCTATGCCTCCGCAACCGCAAGAACCAGCTAAACCTTCTCCAGAAGAAATGTTGGCACAAGCTGAAGCAATGAAGGCACAGAACTTAGCACAAAAAGCAATCATAGATGCAGAGACAGATAGAATGAAAATAATCATGGATGACGATAGAAACCGTGATGAACATGAAGCTGATTTAAAACTTAAGATTGCAGAACTACAAGCTAAGTATGGTGCACAAATTAATGTTGCAGAAATAAATGCAATTATGGAAAGAGATAGAGAAGCTATTAGACAGTTGGCAAAAAGTCAATCTCAAGGAATGTTTACAAATGGCAACGACCAACCAATCGGATAAAATTTACGACTTAGAATTTCTTGATGGAGATTTTATTTATTCTGGAAATGACATAAAGGCTAAAAGCCTAGAAGATGCTAAGAGAGTGGCTTTGATATTTTTACAAATACCCCACGATTCAGAATTAATATCTTCTAAAGTAACTTTAATACATTAACTATGGCAATAACATACAGAGGCGAAAGGTTCGCTGGTTATAATAAACCTAAACGTACACCAGGAAAGTCAAAGAAGTTTGCTGTCTTAGCAAAGGTTGGCGATAAGATAAAACTTATTCGTTTTGGTGATCCTAATATGACAATTAAAAAAGACCAACCAGCTAGACGTAAATCTTTTAGAGCTAGGCATAAGTGTGACACCAATCCGCCTAGTAAATTAACCGCAAGATATTGGTCTTGCAAAAAATGGTAAGGAGATAATTATGCCAAGTAAACCTACGAACCCAAGTCTGTATTCAAGAGTGAAAGCAGAAGCTAAAAAGAAATTTAAAGTTTATCCAAGTGCTTATGCAAATGGATGGCTTGTAAGAGAATATAAAAAAAGAGGCGGTAAATACAAAAATGCCTAAAGACACAGAGGGATTAACTAAATGGTTCAAAGAGAACTGGGTTGACATAGGCTCCAAGAAAAAAGGCGGGGGTTATGAAAAGTGCGGTAGAAAATCTAGTAAAGGATCTAAAAGAAAATATCCCAAATGTGTACCAGCTTCAAAGGCTGCATCAATGACTGAATCACAAAAGAAAAGTGCAGTTAGAAGAAAACGAGCAAAGGCTCAAGGTGTAGATGGTAAGCCTACAAATGTTAAAACTATAATTAAAAAAAGGAGTAAATAATGCCAAAAGGAAAAGGAACATACGGAAGTAAAGTTGGAAGACCACCAATGAAAAAGGGTAAAAAGAAAGCCGCTAAAAAGAAAAAGTAACTTGTCTTACTTGCTTGGTAAATTTTTAGAATGGTCTTTTAAAAGAAAAGCTAAAAAACTTTTTAATAAATATTCACATGAATACAAAAAAACAGAAACCAAAAAAACAAACAGTTAATTCTTTTTCTAAATTAAAAGCATTAATTAAACTAAGAAATTATGATAGAAAACCTAATAAAACCAGTAAGTAAAATACTAGATAAATTTGTTGTTGATAAAGATTTAAAATTAAAATTACAACACGAACTTAATCAAGAGTTACACAAAGCAAACATAGCACAACTTGAAGTTAATAAAGTAGAAGCTGCTCATCGAAATGTTTTTGTTGCTGGCTGGCGACCCTTTACAGGCTGGGTATGTGCGAGTGCATTAGCATATCACTTCATCATAGAGCCTATTGTTGTTTTTGGTCTTGCTTTATATAACATTCAATTAACATTACCACAGTTTGATATGGGATCACTTTTAACTGTTCTCATGGGTATGCTTGGCCTTGGTGGATTAAGAACTTTTGAGAAATCTAAAGGTTTAACAAAATGACTTGGGAAAACTTCAAAGAAGAAGAGTTTGCTTGCAAACATTGTGGTAAAAATGGTATTTCACACGAACTAATAAATAAGTTACAATCTTTAAGAACAGAGCTGGATTTTCCGTTTATTATAACCTCTGGGTACAGGTGTGAAGACCACCCCATAGAAGCGAAAAAGAAAACTCCAGGAACTCATGCAGAAGGACTGGCTGCTGATATATATGTAAGAGGAGACAAAGCACTCCAGATTGTATCAAAAGCTAAAGATTATGGATTTACTGGTATTGGCGTAAACCAAAAAGGCAGTTCTCGATTTATACATTTAGATATCTCAGAAGAACAAACAAACAGACCAAGACCACACATTTGGAGTTATTGATGGACAACCCTATTTTATTTTGGAACGCGATCATTACGTTGGTGTATGTTCCTATTATTTATAGTATTCGTACTAACGCTTCAGATATTCAAAGAGTAGAAATACTACTTAACAAAACAAGAGAAGAGATACCAACACGCTACGCAACCAAACAAGACTTACATTTGGACATGCAAAGAATATTTGATAGACTAGATAAACTAGATGAGAAGATAGATAAACTAATCAGAAGCTAATGGCATCACAAGAAGAAATTTTAAATTCAAACGAAGCAGAGTTAATCCTTAACGCTGAAACTTTCACAAACGCAATCGAAGAACTTAAAAATGAATATATAAATTTATGGTTATCATCAAAAGAAGATGATATACATAAGAGAGAAAATTTACACAAAGCAATCAAATTACTTCCAGAAGTTGAAAGACATCTACGCATTATCGTAGAGAAGGGTAAGATTACAAAATCCCAATTAGGAAGATTGCATAAAGTGGTGTAATTTTTCATTTAGTATTGTTAAAATATTACTTTACATTTTTAAGGAATGAACATGACCAACAACGCAAAGCCGATTGGTTTACAAACAAACATGCAAGAGACAGAACAATCTTTTGAAAGTTTTTTGACTCCATCGGAACAACCAGAAAACGAAATAGAAGAAGAGGCAACTGAAGAGTTAGTCGACCAACAGGAAGTTATCGAAGATGACGAACCTTTTGAAGAAGAACTTGAAGCTGCCGAAGAAGAAGACGAACCTCAAGAAGATCAAGTAGAAGAAGAGGAGTCCGAGCAACCACAGCTATATACAATTAAAGTAGATGGCGAAGATACACAGGTCACGCTTGAAGAACTCCAAAACGGATACAGTCGCCAAAGAGATTATACGAGAAAAACTCAAGAGTTAGCTGAACAGCGTAAAGCTATTGAAGCTCAACAAAAAGAGGTTTCTCAAAAAGACGAAATTTATTCACAGTTGTTACCAAAAATGGAAGCGACTTTGAAGGGCGAGTTAGGAAACGAGCCAGATTGGAACGCACTATACGAAGCTGATCCTATTGCTTATGTCCGTGAAAAAGACGTATGGAATGAGAAGAAGCAAAAGTTGACTGCTATACAAGAAGAAGCAACTAGACTGCAAGAAGAGTCTGCTGCTAAACAAAGAAAGGAACTCGAAGAGTTCGTTCAGTATGGCAACCAACAATTACTTCAACTAATTCCTGAATGGCAAGATAATGAAGTGGCATCAAAAGAAAAGATGTCAATTCGTAATTATGGTGTTAATGTTTTAGGGTATACCCCTCAAGAAATGGACAGCGTTTATGACTACCGAGTTTTACTTGGTTTAAGAAACGCATGGATGCATGACAAAACATTAAAAGCGACTAAAGTGAAACCAACTGAAAAGAAAGCAGTTGCTCGTACTGCAAGACCTGGCACTTCAAACGTACCAAAGACAACAACTCCTGTGAAGAAAGCTCGTCAAAAATTAGCTAAGACTGGAAAAGTCCAGGATGCGGCTAAATTATTTGAACAATTAATATAAACTTTTTAAACATAGGAAATAAATATCATGGCAAAAGTAACAAACGCATTTGATACTTACTCAGCGACTTCCGATAGAGAACAACTGAGTGACGTAATATATAACATCTCACCACAAGCTACTCCATTTATGAGTGCTATTGGTAAAAACTCAATCAAGAACGTAGTCTTTGATTGGCAAACAGAAACTCTACCTACAGCTTCAGGTGCAGGTCAACTAGAAGGTTTTGAACTTTCAAGAGCTGCTTCTACAGCAACATCTAGAGTTAGTAACGTAGCACAAATCTCATCAAGAGATGCAACTGTGACTGGTTCACAACAGGCTTCTGACCCAGCTGGTAAGAAATCTGAAATGGCTCATCAGTTAGCTATTATGGCTAAAGCATTAAAAAGAGACATGGAAACTGCTCTTTGTCAAAAAGGTGCTAAGACAACTGGTAATGCTACAACTGCTCGTGTAACTGGTGGTTTTGAATCTTGGATTACATCTAACGTATCAAGAGGAACTAACGGTGCTGGTAACGGTGGCGGAGCTGCTCCAACAGACGGAACTCAAAGAGCTTTAACAGAAGCACTACTTAAATCAGTATTACAAGATTGTTTCTCCAATGGTGGAGAGCCTTCAATGGCAATCTGTGGCCCTGTAAACAAGCAAGTAATTTCTGGTTTCACAGGTAGAAGTTCAGCTAGACAAATGGTTGATGCAAACACAGTAGAGGCTTCTGTTTCTATTTACGCATCAGACTTTGGCGAGTTAAAAATCGTTCCATCTAACTTCAGTAGAGAAAGATCATTACTATTAGTTGATCCTGACTATGCTAAAGTTTCTTACCTAAGAGACTTCAACACAGTCGACATCTCAACAATAGGTGATGCTCAAACTAAAATGATTTTATGTGAGTATGGATTAGAAATGAGCAACGAAGCTGCTCACGGTATAGTCGCAGACTTAACAACTTCATAAGTTAGTTAGAATTTAGGGAAGGCTTCGGCCTTCCCACCCTTATTTAACATGGCAACAAAACGTACAATCACCGACCATAAAACTGGTTACAAATCAGAGTTCATTACCGAAGATGACAAGCTGGTTTATCATACGACTCAAGATGTTGCTCCCGTCATTGACCACGTTAAGAAACTAAGAGACAATACACTTAAGCCTGGAAAAGATATGCGACACATTGCTGAAGTCCCTATGATTATTTGGCAAAAGGCATTACGCGAAGGTTGGTCAAAAGATTCAGCTAAATGGAAACTATGGCTCAACGACCCAGATAATAAAGTATTCAGAACATGGCAAGGTAAAGTATGACGTATGCAGAACTTAAAACAGCGATAGCAAACTATCTAAATAGATCAGACCTAACTTCTGATATAGATACATTTATAGATAATGTTGAAGCGGAACTTAATAGAAGGTTAAGAACTAAAGACATGATTAAAAGAGCAACGGCTACAGCTGATGCACAATATTTATCAGTTCCCTCAGATTGGTTAGAAGCAATCAACGTGCAAATAGATAGTAATGATTTTAGTCCTCTGTTCCAGCAATCTATTGAATCATTAGATGTTTATAGAAAAGGAAATAATAACCTTACTGGTCAACCTGTCTATTATGCAATGGTTGATGACACTATAGAATTAGCACCAACTCCAGACGTAGAATATACCCTACAGCTAACTTACTATGCTAAAATATCTTCATTGAGTGATTCTAATACAAGCAACTTTGTATCAGTCTCACATCCAGATGTTTACCTATATGGTGCATTAAAACACGCTTCTATTTATTTGATGGAAGACGAAAGAATACCAATGTTTACTCAACAGTTTGAGAAAGCATTAGAAGAAATGAGACTCGAACAAGAGAAGTCTGCATTTGGCAAAGGTTCATTAATGATGCGAAGAAGAACCTACGGAAAAAGACAAAAGAAAAATTATTACTACGGTAATTAATAAAGGAGAATAGAATGGCTGGATTTTCAGATTATTTAGAAGACAAAGTTTTAGAACATGTATTTGGTGGTAATGCTTATACAGCACCAGGAACTTTATATGTTGCTTTGTATACAGTAGCACCAACAGACACAGGTGGCGGTACCGAAGTATCAGGCGGAGGATATGTAAGAAAATCAGGAGCTTTTACTGTTTCTGGCACTAACCCAACAACAGCAAGCAACACATCAGCTATTGAATATCCAACAGCTACAGCTGACTATGGTACTGTAGTTGCGGTAGGTATCTTTGATGCTTCATCATCTGGTAACTTATTAGCTTATGCTAACTTAACATCTTCTAAAGTTGTTAGTAGTGGAGACGTATTTAGATTTAATGCTAGTGATTTAGATATAACATTGGCATAGAGTTGTGGCTAGTATAGGCTACAACAAAGGTTATTATTCAAGATCAAAGTATAATAATCTTTCCATACAATGTGAGGCGACTATTCAGGCAACCAGTGGCGGAAGTGCTACTGGAACACAAGTAGATAGAACCACAGCAATCATACAAGCTGTTTCTGGTTTTAACGCTTCTGGAACACAAATAGATAAAGCAACTGCAACCATTGTTGCGGTATCAGGTCTTAATGCTATAGGAAGTCAAACTCATAGTGCTAAATCTACAATTACAGCAACATCAGATTTTGACTCACAAGGATTTATAACTGCTGTTGGAACATCAACGATTGCAGAAACATCTGGCCTTGATGCAACAGGTAGAGCAACCTTTATAGGTGTTGCAACTATTAATGAATTAAGTGGATTTGAGGCAGAAGGTGGTCTAAAATGGAATGATATTGTAGTTCCATCGGATAATTGGACAGATCAAATAGTTGCTAGTGCAACATGGACAGATCAAACAAACCCCTCAACTACTTGGACTGAATTAGACAAACAAGAGGCGGCGTAATGGCAGACACATTTACAACGAATTTAAACTTAACAAAACCAGAACCAGGTGCAGCGGAAGATACTTGGGGTATTTCTCTTAATGCAGACTTAGATGCACTTGATGCAATCTTTAGTTCTTCTGGTACACAGATCAACCTAAACCCAAATCAAGTTAACTTTGGTGATAACAAGAAAGCAGTATTCGGTGCTGGTAATGATTTACAGATTTATCATGATGGAAACCATAGTCGTATTGTAGAATCAGGCAGTGGTGACATGATTATACAGGGTGATGAATTCTCCCTTATGAATGTTGCTGGTACTGAATATATGATTTTTGCAGACAATGATAGTTTTGTTAAATTATATTATGATGGTTCTAATAAACTAGCCACAACCTCAACAGGTATAGACGTAACAGGTACAGCCACAATGGATGGTTTGACTATTCAAGGAGATAACTCTGCAACGCCTTTAACAGTCAAAGGCGGTACAGGTTCAATAGCATCTATTGATTTGCTAGGTGGAACTAATGCAACAGACAATTCATCTATAAGAAGTAAATACAGTCTTTATTTAACTTGTAATTCAACTAACGCTATTTCAAATCGGTCTATTATTTTTGGTAATGGAACTTCAGAATTTGCAAGAATCGATGCCTCTGGAAAATTAGGACTGGGTACATCTTCTCCAAGTAGTTATTTATTCGGAGACTTAGCTGTAACCAACGGAACAAGTGCAGGAATAACTCTTGCAAGTACAACTAATAGTATTGGTACTCTTGCTTTTGCTGACGGAACTTCAGGCAATAGTGCTTATAGAGGTTTTGTTCAATATAATCATGCCTCAGACAGTTTATCTTTAGGAACTTATGGTGCAACAGCACTTACTATAGATAGTAATAAAAACGTTGGAATCGGAACATCTTCCCCAGCCTCTAAACTATCCATTGAAAACACTGGTTCATCTACAGTAGATGCTATCACATTAGACTGGGAGCATTTATCAACAACAACAAACATTGAGCAAAGGATTCAATGGAGATTTGGCGATGATGCTACAGCAGATACATTTTTAAATGCAGGTTATATTGGCTCTGGTAAACAGGGTTCTTGGCAGAGTGGGTCTGAAAGGGATTCTTATTTATCTTTTGGTACTACAAACGATAATACACAAACAGAGGCTATGAGAATATCAGCAGATGGCTCGGTTGGAATCGGAACGACTTCGCCAACTCCTTTCCTTGCTAATTCAAAAACTTTAGAAATATCAGATGACTCAGGTGTTGGTTCAGAATTAATTTTAACCAATAATTCTGCTATGTCTGCTAATGAAATTGTTGGTAGTTTAATATTTAAAAATACAGATTCTAGTGGTAATCCAAATCATTTTGCAGGTTTAAGAGCTAGAGCAGAATCTACATTCGGAAGAATGGATTTAGAATTTTATGCTGGTAGAAGCAGAATGGAAGGTGGTACTCCAGATATGGTAATCATACCAAATGGAGCAGACGCACAGGCAAATGTTGGAATCGGAACGACTAGTCCAAGTGCTAAACTGCATGTAAGTGGCTCTTCTAGTAATGTAGAAGCTAAGATTGAATCAACTAATGATAATGCTATTTTAAGAATATCAGCAGACTCTGGTGGTACTGGCTTTGGTGGAAATAAAGACCCATTTTTAATATTCCAAAGTGGCGGTAGTGATGTAGCAAAAATTTATCATGATAATGCAGCGGGTGCTTTAATATTTAATAATGGTTCTGAAAGAGCTAGGATAGATAGCTCTGGAAATCTACTTGTTGGAACTACAAGTTCAGCTAATACCACTGATGGTGTAAGAATCACTAGCGGTGGTTACATAACTATTGCACAAGATGCTGCTTCTGTTCCTACTTTATTTTTAAATAAAATTACAAACGATGGTCAATATATTCAATTTCAAAAAGATGGTTCAGAAGTTGGAAGTATTGGTACGCACTCTGGCGGCGGTACATATTTCTACAGCAATTCTGGTAGTACTTCGGGATTGACGTTCTGGAGTAATGTTATTGCCCCATCGACTTCTTCTGGTGGATTCAGGGATGCGGTTATAGACTTAGGTGCTCCAGGCGGTCGCTTCAAAGACATCTATGCAACTAACGGAACTATCCAAACCTCAGACATAAACGAAAAACAAGACATAGAAGATTTAACAGATGCAGAAACTAGAGTTGCAGTTGCAGCTAAAGGCTTACTTAAAAAGTACAGATGGAAGTCTGCTGTTGAAGAGAAAGGCGATGACGCTAGAATTCATTTTGGAATCATGGCTCAAGACCTACAAAACGCTTTTACTGCTGAAGGATTAGATGCAGGTGATTATGGTATGTTTATATCAACCACTTGGACTAATGATGATGGAGTAGAGCAAACTAGGTTAGGAGTCAGGTATAATGAACTCTTAGCATTTATTATTGCAGTAATTTAACACAGGAGAATAAAATGGAATGGAATGTAAAAACAGTTGACGTACACCCTAAAGAAGAAGGGCATGATGATGTGATCTATAATGTGCATTGGTCAGTATCTAAAGAAGATGGAGAATACTCTGCATCATCTTATGGTACTCAAAGCATAGATACATCTGATTTATCTAACTTTAAACCTTTTGATGAAGTAACATCAGAGATGGTTCAAGGTTGGGTTATAGACGCTATGGGCGAAGAAGAAGTTGCTAACTTAGAAGCAAATTTAGATTCACAAATAGAAAATGAAAAAAATCCAACTTCAATTACTAAAACTTTAGATTCTTAGTATGGAAGCAATCTTTGAAATAATTATCCTAGTGGTAGTTATTGGGTTTATAATTAATAAAAAGAAACCAGAGTGGATTGATTGGATTAAATCCAAATTAACGAAATAAAATATTATGGCAGATACAGTTACAACAAACTTAAATTTAACCAAACCAGAAGTAGGAAGTTCTACTAATACCTGGGGTACAAAATTAAATACAAACCTAGACTTAGTTGACCAAGTTTTTTCATCCAATGGTAGTGGCACAGGCGTTGGATTAAATATTGGTGGCACATTAAGATTTACCGATACTAATAGTTCTAACTATGTTGGTTTTGAATCACCAACATTGTCGGCTAACCAAATATGGAAACTACCAACAGCAGATGGTACTTCTAATCAGGTTATAAAAACAGACGGCTCTGGTAACTTATCTTTTGCAACCATATCAGGAACAACGATCAACAATAATGCAGACAATAAAGTTATTACAGGAAGTGGTACAGCCAATACTTTAGAAGCTGAAACTAACTTTACTTATAACGGTACTGTAGTTGGAATGGGAACACACGGAACCTCTGTTGCTGCTAACTCTAATACAGGAACAGGATTACAAATTGCTAATGGTGGATATGGTTATGGAACACCTAGCAATACAGGTGACTTATTAATATACAACAATGTTAATGCAACCTTAACACTTCACTCAGGTGGATATCACCCAAGCACTCCAAATGGAACTAGCAAAATTCAATTTAACAAAGCAGTTGACAGCAGTCCACCTGTTGAAAATACTATTGATGTAGGTTCTATTGAATATACTAATAGTTCAAACACAATGACTTTTAAGACAGATAATTCTACTGCTTTAACAATAAGAGATGATGGAGATGTAGGTATTGGGGAAACTTCTCCACTGGGTAAACTTCATGTTAAAACTGGTGATAGTGGTGGTACTGTTTCTGGTGACGCAGATGAATTAGTTTTAGAAGGTGGTGCTGAAGCTGGATTAACTATTTTAGGTACAAACTCAAATAGAATATTTTTTGGTGATGCTTCAAGTCCTGCTATTGGTTGGATAAGATATTTTCATAATGATAACCATATGGATTTTGGAGTAAATGAATCCACAGCTATGTCTATTGATAGTAGTCAAAGATTATCATTTGGTGCAGATGCAACTAGCACACCTAGATTACATTATCCTAACAATGACCCTCAATTTGTAACAAAGGTAGGGTCAACTTCTAGTAGAACAGCTTTTTTATTTAATAATCCTAACGGAACTGTAGGAGATATAGCTACAAGTGGCTCATCAACGTCTTATAACACTTCTTCTGATTACCGATTAAAAGAAAATGTAACAGATATAACAGGTGCTATTAATAGAGTTAAACAATTACAACCAAAAAGATTTAACTTTATTGCAGATGATACAAATACACTTATTGATGGTTTTATAGCACATGAAGTATCTAGCATTGTACCAGAGTCTATTACTGGCGATAAAGATGGTATGGCTAAAATTTATTATCAAGAAGATGATGAAATTCCTGAAGGTAAAAAAGTTGGAGATTTTAAAGAATACTCTACAACTGAAATACAACCACAAAGCATTGACCAATCAAAATTAGTTCCTTTACTGACAAGTGCCTTACAAGAAGCAATTACAAAAATAGAAATACTCGAAGCAAAAGTAGAAGCATTGGAGAATTAATCATGGCATTAATCCAAGTCACACCGCCAGCTGGTATCGTTACCAACGGTACTGAGTATGCAAATAAAGGTAGATGGATTAATGGCAATTTAGTACGTTTTGAAAATGGTTATCTAAGGCCTATTGGTGGTTGGGAAAAAATAAAAACAACTGCCCTAGATGGAACTCCAACCAATATGTTTTCCTACATCACCAATGATGGAACGAATATATTAGCAGTAGGCACAAGACAAAAAGTATACGTCATGGTTGGTGATACTTGGTATGACATCACACCATCTGGCTTTGTTAATGACTCATCACTAGACCCACTGGGTTATGGTGCATATCATTGGGGCGTTGAAGATTATGGTGATGCTCGTTCACAATCAGGTTTAGATTTTAATACTAATAACTTTTCTTTTGATAACTTTGGTGAACTATTAATATTCTGTTCATCATCAGATGGTAAAATATATCAATGGAATCCAGCTTCTCCTAGTTCTATTGCAACAGTTGTAACTAATGCACCAACAAATTGTCAGGGTATTTTTGTTACAAACGAAAGACATGTTGTAGCCTACGGAGCTGGTGGCGATCCTAGAAAGGTGCAATGGTCATCAAGAGAAACACTAACAACATGGACAGCTGCAGCAACTAATACAGCTGGTGATTTACAAATACCAACAGGCGGTAGAGTATTACATGCTGCTAAATGGCAAACAGATATTATTATCTTTACCGATACAGGTATTGCTAGAATGTACTATACAGGTTCTCCTTTTATTTATGGTATTCAAGATGCAGGAACAAACTGTAAAGCTGTAAGTCCTAGAACAGTTGTAACAGCTGGAGCTTTTTTAACTTGGATGGGTGAAAACTCATTCTTTATATTTGATGGTACAGTTAAAGAAATATCATGCGATGTGCATGACTATATATATGACAATCTAAATACAACCTACAGAAAGTCATCGTGCGGTGGACATAACTCTAACTACAATGAAATGTGGTTTTTCTTTGCCTCTGGTGATTCACAAATACCAAACAAATATGTTATATGGAATTATGTTGAAAATGTATGGAGTATAGGAACTTTAGATAGAAGTTGTTGGTTAGATCAAGGCGTATTTGATTTTCCAATAGCCTGTGATAGTTCTGGATTTATATATCAACACGATAGCACCACATTAAATAACTCTGAAAATTTAGGTAACTCCGTACCTTTTTGTGAGAGTGGCCCAATAGAAATAGGCAATGGTGATAACTATGTGCAATGTAATCAGATTATTCCAGATGAAGAAGCAGCTGCATTACCAGGAGTAAGTTTAAGTTTTAAAGGAAAGTTTACACCACTAGGAGCAGAAACAGATTTTGGTACATTTACTTTTAATAGTGATGGTTACACAGACGCAAGATTTACAGCAAGACAAGTTAAAATGAAAATTACAGGTGATACTGACCAAACATTTCAGGTTGGTAAGATACGATTAAACGTAAGAAAAAGAGGGCGTAGGTAATGGCAAGACGAGCCTTAACAAGACCAGGCCCCGTATTTAATACTGAATATCAAAACTACTTGGTATCAGAAATAGAATATAGAGATGGCTTAACCTTTAAAAAGGGAGAGCGTATTGAAGCAAATGGCCCAGATCAAACTGAGCTAGTATTAATAAGTCCAAATGGAACAAAATATAAAGTCGAAGTTGACGATAGTGGAAACCTCTCAGCAACAGCAACAGTCTAAAGAAGACTGGGAAATAGAGTTTGATAGGTTAGAGCATCATATTAAACGTGCATTACAGCACCAAGATATGTATAATTTAACTGATATTAAAGAAAATATCCGCCAAGCCAGATTACATATTTGGGGCGGTAAAAATTCAGTAATGATAACTTATTTTACTGAATATCCTCGCTACAAAGTATTAAATATTTTGATTGGTGCAGGAGATTATAAGGAGCTAGAAAAAATGTTTTCTAGCGTAGAAAAATTTGCAAAACAATTTGGATGCAAAAAAATATTTTTAGGTGGCCGTAAAGGATGGCTAAGAAAAATTAAACACCTAGGATTTGAAAAATTACATTTTATAGAAAAGGAGTTATAGTATGGCATCAGCAATCGGAGCTATAGGTGGAGCATTGGGAAGTGCTGGTTCAGCAATAGGATCGGCTATAGGCGGAGCTTCTGCTGGTCAAATAATTGGCGGACTTGGTTCTGCTGCCTCTTTACTTGATGGTGGTGGTGGAGACTCGGCTACAGCCACAACCTCAGTAGACCCAGCAACAGCAGCCAGGTATGCAGACTTATATAACAGGGGTTTACAATTATATAACACTCCCTTTACTCCATACACAGGCAATAGAGTTGCTGGTTTCACTCCAGACCAGTTAGCAGCACAAGGTCAATATAAAAACATGCTTGACCAATCATTAAGATTTGACCCTAGAAATCAATTAAATGAACTAGCAGGACAAGGCCCTCAATCTGTAAATGTTAAATCTTTATTAGATGGAGATATAGGAGCATATCAAAATCCATTTACTGAACAAGTTATAGACAATACTTTAGATGACTTAAACGATGCAAGATTAATGCAGTTACAAAAAGACCAAGATGCAGCAATAGGTAGGGGTGCATTTGGTGGTTCACGTTCAGCAATATTAGAGTCAGAAACTAATAAAAACTTTTTTGACAAAGCTGGCGATATAACATCTATGTTAAGAAAGCAAGGTTTTGATAGTGGTATGAATTTAATGGGTCAAGATATTAACAGACAGTTTGATGCGGATAGATTCAATTCTAATCTTGGTATGCAAAATAGAAACTTTCAGTCTAATCTATTAAATAATCAATTAGCAGACCAATATAGATCACTTGGTTTATTCTCTAATGTTGGGAATCAACAACAAGGACTTAATCAAGCACAAAATGACTTTGATTATAGTGAGTTCTTAAGACAAATAAATTATCCAAGAGATCAGCTAGGCATGTTGCAAGGAACTGTTTTTGGTATGACACCAGGACAGACACAAACTGGAAATGTAAACACAGGAACGGTTAATCAAATTAATGATGCTCTTGGTATTTACGAAGGCATTAGCGGACTTTTTAGCTAGGAGAAATAAATGAATCAAAACGACTTAAGAAGATTAGCAGCTATAGGTGGTATGGATTTAACTCAACCATCTGTATCTTTTAAAGATTTTAATATGTTTAAAAACAAAGGTTTTGATTTGTTACAAGATTATCAAAATACAAATAAATTTATTGCAGATAATAATTTAATGCAGCCTCCTGTAGATGAGGAAGCAGATAAAAAGGCTAAAAGAAAAGAAGGACTTCAAAACTTAAGAGATACACTATCAATCATAGGAGCAAGACGTTCTGGTAAATATGCTTTGGCAGAACAAATGAAACAACAAGTTGATTTAAGAAAGCAACAAGAAGAACAACAGAAAAAACAATCTGAATTACTTTCATCCATGTCACCTGAACAAAGAAGAATTTATGAAACCTTTGGCCCTAATGCTGCGTTTGCTTATGAACAGCAACAAAACAACGCAGAGATAGCAGCTTTACAAGATGTAAGACAAAGACAATCTTTAAAAGATGCAGGTTTTAGTGACAGAGAAATAAATTTGTTTATTGGTGCTGGCATGGAAGCAAAAGATATTATTGAATTAAGAGATGTAGAACCTGATGGTTTTAAATCTTTTGACCAATTACAAAAAGAAATAGAATCACAATACGTTCCGTCTGAAGGTTTACAAGTAATAGACCAGGCATTTGGTATTAAAGATACAATAGATAATGTTGTTAATAAAGCAGTAGGCCCTATTTTTGGAACTCCCGCTAAAGAAACAAATGCTGCTATAAACTCTAAGGGTATTTTGAATGAAAATCTTAGAGAAAGATTTGTAAATCAATATTCTGGAAGACCTAGTGTTTATTTAAATCAAAGAATTGATGCGTTACTTCCAATGGGAACTTACATTTCAGAGTTTGACGCTATGCAAAAATACCAAGAAATTAAAAGAGTGTTAGATCAAGGAAAAGCAGAGCTAGAAGAAAATATAAATAGTGGAATGTTTGAAGGTCAAGATTTACTTACTTTACAAAACGAATACAAAAGCACATCTTTTTTACTTAAAGATTTAGAAACAGTAATTGGAAACTTAACAAAAGATGATTCGACAAGTTTAGATATTGTTTCTGAGGGTAAAAACTCAGGACAAATGACAGGACAATTTGGCCCATTCTTTGGCGTAACAGAATAAATGGCTACATTACAAGAGCTTAAACAAAAAGAAGAAGCTAAAAAACTTTTTGAACAAGTAAAATTAGAAGGTAGTCGTTATCTCAAAGAAGGTAAAATAGACGCTAAAACATATTATGCCAAAACAAGGGAAGCTGGTATTGAACTTGGTCTTATTGGTGAAAACGAATATCCTGGAAGATTGCCAAAATGGGTTGAACCAACTCTTGAAGTTATAGGTGGTATTGGCGGAGCTATTGGTGGTGGAATTTTTGGTGGCCCCCCTGGAGCTGTTGCGGGTGCTGGTGGTGGTTCAGCTACCATGTCTTTAGCATCTGATTTTTTGGGTGATTTATTATCTCCTGATATGCCATCACCAACAACAAAAGAAAGATTAACAGATGCAGCTTTAACTGGAACTATCGATGCTAGTTTGACAGCAGCAGTACCAGTTGTTGGCAAAACAATATCTCCATTAATTAGAAAAACAATACAAGGTGGTCAAAAAGTATCTGATAAAATTAAAACATCAATACCCAGTTCTGAAAAAGGAGTTGGTCTTGTTGAAAAAGGACTTGGCATTACCGATGATGCCGTACAAAAAGCAAAAATATTGGGCAATGAGGGTATAGAGCTATCTTTAGGTCAAGCCTCTTCAAATCCATTAATGCAAGGTGCTTATAACTTAACCAGTAGAATGCCTGTGGTTGGTAATCCTGGTAGAAAACAATTAGAAAATGTTTTTTCACAAGTTAATACAGCATTAGAAAAAAGAATATCTCCATCTGCAAAACTTAAACCATTAACCGAGTCTGAAAGATCAGATTTAATTAAAGAGGTTGGTTTAGAAAACTTTAATACTTGGAAAAAATCTTACACTAAAATATATAAAAAAGCAGATTCCCTAAATAAGGACAAAGGCAGTTTTTTTGATATGACACCCTTGGCAAATACAGCAAATAGAGTTACCTCTCCAAGTAAATTTACAGATGCTCCAAAAGAAATAGTAGATTTACTTGATGAGTTAAAAATAAACAAGGGTAATAAAATAAAATTTGTTGATGTAAAAGCATTAGACACTAGACTTACTGATTTATCTAAAAAATATGACCCTGCAAAAGCAGATGTACCAAATAATTATGCTTTTAGAACGTCAAATGCTTTACTTGATACAATGAAAAAACAACTTAGAAATCCAAACGATGAAGCTGGGCGTTTATATGCAGCTGGCGATAAAATGTTTAAAGAATTTATGCAAAAAGTTGAAAACAAAACTGGTAAAGAGTTCCAAAAAGCATTGGGAAGAGGGGCATTAAGACCTGGTATTGGAAGACCTCCTACCGCAAGAGTTGAGGATTTATATAATAGAACTTTTGGTCAAAATAAAAGTCCTGAAGCGGTAAAAGAACTTAGGGCCTTGATTGGTGATGATAATGTTAATAGATTAGCTGGTAGCTATTTAGATGATATATTTAAAAAATATATCAAACCAGATGGTGGAGATTTTAATAAGTTATTTGATGAACTTGGTTTATCAAATCCTGGTAGTTTAAAATATGAAGCAACAGAAGAATTATTAAAAACATATAAAAATACAAACGTTAAAGATTTATCAAACTTCTTAGGAGCATTAAAACAATTTCCAGAAGTGTTACCAGATGTAAACACATTTATTATGAGATCGGGTGCTTTGAGAGCAGCCTCAAACATTGGCCCGTCTGCTGTGATTGGTGCTACTGGTGCTGGTGCTGGTCTTCCAGGAATAGGAATGTTGTATTTAGTTAATAAATTCTTAGCAACTCCATTTAACAAACAATTAATTAAAGAAGCAAGTCAATCTAATACAGCTAAAGCCAAAGAATTAATAGATAGATTTAAACAGTTTTTACCAAATTCAATGCAACAATTACCACAAGGGGTAACACCTGGAATGTTAGCAGTACAACCTCTTTTACCAACAGTTGAAGAAGGTCTTTTGAACTAACATGACATATCATGCCACGCGAGACGGAGCGGATAGGTAGGAGTGGTGAATATTTAGCCTGCTCAGTTCTAGCGAGAGAATCAGACACCGTTACAATAATGCCTCATACATCCCATGCCGATGTGATCTTTGAGTGGAAACATAAACTATATAGATGCCAAGTTAAAACAGTTACACATATAGAAAAGACAAAAAAGAACTGGCGGTTTGATATTCGTAAAGGCATTACCACCACAGGAAGACATTATAAAAAAAATCAAATAGATATAATCGCAATGGTTAATCTTAAATACCAGACTGTATGCTTCAGAGCCTTTTCTGATTGTCAAACAACACAAATCACGATAAAGGACGAAATTATGAAATCAATCAATTCTATTGAAAGTTTAAAAGAAGCTATGGAGTCGATTGTTTTGGCGACTGATAGTCGACAAGGCAAAAATGAGTCGACTTCTGGTGCTGAAAAAACTGCAATAAATGGCTGATTTCTGCTCTTTGACCCCTTCGTCTATCGGTTAGGACACCTGGTTTTCATTCTTAAATATTATCCATCACACAGTTTCTCGACTCTACATTATTTCCCTAAAAACCCTTGTTTTCTTTACAAGATTCGATTTATAATCTACTGAATAGGTAATTAAAATACACGTCATTTCGACACTAAAGGTCGACTGTATGGCGACTCTGCTTGGAGGTACGAGTTATGGCTAGATATAAAAGAGATACAAAGGTAAACAATTTATTAATCACAGAAAAAACTTATAGAGTCTTCTATCGCATCAATGGAAGGAAGAGAGAACTTACTCTTGGTACTAGAGACATACCAATTAATGTAGCAAGAAACAAAGCACAACAAATACTTGGTGAAGTTGCACAAGGTATTGATCCGTTAAATACCAGAGGCGGGGAAACTTTAAATCAAGCGTTTGAATATTACATTGATAAGTTAATACAAAATAAAAGAAGAGTTGCTATGCCTAACAAGAATGGTAAGCCTGGTGAGTATATAAGAATGTGGGATAAAGATGTTAGGAATGATTTAGGTAAAAGAATTCTAACAGATATAACCAGGGGTGATATTACAAGATTACATTTAGAAATATCCAAAAGAGGTTCTTATGCTGCTAACAGAGTTGTCCAAATGATATCTGGTTGTTATAACCATGCGATAGCATTATCACTGGTAGAAATAAACCCTTGTAAAATTAAACTAAACAAAGAACTTATTAGTGAGAATGAAATATCAGATAAAGAGTTTGCTGAATTACAAAGACAAATAAACATCAAGAGACAAACTGTTCGACCTAACTTTGTTAGCTCTTTAGATTACATAGAACTTTGTATGCACTCTGGCGGTAGATGTAAGAGTGAGATAGGCAGTGCCAAATGGTCTGATTTAAAAGATAACAAGATAGTTCTAAGCGAACATAAGACCGACCATGAAACTAATGAAGATAGAGTCATCTATCTAAGCAATCAAGCTATGATGGTTATTAATAAGCTAGAGAGAAAGGGAGAATACATCTTAGATGTAGATTACCCTGTAAAGATGTGGAAACAACTAGCTAAAAAGATTGGTAGACCAGAACTAAGGTTGCATGATCTAAGGCATAACTTTTGTACTATGGCTGGTGAGATTATGGAACTACCAGAACTAATGAAACTATCTGGTCATAAGAGTATGTCTGCTGTTTTACGGTATCGTAAAGTAAGAGAGCCTAGAGCAATCAAAGAAATGCAAAACGTAGGCGACTATATGACCAAGATAATGATGTCTAATTAATCTAAAGGACTGCCTTCTGGGTAAATTTTATTTACAAACTTTTGGACATATTTAGGTAATTCATGTGAACAATTATTTGGGTAAACTTCAACAAAATCAAAATCATCTTCACCATACCATCTTTGTATTTCTACAGACAAAGAGTTATCATTTTTATTATTATCAATATCTTTTGTTACTTTTTTATAATCTTTCAAATCCCAATACCAAACATTTTCACCATGTTGAGTATATATATAAAATTCATAATGCAATTTTTCTACCTCCTAAAGTTTCAATGAAAAACCCATTATATCACAAAAGTAGTAATAAGTAAAATTGTGTAAACTAAGATTAACTGTAAATTTAATCTAAAGGATTACCTTCTGGGTCAACACCATAGACCATTTCTAATTCTAGTTCGATATAGTGAATTGCTTTTCGTAAGTCTTTCACTCTATCTTCTTTTTCTCTAGTCACATACTTAACTACATTGGTTAAGTTAGGCGTTAGTCCATTACTATACGCATACTCTAAAGGTTGAATACCTTTATCTTTATAATGGCTTCCACCAATTTGTTTTTGTGTTGCTTTCATTCTAGCTCTGTCCCACTCTCCAGGAGTTACGTTATCTATACTCATTTATTCCTCCAAATTAATGATTAAATTTTATTGATAATTTTTCTGTAATTTATTTCTGAAGTTTAAATCTCAATAATATTTCTATTATTTTTGTTCAGTTACTTGCTTTATTAAAATTACTTCGAGTAGAATAACATAATCCACACAGTAATAGGTAAACAACATGGAAGAAAAAATATTTTTAAATCAAAACGAACTTGCTGAACGATGGGGAATGTCTCCAAGAACACTAGAGAACTGGCGTTCACATGGCAAAGGACCATCTTATGTAAAGCTAGGCGGTCAAGTCAGATACAAGTTTGAAGAAATCATAAAGCTAGAAGAAACATCACAAGTCGGAGAGTAGTTTGGTCAATGCACGAAACAAAGGTCGCAGAGGTGAGCGAGAAGTTATTGATGAAATTAAAGAACTTCTAGGTATTCAATTAGAAGTTAATTACTCACAAACATTTGGTGGTGGCCACGACTTACTAGGCTTAGATGGTTTTGCCATCGAAGTTAAAAGAAGAAAAGTCATAACGCCAGGAGACTTAAAAAACTTCTGGGAACAAACAACCACACAAGCAAGGAAGGTAAGACTCTTACCATGCTTATGGTTCAGAGCTGATAGATCAGACTGGCGTGTGATGATAGCTAACACATACGCACTTAAAAATAATTTATTTGAAATGGAAGATTTCAATGTTGCAATGAATATTTCTACAGAACTATTTGCATCATTAATAAGAGAGGAGTACGGACTTGTCACACGCGATATTGTCACCCAGTAGTATTAGTAGAATTATTAGATGTCCAGCTAGTGCAAAGATAAATGCAGCTGCGGAACGTAAGGGTAGCATGGCAGCAGCTAGGGGTACTTCTACTCACGAAATGGTAGAAGCCTTACTTAAAAACAGATTAGAGGGAATAACATTAGCTGACTATTATCTTGGTAGAACAGTAGATGTAGATGGTTTTAGTTTTGATATAACCCGAGATGATATCGACATGGCAGAAATCTATGTTGATTACATTAATAAAAGAACTGAAGAACTAAACGGTAAATTACTTGTAGAAGAAAAAGTAAACGCTCCAGATATAAACGATAACCTTTGGGGAACTGCTGATGCAGTTATCCTTGGAGAAGGTAATAGAATGGTCGTAGGTGATTTAAAGTCTGGTGCATGGGCGGTAGATGTCGTGATGAACGAACAGCTAATGTGCTACGCCCTAGGTTGCCTATCCAGATGGGGCAACGAAGATACTGTCATTGAAATGACAATCATACAACCAAACAAAAGAGCCTTTCATAAAGACGGGCAAATAAGAACTTGGGATATTCAAGCAGTTGATCTTGTCGATTGGGGTTTGAATATTCTGAAACCAGCTTGTGATGAAGCGATGGGTGATGAGCCTAGCTTTAATGCTGGAACTTGGTGCAAATTCTGTTCACACAAAGAAGTTTGCGAAACCTATAAATCCATGGAGGATAATTAAAATGGTAAATGAAAAGAAGAAGGAACAACCTCTCTTAAGTTTTCAAGATAAAGATGGAAACCCTAGAGAGATATATGAGAGAGACTTAACTGATGCAACTGCACCTTTGGTAGAAGAAATCAGCAGAGACTTAGGAGCAGAGAAGCAGTTGATGGAAGCCTATCAACTAGCAACTAAAACTGTTCATCACATGGAAGCGGTAAGAAAAAATGTAGCTAACACTTTAGAGAAGTTAGAAGCAGAACTACCTCCATATAAAAAGCCTGTCAAGATAGAGGGCGTTACTAAGGAGATTAACTAATGTCTTTAGCAGCAATACAAAAGAAAGCAAAAGCGAAACCAAGTATTGTAATTATCTATGGCCCATCTGGGTTAGGTAAAACAACACTTGCAGTAGGAAGTAAAAACCCTGTTGTCTTACAAACAGAAGAGGGTTTAGGAATCTTAACTAATAATAGAGATATACCTCACTTTCCTTTATCAAAAGATTACGATACCTTTCATGGTTATCTAAAGTCTTTAGTTGATGCAGATGAACTTGAATACAACACTTTGGTTATTGATAGTCTTGATTGGTTAGAGCCACTCATTCATGCAAAGACTTGTGAAGCACATAAACAACCATCAATAGAATCTTTTGGTTATGGTCGTGGTTATGCAGAAGCGTTGAAGTATTGGAGAGAGGTTCTTGATTTAGTAAATATATTAAGAAACGAAAAGAAAATGCGTATCGTTATGATTGCTCATAACCAAATCAAAGCATTTCACGATCCATCTACAGAAGCATACGATAGGCATGAACTTAAAATGCACAAAGCAGCAAGTGCCTTGGTACTTGAAGCAAGTGATATGTGTTTATTCTTAAACTACAAAAAAGGAACTGTAAAAGTTCAAGGTAGTAAAGGACTAACAAGTAAGACTGTTCAATCTGGAAGGATATTAGTAACTACTGAATCCCCAGCCTGTGTAGCCAAAAACAGATACGGATTACCAGAACAAATCTCAGTCGTAGAAGAAGGCGATGACTTTATTGTTAGAGCTGAAAAGACGTGGACTGAGATTGGTAAACTGATTGCGAAGTAATGGCAACTCAACAAGAAAAACTAATATTCTTTATGCGTAAAGCTAAAATTTTAGTTGAAGATTGTATGGATAAAAACGGAGATGATGACCTTATTCTCCCGTTAGGTGCAAACAGAGTCTTAGCAGATATTGTTGATGCCCTTGAAGAAGAAATAAGTCGAGCAGATGATTACGAGGAATACGACCCTGGGTAATTAATTATTAATTGTTAAATTTTACGGAGGTAATAACATGGATTTAACAGAATTTGGTTTGGATAAAATAGAAGCTGGAGAAAGCTCTGGCGGTGGAGATAGGGTAAAGCCTGGAAGATACAACTTTGAATACGCTGGTTCAGAAATGATTGAGGGTAAGAATGGTTGGAAGGCTTTAAAGATTCACTTTGATGTAGAGGGCGAGATTATAAAAGTTAGTCATGCGTTCACAATGGCACACAATAATGACAAGCCTGTTGAGATAGGCAGAGAGTCATTGGTGAAAATGCTAAATGCAATGGGAGTAGCGTCAATGAAAAACTCTGATGAACTTCTTGGTAAAAAAGTCGAAGGCGAATTAGTCGTTGGCGAGAAGGGTTATTTAGAAGTCAAAGATGACTTTGGTAATGGTTGGAAGCCTTATGGTTCTACTGCTACTGAAGATAACGCTGACCCTAAAGACGTATTACCAAAAGAAGATAAAGAGGAAATGTTCCCTAGCGATGTCGAAGACGAAGACGACCTACCTTTTTAATAATGATGATCTAAAGTATCGAAGGCCAAGTCTATGTTCATACTGTCATGGACTTGCGTCTCCGCTACTTCATATTCGCAACGGCAAGATAAAAGGTGCCTGTTGTTATGAACATCTTAAATTTATTGGAGAAGGTAAAAAAATGGAGCAAATTAAAAATTTCGCACAGATTAACGAGGAGCTGTTATCTGTTGCACTAAGTGATAGTAAGTCAACGTACCTAGAAGTTTCTAAGAAAAATAAATCCTTTGTCCTGCATGAATGGACTAAAGAAGATAGGATTAGTTTTATAAGAAGGCTTGTGTCCAGTTATCTCAATAACTCCAAGGCACAGGCTGATGACTGACTTAACACAATTTTATGGTGATAAGGGCGTTGTCTTAGATGACAACTATGCCTTTAGTAATACAAGTAAATCTAATGCTGATTTAATTAATGAGATGCGTTCTCATGGTTTGTTAGTTGATTACTTAGATACAACGGGAAACTTAGTTAGAGTTCCTGTAAGTGCTGGTATAAATCATAGACCAGATAAAGGTGGAGAGCGTTCTGGGTATTATGTTTATAATCAGTTAGATCAAAACTTTGTATGCGTTTATGGTAATTGGAGAACCAATTTAGAGAACAAGTTTACTTCTTACAATCCCAATGAGATGTCTGCGGAGCAAAAAAGGATATTACAATCCAAGCTCGAAGAGGCACAAAAGAGGCGAGAAGAGGCTAAAAAAATACAACATGAACAAGTTGCCGTATATGTCAAAGAAAAGTTTGCTAGTGCGAATGAAGTTATAGAGCATAAGTATCTCACAAATAAAAAGATTAAAAATTATGGGTTAAAAACGATTAATGGAAACCTATTAATCGGTGTGAATTCTATCATAAAGAATAGTGATAATGGAATATTAGTTTCAGAAATAAAGTCCCTTCAATACATCATGCCAGATGGCAGTAAAAAGTTTGCTGGGGGCGGTGAAGTAAAGGGTAATGTATTCTTAATTGGTTGTGAGGCACATGAATTACCTAGTTTAGAAACGATTATTTTATGTGAAGGATACGCAACAGGAGCCTCTATATACGAAGCTACGGGTTTACCTGTCGCGGTGGTATTCTCTGCAAATTTCTGTGTCTCTGCGTGTACGAGATTGCGTTCTATCACTAATGCAAAGTTTATTATTGCACTTGATAACGATACATCTGGGATTGGCGAGAAATGTGCCAATGAAGTAGTCAATAGTATTACTAATGCAGTTTCCAGATTGCCCTCTATCATTGGTGACTTCAATGATTTGTATTTAGAGAAGGGTTTAGAACAAGTTAAGTTAGAGTTAGTTGAGTCTAAATTTAATATTAGACAATACGCTATTAGAAACTTGGTTGAAGAACCAAAACCAATAGAGTGGTTAGTAGATAGTTTCATTCCTTTTGGTAAACCAGGAATCATTGCGGCTGTCGGTGGTGTTGGTAAATCTTTATCAATGATTCAATTAGCTTTAGGCATTGCAACTGGAGGTGATTGGTGGGGTAAAACTATAAAACAAAAAGGCTCTACTGTAATTTTTGCAGCTGAAGACGATCTTGGCGAGGTGCATAGAAGGATTGATGCGTTAGACCCATTAGGTTTACGTTTTCAATCCGAGTATGACGTTTATGTATTTCCTATTCCAGAACAAAAAGAACCAATGATTTTATTAAGAGAAGAAGGTATTACGTCCCAAGCAACTGAATTAGTAGAAGAATTAAAGACAATACCAAACTTAAAACTGGTTGTATTCGACCCATTACAAGCATTTACGACTGGAAATATTAGTTCAAGTAATGAAGTTGGTCAGTTATGGGGTAGTTATTGTGCAAATATAAGTGCAAGACTGGGTATTACCTGTCTCACAGTTCATCACTTGGCAAAATCTGCCCTTACTAATGATTCAGATGATGCACTTTCGCATAGAGCCGAGATAAGAGGTGCTTCAAGTATTACTGATTCAGTTAGGTTTGCGATAGCTATGTGGTTAGCGGATAACGATACTTGCGAGAAGATATGTATGGAGCAAGGTATTGAAGTAGATAGAATGGCAGTTGTTAAAGCCAGTCTAGTTAAAAGTAATTCTGGCAACGTAGATTATGCAACCAAAACACTGGTTAGACGTGGTGCAGTTTTAGAAATTTTAGAAAATAATAAATCCTTTGATTGGGATTAAGGAGAAAGGAGAATGAAATGTTGGCAATGTAATGAACAATTAATATGGGGTGGCGACCATACGGGTGAAGATTATGGAAATGAAGATTATGAAATTGTCACTAATTTATCATGCCCTAAATGTGATGCGTTAGTTATGGTTTACCACCAAAAAAAAGAAGGAGTAAATTAAATGAATGGAAAGGGAAGTGACCAACGACCAAGACAAATAGATAAGAAAATATTTGAGGATAATTGGGATAGGATATTTAGTAAGAAAAAGACCAAAAAAGAGTCTAAAAAAGATAAAAATAAGGATAATTGATTGGGTACCCATATACCCAATAGCAGGGTACCCATATACCCAATGATTGACCATACGGGTACCCATATATCCAAGACTAGACTAATAGAGAGAGTGAGCCTGTCGGCTCATCTCTCAGGGATAAAAAGTATCAGTAATATTTACCGATAATGTTGGGTTGTAATACTATAACAAATCATTACATGAATCGATAAAACTTTAGGAGCAAAATGAAACAGTTAGAAGCAAGAATGGTAGAAGCGAGAGATGAATTTTATAGGAATAAGCGGAGGAAAGGTTTCATGGCGTTCTGGTGGTTAGACCCGTTGCATTATTTATTAGTGTTGGAGGTTGCTATTGCTGACGCGAGTAGCAAGAGCATTAATTTTGAAGCAATAGTGAAACTATTGCCGAACAGTATGGGGAGTCGGTCAACGGTAGCAACGGTGTTAGACGACTTTGTGGCGAGAGGATATATGTGCAAGAAGGTAGGGAAGGATAAAAGGGAGAGAGTCTATACGATTTGCCCAGACTCGATGGTGTTAATGAATGATTGGTTTACGAAAAGGGATTTTAGTCTCAAGGCGGTTAGTTAGTTGAAGGATACGAAATGGTGGTTGGTAGTCGAAGCGATTGAAACGCCAGAGAAGAGTGGGTTGATAACCTACGGTGTAGCCATGAAGTATAAAAGCTACTCGAAGCTTAAGAAGGTTGTGTGGAAGTGGTACAAGAAGCATTTAGGCAGAACCGATTTAAAGGGTAGGGAGAAGCTCGTATTGTATGCTTTATGTGAGAGGTATTCGGCTCAAGATTATTCTAGCCATGATGCGGTTAGCTACTTGGCATTAATGATTGGTATGAACAGGAAGACCGTTAGTAAAGGTATTCAGAATCTTATGGATCAGAACATTATTTGGTGTGCGATTGACGGAGAGAGGAAAGTATTGCGAAGCCTAAAGAGAGGGGTTCAGCATAAGCATTTCTTATTTGTTGGTTTAGGTGTGATGTTGGAGAGAGAAAGCCAAGAAGAGTAATATACTTTAGGGGGTTGAGGGTTTACTCTTCTCAGCTTCCGTGATTGGTTAATTATACCTTAAACAAGATTGAATGAATGAAGTATCTGCTTCATCATACGTTTTAAAATATTCAATGTCTGAATAAATACCGCTTTTTCTTTTTGGTTCGTATTCATCGCCTTTGTATTTAAGAACATCAATATAGTATTTATCGCCTTCTTGTTTTAAAAGCACATAAGGTTTTTTAGTTTCTTTGTGCATTATTCTGCTTTGTAGTAATGTTTTAGTCATTTTAGTTATACCTCTCTTTTTGATAAGTTTCTTTAATTTGGTTTTTAGTTACTCTTCTTACTTGTTTGGTCTCCTCGTCAAGAAAAGCAACTCTTTTGAGTTTATTGTCTTTGTAGTCTCCTCGGACGTAGCCGAAGATTGTTGTTCCGTGTATTTGTACTCTTATCATTTAATATCCCTTTTTAATTTTAAAAAATTTATCTATGAAATCCATAAGCGGATAGTTCTTTTCACATTCCGCCCATGCGGTTATTTCATCGGCGAAGTGCAAAAGCGTTTCTTTGCTTTCAGGTTCGTAGCGTTTAATTCTAGATTTAAAGTTCTTGTTATCTTCTGCTTCTAGGTGTTGCGTTGCTAGTTTCCTTGCTTGTTCGTAAATATATTTATTAGTCTCTAGTATAAATGCGGTTGCTTGTTCTAGTTGGTGCGGGTCAATCTTCATTTTTAACGTGTTTAATAACTTCTTTATAATAAAAGGTATCGTTTTCAATTTCTTGAATGATTGCCCTGCCTACTTCTTCCCTCGTTGGTTCTTTGTTGCCTACGAATATATTAAATTCAATGGGCATAAACTCAACGGTATAGACTCTCTCAACATCTTTTATTGGTGCCGATTTTAAGTCGCGTTCTATTTCTATCAGTTCTCTTGTTCTATCTCCTTCATTAGACATTTTTTTGCCTCCTAGCTTTCGCTTTCTTGTTGGTGTTATCTCTCACCATTTGTATATCGGGTTGGATATCTTCTAAGATTGTTTTTCTAACTTCGCTAACTGTTAGGCCGTTTAGGTCTTTAGTTAGTATTTGAATATCTGCGATCTTGGGTATCCATGTTTGATGATATTGCTTCTCTTGGTTGTTTATGGTGTAGCACCAGTCAATGATTAAGCCGTTGATGTTTATTGAAAATATCATCTATCTTTATCCTTGACGATTAACGCGACTGCATAAAGGCATACGGCCATTATTATTAGTATTGGTAATATTTGTATGTCCATTATTTCCCCCTTTGTGTTGGTTTACCATTTGGAAAGGTTAAAGCGGTGCTAAACGCTTTCCAGTCCTTTGGAGACATTGCTATCTCTACTTTGTGAATAGGCGTATTGTCTTTTAGGCCGTACTTCTTGCGAAGCTGTCCTATGATGCTTTTACTTGATTTGGTTTTTGGTATGCTCATTGTGTCACCTCGTCACCATATCCACCCTCGTTGTACGTTTGCCAGTGATTGCGAAAGTATTTATTAAGGTATCTAGCAAGACGCACTATTTCTTTTTGTGTCATGGTGTGCGTTTCAACTTTACCAGTAGAGTAATTATATATATTCCTTACTGGCCTAATTATTATGTTATTTGGTGTACTCATTGCGCCACCTCGTCATTAACGTATTCACATAAACCATAAGAGCAAAGTTGCTCACCTATAATATATGTATACATGTTCACTATCTTTTCGGGGTCGCTAAAGTCTGTATAGACTTCGCCAAAGTTATACATTTCATATTCTTTTATAAAATCAATAACATTAAAGACTTCATTACCTAGCCATTCTTTAGCTTTGTAAGTTCCTATGATGTAGTAATCAGTATTAAAAGCATCATGATGTACTTCTTGGTTATCATTGTTAATTAAATATTCGCTATCATATTCAATCGCATCTTTTAAAAAGTCTTCTAAGTGTTCTCTTATTTCTTGTTTCTTGTAGTTCATGTCATTTACCTCCTAAAGTATTTGTTATGACTCTCACCCAAAAAGCCCACATAAGCGGGCTTGTTTGGTTGGGTTGGGGTTAGTTGTTAATCCATATCATGTGGTTAATTGTTTTTATGGTGTCGTTCATAGAGAGTTGTAAATTATTGGTGCATACCTCAACGGCTCCATTATATGCCTTATCCATTAAAGTTTTATTTCCTTCTCTCTTTGCTCTAATTAATGCCTTAACTCTCATGGCTACAATTTTCATGTGTAGTTGGTTTTCGTTTATTGATTCAACTTTTTTTATTATCTCGTTCATTTTGTAAGTACCTCCTAAAGTATTTGTTTTCCTTACAGTACGAATTATAACTCTAATTTACTCTATATTACAAACACTTAGACAATAAATCTTAGTGTTTTTATGAGGAATGCTGTAATATAAGGGTCTAAGGAGCATAAAAAAATTTCAAATATGGAGCAATTTTTGAGTAAAAACGACAATAAACCTATAAAAAAAGTAGGTAGAAAACGTATTGAATTAGATTTGGAGCAAGTAGAAAACTTAGCTTCTCGTGGTCTTGGTACTACTCAAATTGCCCGTGCTTTGGGTGTTTCCTGGAATACTATAGACCGCAATAGAAAGCGTTTAGGTGAATTTGAAGACGCTTTAAAAAGGGGGCAAGCGAAAGGGTTGGCACAAGTGACTAATTCTCTTTTTACTTCGGCAACTGATGGCAACGTCACTGCCCAGATATTCTATTTAAAGAACCAAGACCCAAAGACATGGAAAGATCGAGTCGAGAATGTTCACGCTACTATCAATCTAAATGATGTTTTGACTGGTGCAAAAGATAGACTCGGCGACTCTATGGCGACTATAAAGAAACCCAAAGTTATAAACGCCGTTAAATCAACAGATATAGACTCGGGACAACTGGTAAATAATCAGAACGATATAAAAAACAATGATAATAAGGGTGATTAGCTAATTCACATAAAAGGCATTACCGCTAATAGCAAGGGTTCGCCCATGATTTGATTTGCTCATGCTCCGAGCATAAATAATCATACCCCCCCCTTGCATTTTTTCGCACGGGTATATTACGTGTAACTGTTGAACTAATTTTTTTTAATTTTTTTTGAGTAGAATATGAAAGAGGCAATAACTGGAATGATAGAAATACTAACCATAGCTGGACTTGGTAATCTTTTATTATTTATAATTTTGGTAAATATATGAAATACGGTGCTGAAGCTGAACAACAACTAATGACCGAAGTTTGGTCACCTCAAGTTGCTGATGATCCATACAACTTTGTAATGTTCATCTTCCCCTGGGGACAGAAGGACACCCCCCTCGAAGATTTTACAGGCCCAAGAGAGTGGCAGAAAAAAATTTTAAAAGATTTATCAATTCACATACAACGAAATAAAGGCGAAGTAACACCAGAGATGTTTAGACTCGCTGTTGCTTCTGGTCGTGGAATAGGAAAGTCTGCCTTAGTTGCATGGTTAATATTATGGATGCTATCAACCAGATTAGGCTCAACCATCATCGTCACCGCTAACACCGAACAACAGCTACGTTCAAGAACATGGGCGGAGTTAGGTAAGTGGCTAACCCTAGCAATAAATAATCATTGGTTTTCTAAAACTGCCACAACCATAAAACCAGATGGTTGGTTTGAAGAAGCACTCAAAAGAGATTTAAAAATAGACACGGGTTATTATTACGCCCAAGCACAGTTATGGAGCGAGGAAAATCCAGATGCGTTTGCAGGAATCCACTCATCTTACGGAGTATGTTTGATTATGGATGAAGCCTCTGGTATTCCTGCTCCTATCTATTCTGTCTCCGAAGGTTTCTTCTCTGAACCTACTGAAAATCGTTTCTGGTTTACTTTCTCTAACCCAAGAAGAAACACGGGGCCATTCTACGAGAGTTTTACATCTAAGCGGAAGTTCTGGAACTTAGAACAAATAGACTCACGAACAGTCGAGGGTACTGACCAAAAACTATTCCAAACCATGCTCGAGCAATACGGAGAAGATTCTACTGTTGCTAGAGTAGAAGTAAGAGGCGAGTTCCCTAACGCTGACGATGACTCAGTCATACCAATGGAACTGGCAAGAAATGCTGTAGACAGAGATGTGGCACTAACAACCAAAGCACCTATTGTTTGGGGATTGGACGTTGCACGTTTTGGTGGTGATAATTCTGCACTATGTATAAGACAAGGTAATACTGTTCTTGAAATTAAGACTTTCAAATCGATGGATTTAATGCAATTATGCGGTGCAGTTAAAAATTTATATGACGACAGTACCGTCATTGAACAACCACAAGAAATACTTATAGATGTAATTGGTCTAGGTAGTGGTGTTGTAGATAGACTAGCTGAACAAAATTTACCAGTAAGAGGAGTTAATGTTGCCGAAGCACCATCGACTAAGAAAAACTATTTAAACCTAAGAGCTGAGTTATGGTTCGCAATCAAGGATTGGTTGGTGCTGCGTAATTGCCGACTTCCTAATGATGATGAGCTTGTATCAGAATTGGCAGCACCTAGTTATAAATATACATCAACTGGAAAAATAAAAATAGAGTCTAAGGACGAAATGAAAAAAAGAGGTGTTAAGTCTCCAGACAAAGCTGACGCACTTGCACTAACGATGGCAAGTTCCGCTGCAAGTTTTAGTGGTGGCGAGAACTTTTTAGGGTATAATTTCAAGAAACCCTTGACATCAAGAATAATCAGAGTGGGATAAATTTATGGAATACGACAAAGATCAAGAAATCGAAGAGTTACAAGTAGAAGATTCTTACAATGAAGAAGAACTACAAGGCGTACTTAAATCCGAAATGGATGACGCTAAAGACTTTATCGACCAGATAGACGAAGACAGAGCTGATGCTACTGATTATTACCTTGGTAATTCTCCAACAGCACAAAGTTCTATGCAATCAGAATTTGTATCAACCGATGTTAGAGACAGCGTGCTATTCATGTTGCCTTCCATCATGCGTACATTTTTTGGTACAACCAAAATAGTAGAGTTTATACCTCACGGCCCTGAAGATATAAACCTAGCCAAACAACAAACAGATTACATCAACTATGTAATCCAACAAAAAAATCCAGGCTTCAAAGTTTTATACGATGCTTTCAAAGACGCACTTATTAGAAAAACTGGTTATGTAAAAGCCTACTGGGATGACAGCATTACCGCATCAACACACGAATACACAAATATTTCTCCAGAGGCTTATCAAGCTATTACTCTTGACCCTAATGTAGAAGTGATTGAAGAAAAAATTGAAATGCAAAGCATGACAATTATGAATCCTGAAACTGGTGAAGAGATGACACAAGAAACACCAGCTAGTTATGACGTAAAAATTAGAAGAATTAAACCAAAAGACCAAGTGGTTATCGAAGCAGTCCCAACTGAAGAAGTATTGATTTCAAGACACGCTAGAGATTTAAACTCATCACCTTATGTAGCACACAGAATGGTTAAGACCGTAAGTGACTTGGTAGCCATGGGTTATGACAAAGAACAAATGGAACAGTTTGCTGGTTCTGGAAGTGCGGTCGAAGAAGACTCTTACGATTTAGAACAAGCAAGAAATCCATACGCAGATTTTTCTGGCGTTGATAGAGCAGATAGTAATAGTAAAAATGTTCTCTATGTAGAGCATTATGTTTTTTATGATTTAGATGGTGATGGTATAGATGAAAGGATTAGAGTATGCACTGTAGGGAATGGATTAAATATTGTTAATGCAACACCCTGGGATGATTTACCTATTACACTCTTCTGTCCCGATCCAGAGCCACATACCTCCATTGGCTCATGCCCCGCGGACTACTTGATGCCTATTCAAGCAGCTAAATCTCAGATAATGAGAGATACCCTTGATAGTCTAGGCCACGCCATCTTCCCGAGAATGGGTATAGTAGAAGGACAAGTTAATATTGACGATGTTCTTAATACTGACATAGGACAACCAATAAGAATGAGAGCACCAGGAATGGTTCAGCCTTTCTCTGTGCCTTTCGTTGGTAAAGAAGCCTTCCCTGTACTCTCTTATCTTGACGAAGCAAAGGAGAACCGCACAGGCGTTTCTAAGGCTTCCGCTGGACTAAACGCAGAAGCATTACAATCTACAACTTCCGCAGCTGTATCAGCAACTATGTCTGGTGCTCAAGGAAGAGTAGAGCTTATATGTCGTCACTTTGCTGACGGAATGAAAGATTTATTTAAACTTGTAAACTCTCTTGTAATCAAACACCAAGAAGGTCAAGACATGATGAGACTTAACAACGAGTTCATACCTGTCGATCCTAGATACTGGGATGCTGATAAAGATATGGTAGTTAATGTTGGTATTTCTAAAAACTCTGACGAAGAAAAGTTCCAAGTCTTAACAGCACTATCACAAAAACAAGAACAGATTATGCAAACACTAGGCCCTAACAATCCTTTGGTTAATTTACAGCAGTATGCAAACACATTAACAAAAATGATTGAGATGGCTGGATTTAAAGATGCTACAACATTTATAAATACAACTGTACCGCCTATGCCTCCGCAACCGCAAGAACCAGCTAAACCTTCTCCAGAAGAAATGTTGGCACAAGCTGAAGCAATGAAGGCACAGAACTTAGCACAAAAAGCAATCATAGATGCAGAGACAGATAGAATGAAAATAATCATGGATGACGATAGAAACCGTGATGAACATGAAGCTGATTTAAAACTTAAGATTGCAGAACTACAAGCTAAGTATGGTGCACAAATTAATGTTGCAGAAATAAATGCAATTATGGAAAGAGATAGAGAAGCTATTAGACAGTTGGCAAAAAGTCAATCTCAAGGAATGTTTACAAATGGCAACGACCAACCAATCGGATAAAATTTACGACTTAGAATTTCTTGATGGAGATTTTATTTATTCTGGAAATGACATAAAGGCTAAAAGCCTAGAAGATGCTAAGAGAGTGGCTTTGATATTTTTACAAATACCCCACGATTCAGAATTAATATCTTCTAAAGTAACTTTAATACATTAACTATGGCAATAACATACAGAGGCGAAAGGTTCGCTGGTTATAATAAACCTAAACGTACACCAGGAAAGTCAAAGAAGTTTGCTGTCTTAGCAAAGGTTGGCGATAAGATAAAACTTATTCGTTTTGGTGATCCTAATATGACAATTAAAAAAGACCAACCAGCTAGACGTAAATCTTTTAGAGCTAGGCATAAGTGTGACACCAATCCGCCTAGTAAATTAACCGCAAGATATTGGTCTTGCAAAAAATGGTAAGGAGATAATTATGCCAAGTAAACCTACGAACCCAAGTCTGTATTCAAGAGTGAAAGCAGAAGCTAAAAAGAAATTTAAAGTTTATCCAAGTGCTTATGCAAATGGATGGCTTGTAAGAGAATATAAAAAAAGAGGCGGTAAATACAAAAATGCCTAAAGACACAGAGGGATTAACTAAATGGTTCAAAGAGAACTGGGTTGACATAGGCTCCAAGAAAAAAGGCGGGGGTTATGAAAAGTGCGGTAGAAAATCTAGTAAAGGATCTAAAAGAAAATATCCCAAATGTGTACCAGCTTCAAAGGCTGCATCAATGACTGAATCACAAAAGAAAAGTGCAGTTAGAAGAAAACGAGCAAAGGCTCAAGGTGTAGATGGTAAGCCTACAAATGTTAAAACTATAATTAAAAAAAGGAGTAAATAATGCCAAAAGGAAAAGGAACATACGGAAGTAAAGTTGGAAGACCACCAATGAAAAAGGGTAAAAAGAAAGCCGCTAAAAAGAAAAAGTAACTTGTCTTACTTGCTTGGTAAATTTTTAGAATGGTCTTTTAAAAGAAAAGCTAAAAAACTTTTTAATAAATATTCACATGAATACAAAAAAACAGAAACCAAAAAAACAAACAGTTAATTCTTTTTCTAAATTAAAAGCATTAATTAAACTAAGAAATTATGATAGAAAACCTAATAAAACCAGTAAGTAAAATACTAGATAAATTTGTTGTTGATAAAGATTTAAAATTAAAATTACAACACGAACTTAATCAAGAGTTACACAAAGCAAACATAGCACAACTTGAAGTTAATAAAGTAGAAGCTGCTCATCGAAATGTTTTTGTTGCTGGCTGGCGACCCTTTACAGGCTGGGTATGTGCGAGTGCATTAGCATATCACTTCATCATAGAGCCTATTGTTGTTTTTGGTCTTGCTTTATATAACATTCAATTAACATTACCACAGTTTGATATGGGATCACTTTTAACTGTTCTCATGGGTATGCTTGGCCTTGGTGGATTAAGAACTTTTGAGAAATCTAAAGGTTTAACAAAATGACTTGGGAAAACTTCAAAGAAGAAGAGTTTGCTTGCAAACATTGTGGTAAAAATGGTATTTCACACGAACTAATAAATAAGTTACAATCTTTAAGAACAGAGCTGGATTTTCCGTTTATTATAACCTCTGGGTACAGGTGTGAAGACCACCCCATAGAAGCGAAAAAGAAAACTCCAGGAACTCATGCAGAAGGACTGGCTGCTGATATATATGTAAGAGGAGACAAAGCACTCCAGATTGTATCAAAAGCTAAAGATTATGGATTTACTGGTATTGGCGTAAACCAAAAAGGCAGTTCTCGATTTATACATTTAGATATCTCAGAAGAACAAACAAACAGACCAAGACCACACATTTGGAGTTATTGATGGACAACCCTATTTTATTTTGGAACGCGATCATTACGTTGGTGTATGTTCCTATTATTTATAGTATTCGTACTAACGCTTCAGATATTCAAAGAGTAGAAATACTACTTAACAAAACAAGAGAAGAGATACCAACACGCTACGCAACCAAACAAGACTTACATTTGGACATGCAAAGAATATTTGATAGACTAGATAAACTAGATGAGAAGATAGATAAACTAATCAGAAGCTAATGGCATCACAAGAAGAAATTTTAAATTCAAACGAAGCAGAGTTAATCCTTAACGCTGAAACTTTCACAAACGCAATCGAAGAACTTAAAAATGAATATATAAATTTATGGTTATCATCAAAAGAAGATGATATACATAAGAGAGAAAATTTACACAAAGCAATCAAATTACTTCCAGAAGTTGAAAGACATCTACGCATTATCGTAGAGAAGGGTAAGATTACAAAATCCCAATTAGGAAGATTGCATAAAGTGGTGTAATTTTTCATTTAGTATTGTTAAAATATTACTTTACATTTTTAAGGAATGAACATGACCAACAACGCAAAGCCGATTGGTTTACAAACAAACATGCAAGAGACAGAACAATCTTTTGAAAGTTTTTTGACTCCATCGGAACAACCAGAAAACGAAATAGAAGAAGAGGCAACTGAAGAGTTAGTCGACCAACAGGAAGTTATCGAAGATGACGAACCTTTTGAAGAAGAACTTGAAGCTGCCGAAGAAGAAGACGAACCTCAAGAAGATCAAGTAGAAGAAGAGGAGTCCGAGCAACCACAGCTATATACAATTAAAGTAGATGGCGAAGATACACAGGTCACGCTTGAAGAACTCCAAAACGGATACAGTCGCCAAAGAGATTATACGAGAAAAACTCAAGAGTTAGCTGAACAGCGTAAAGCTATTGAAGCTCAACAAAAAGAGGTTTCTCAAAAAGACGAAATTTATTCACAGTTGTTACCAAAAATGGAAGCGACTTTGAAGGGCGAGTTAGGAAACGAGCCAGATTGGAACGCACTATACGAAGCTGATCCTATTGCTTATGTCCGTGAAAAAGACGTATGGAATGAGAAGAAGCAAAAGTTGACTGCTATACAAGAAGAAGCAACTAGACTGCAAGAAGAGTCTGCTGCTAAACAAAGAAAGGAACTCGAAGAGTTCGTTCAGTATGGCAACCAACAATTACTTCAACTAATTCCTGAATGGCAAGATAATGAAGTGGCATCAAAAGAAAAGATGTCAATTCGTAATTATGGTGTTAATGTTTTAGGGTATACCCCTCAAGAAATGGACAGCGTTTATGACTACCGAGTTTTACTTGGTTTAAGAAACGCATGGATGCATGACAAAACATTAAAAGCGACTAAAGTGAAACCAACTGAAAAGAAAGCAGTTGCTCGTACTGCAAGACCTGGCACTTCAAACGTACCAAAGACAACAACTCCTGTGAAGAAAGCTCGTCAAAAATTAGCTAAGACTGGAAAAGTCCAGGATGCGGCTAAATTATTTGAACAATTAATATAAACTTTTTAAACATAGGAAATAAATATCATGGCAAAAGTAACAAACGCATTTGATACTTACTCAGCGACTTCCGATAGAGAACAACTGAGTGACGTAATATATAACATCTCACCACAAGCTACTCCATTTATGAGTGCTATTGGTAAAAACTCAATCAAGAACGTAGTCTTTGATTGGCAAACAGAAACTCTACCTACAGCTTCAGGTGCAGGTCAACTAGAAGGTTTTGAACTTTCAAGAGCTGCTTCTACAGCAACATCTAGAGTTAGTAACGTAGCACAAATCTCATCAAGAGATGCAACTGTGACTGGTTCACAACAGGCTTCTGACCCAGCTGGTAAGAAATCTGAAATGGCTCATCAGTTAGCTATTATGGCTAAAGCATTAAAAAGAGACATGGAAACTGCTCTTTGTCAAAAAGGTGCTAAGACAACTGGTAATGCTACAACTGCTCGTGTAACTGGTGGTTTTGAATCTTGGATTACAT
>Ga0208667_1000086_pt1 | contig 40012 bp, 42 predicted proteins | sample 11BtaG_FD_184085 | JGI IMG/M metagenome (GOLD analysis project Ga0208667, IMG submission 184085) | Marine viral communities from the Subarctic Pacific Ocean - 11B_ETSP_OMZ_AT15265_CsCl metaG (SPAdes) (version 2) | ecosystem: Environmental > Aquatic > Marine > Oceanic | place: Pacific Ocean... | reverse complement strand
ATTTATCTCTTATCGCACCACAGAATATAGGTACAAATTTTTATATTACAGGATTTGCTCAGCAAGGACCTTTGGATGAAGTTTTAAAAATTACTACTAGACAGGAATTAGACCAAGTTTTTGGTACTCCCACCACTTCTGCAGAAAGATATTTTTACTACTCTATAAGTGAGTTACTTAATTCTCCTGGAAATGTTTATGCTTCTAGACTTCCATACGGTGCAGATAGCGGTGATGGATTTGGCTCGCAATATTCTGCACTTGCTTATCCAGTAACAGCTGCTGATTTTGCCGGTGGAAAGGGTAGTTTAACTTTCTCTGGTTCAGGAGTTTACGTTTTAGGTGCTCCAACACACGTAAATCTTACAGAAGCAGAATATCTTAGTGCATTAGAAGGTACAGCATTTGATTGGACGGCTACAGGAAGTACTAAAAATGATTTATCCACGGTTAGTAATTTAGGAAAAGCTGGGTTAATTGTTCTTAATAAAGCACAAACTACTATTAATGAGCAATTTGAAGGTTATTATATTGGTGCAGTTGACAATACTAATCTCAACCCTGCTACTGATTTCAATGGTATCATAGATGTTAAGTCAGTAGCAAGTAATACTAAATTCTTGAGTGGTGCAGCATATACTACTTTACCTTCAGGTACATTACAGTTTAGTGTTTCAGCACCAGCACAAAATGGCGCTGCTAACAGTGTATCTGAGGTAATGGAGAATCTCACTCCTTATAATATTGACGGTAGGGAAGATGACGATGTGCTCAATTTAGGGGTGTTTAAGATTAGAAAGTCTATTTACGCTAATGAAGCATTTAAGTTAGATTATGTGTTAGAAGAAGGGTTAGTTGGTTCAGTTAACTACAATAGAACGCAGTTGAATCCTAATGGTGGTCCTAATAATCCATTTTATATTGGTGTTGCAGATAGTAACTCACGTAATGTTGAGGTACTTATAAATGACAATCTCAGTAATAGACTAAATGGAGGTGATGGATTAAATGCAGATGGTTCTACTACTAAAAAGGTACGCTTTAACAGCGCCGCGCTTCGATCATTAGCTGTTACAGATATCAATACTGTTGGTGTTACACAAACTTTTCTTACCGCTGCTAATACCCAGGGTGGTGATGCTGATTCGTTATTTGCTTTAGGAGCTTATAGTGATACAGCAGTAGATGATAAGGTCTTAGGAGATATTCCTACTAAGGTAGATAGAGCTTTAGAAGGAATTAGTAACGATGAGATCTACGACATTGATGTTGTAGTTGAAGGTGGTTTAGGGACTATTCACGCAGCCTCTGACGCAGCTGGTACTACTTACTATGATGAATATAACACCAATGCAGCTCTAACTACAGCTGTTAACGGATTACGTAAAAGTAGTGATATTACTGGAACGGCAAGAACTTTAAGAAACAACTACTCTACAATCTTTAATAAGTTTGAAAAGTTCTGCTCACCACCATACTTAGGTGGTGGAAGAGGTGATTGTATTTTTGTAGCGGATGTATTACGTCAGATTCTCGTTACAGGTGAGAAGACAAGAGTTCTTGATAACAAGGCAAGAAACTTCCAAACAGATGTTTACTGGCCGATTCGCCACCAGTTTGAGAATGAAAATACTTCTTACGCGGCGGTTTATGCACAATGGCCGTTAGTTTATGATAGCTATTCAGGTAGACAGGTATTCATTCCATTCTCAGGCTTTGCAGGTGCAGCAATGGCTAGAACAGATGCTGCAAACTTCCCATGGTTTGCTCCAGCTGGATTTACAAGAGGGTTAATTCAATTTGCTAACGATCTTGCAGTTAATCCTAACCAGAAGCAACGAGATGAGCTTTACAAGGCTAATATTAACCCAGTAGCAAACTTCCCTAATCAAGGTCAAGTTATATTCGGTCAAAAGACACTTAGTAAGAAGCCAAGTGCATTTGATAGAATTAACGTTAGAAGATTGTTCTTAGCACTTGAAAGACCTACTAAGAAAGCTTCTAGATTCTTCGTATTTGAACAAAATACAGAGTTTACTAGACAGAGACTTATTAATACCTTAACCCCATTATTCGAAAGAGCAAAGAACAACGAAGGTATCTACGATTACTTGATTGTTTGCGACGAAAGAAATAACACACCTGAAGTTATTGACGCAAACGAGTTAGTAGTTGATATCTACATTAAGCCAGTTAGAACTGCTGAGTTTATCTTAGTTAACTTCTACGCTACAAGAACTGACGCTAACTTCGAAGAAATCATCGGTTAATACAAATAACAATTAAATACTATTATGGCAACTACAATTCAAAACTTCTTCTCAAGGGCAGCTGAAAAGCAATTTGCAAGAGACTTTTTATTAAGAGTAAAGCAGATCAATGTTGAGGGCGTCTCATTTGATGGTGAGACAGATCTTCTATATGCTAAAACAGCTGCATTACCAGGTCGTACGATTGAGGATAAGACAGTTAACTACTTCGGTCAAGAGTTTCACGTACCGGGAAGATCTACTTATGCAAATGCTGCAGGTTATTCAATTGAATTCTTCCATGATGAAAACATAGATTTAAGATCAAAGTTTGAACTAGCTTCACGTAATGTGTTTAATAACGAAACTTCTACAGGTCAATATGGCATGCCAGGTGACGAATCTATTATTGCATTAGATGTAATTAATAAAGATCTTACTACAATAAAAACTATTGAATTAGTGGGTGCATCTGTAAGAGATGTTGGTGATATTGGTTATAGTATAGCAGATGGTACGGGAGATATATTGAACTTTACAGCAACTTTTGCATATCACTTCTACAGAGATTTTAGCTAATCAATATTAGCCATTAAATATATATAATGGCCAACGAAATAAATTCCTTCTTACAGGCATTTAGTAATGATACTAAATACTTTCTTTCGCATCCATTTCTCTGGAAAGTTAATATAGAAAGTAATGTTATAGGTGCAGTAAACCAAGCTTTATCCAAGGGTGGTGAATTTTGGAGAGCGTCTCAGATACCTAATAATTTTACTAGTAACGGAGATATTTTAGTTGCTTCTGAAGTTACTATTCCCTCTGAGCAATCTTCTTTTAGCGACTTCGGTCAAGAGAATAGGGGTGGATTTTTACCTGGTTATGGTATTACTCAACGTGAAAGTTTCTTAACTAGAAATATAACAGTTAATTTCTTAGAAACTGATACCGATTTAGAGCATACATTTTTTAGACCATGGACTATAGCTCTAGGAATAGATGGTCTAATCAATCAAGGTCTTAAATCTACCATCACATTAACACAGTACGATAATAGATTAAGACGACGAAAAGGTTACGTGTTTGAGGATGCTTTTCCAACTACCTGTGAAGGTTATGGTCTAACAAGAGGTCCTGGTGAATATATTCAAAAGACTGTAACATTCGCTTGTAAAAATTATAGACAGACTTAATTATATTATATGAACTTTACATTTGACCTTAATAGTAGAGAGGTAGAAGTAAAGGAGGTATTGTTTAAAGACATACGTAACCTTACGTTATATAGTGACAGCACCCTTAGAGGGAATATAGAGTTTTTAGAGCAATTTATTATCTCTAAAAATCTTAACATAGCTGAAAAATTTAAAGCGTATATGATCTTAAGGGAAAAGTGTGTAGGTGAGAATATAAGTGTAGGTTCTAATAAAGGTAATATTAATGTTAGCTTAGACTATATTAATAAAAATGTAGGTAGCTTTGATGAAATTGAAACTACTGAGCAAGTTGATAATCTATCCGTTACTTTTGATTATCCATATGAATTCAATTTAGGTAATACTGATTTTATTTTTTCTTGTATAAAGAAACTTAAAATGGACGACCAAACTATTGATATGCAATCGTTAGAAAAGGAGGAAAGACAAGATATACTTAATAAGCTTCCGAAGGACGTGTTTTATTTACTAGAAAAGTTTGTTAATAAAAATGAATCAAAGTTTAAATTTAATGTAATACAAGAAAGACCATCGTTAGATATTAAAAAAATTGATCTAAATCTTTTAAATCCTTCTACACCAATGTTTATATATAATATTTTTAATTGTATGTCTGATAGTGATTATAGAGAGATAATTTTTGTGTTAAGTAAGAGGATAGGAGATGTGAGTTTTTTGTTAAATTGCAATTATTTTGAAATAGAGGATTATTATTCACTATATAAAGATGAAGTAGAGAAGGAAAATGAAAATTTGCAAAATCAAAATAACCGATAAATAAGATCATGAGTAAAAACGTATCTTCATTTGTTTCTAAATTAGAAAAAATTTCCGATGATAAAAGTCAAGTATACCTACCATCACTTAAAAAAGATATTGATGTCACTTCACTAACTATTAAACAACAAAAAGATCTTATTTCTTCTTCTTTAGATGGATTAAAAGGAGCTATAAATTTTAGCAGAACGTTAAATAAGGTAGTATTAGATAGCACTAATATTAATAATTTAAAGATTTATGATAGATTACCGATAATTATCGGATTAAGAAAAGATTCTCTAGGAGGTAAAATAAAAAATGGAGATGAGCGAATTGATCTCGAGCGTATAATTGCTAATATTAAAAAAATTCCTCTAGAAATAAAAGATGAAAGCTCGGTAAAGTATAAGAATTTAAAGCTAAATTTAAAAGTACCTACCCTTAAACAGGAGAATATTTTACTAAATAAGGTAGAGCAAGATATAGATAACGAATCTGAAGACTTAAAACAAGGAGTAGGTTTACTCTATATAGTAGAGTTATTAAAGTTTATTGTTTCTTTAGAAATAGATGATGAGGTTATTGATTTTTCCGATATTCGTATAAGCGAAAGAATGGAGTTGGTTGAAAAACTACCATTAAGTATCTATAATGAAGTTTCGGCATTCATTGAGACAATTAATGATTATAATAATAGTATTTTAACTTCTGATGATTTTGAACTAACTATCGATTCTGAGTTTTTTGATAGTAGTATCAATGAATAAATATATATGTGTTACAAGAAGTACTAGGTAAACTAAATGCCCTTAACGCTGATGATGGTGGTGATGGGTTAGTGGCTAAAAATGTAATAGAGTCAGATGCCTCAACTTTCAATAGAAAAAAAGCTACTAATCCTAGACTGACATCTGGCGAAAGACAACGATTAGTAAATGAAACAAGTGTATTCTGGGAAACGTACTATAAAATAAGAGGTAAGTATGAGAAAGATGCAAAGGGTAAGACTAAGGTAAGTACTCCAGCGGAGGTTGCTGCAGGAACAGTTAATAAAGAGGCAAAAGAAGAAACAAAAAAGGGTAAGAAGGGGCTACTTGGCATGCTACTAGCCTTAGCTGGGTTTCTTGCTACGTTTGGTAAAACTATAGTTAAAACATTATTTAAATTGCTCTTAAAAGGCCTGAAATTATTAGGTAAACTTTTAAAACCTATGTTTAAAGGGCTACTTAAGCTGGCGGGAAAAATACTTAATGGAGCGTGGAAAGTAGTAAAGAAAGCAGCTAAAGCGATTTTTAGATTTGCTAAGAGATTAGTAACGAGAGCAATTAAGGGTATAGGTGGATTAATGAAAAAAGCTTTTACAGGCTTAATGAAATCTAAACCAATACAAGCAGCTAAAAAATTAATACAAGCGGGAATAGATAAGGTAAAAAACTTCTTCACTAAAATTAAGAACTTTTTTATTAATAAACTTAAATCTGTTGGTACATTCTTTAAAAGTATTTTTTCTAAACTTCCGGGGATTAGTAGGTTATTTCCAGCTTTAGCTAAAGGTGCAACGGGAGGGGCAGCAGGTGCAGCGGCAGCAGCGGGAGCGGGTGGAAGAGGTGGTGGACAGCCTAAACCACCTAAACCACAAAGTTTGGGAAGCCGGCTCTGGGGAGGCATTAAAAGTGTCGGTAAAGCTGTTGCGGCACCGGTAACATATGTAGCTAAAAAAACTGTTGACGCCGGAAAATATGTAGGTGGAAAGATTAAACAAGGTGCTAAAGCTGTTATGGATGTAGGTAAAGGAATGGCTAAAGGAGCTGTAGGTAAAGCAGTTAAAGGCTTAGTAGGTACAGGTGGAAAAGGTCTAGTTAAATTTTTAGGTGGTGCAGCAAGAAGAATTCCAATTATTGGACCATTAATTGAAGGACTTTTTGCTGCCTCTGATATTAAGGCTATGAAAAAGCAATATGCAGACGGTGAAATCGATGAAGAAACGTTAAATTACAATGTTGGTAAAAGAGCTATTAAAGGGATTACTGCTTCCATAGGGGCCGGTGCTGGTGCAATACTTGCTGGGTTGCTTACATCCTGGACTGGACCAGGTGCTGTTGTAGCTGCTATAACAGGTGGAGTATTAGGAGATATTGCTGGTCGTTTTTTAGGCGGTCTATTTGCTGATTATATTTTGCCGGAGAAATATACGAAAAATATAGGTAAATTTTTTGCCGGTGAAAAACCACCGGCACCAGCCGGTGGGATGATAAATCCGGAGATGCAAGACTTTATTATGCAGGGTGGTAACGTAATGCCATTTTCTAGTAAAGATCAAGTTTTGGGTATGAAAACGGGTGGTGCTATTGATCAATTGTTTAGTTCTGTAAAAGGTATGGGATCTGGATTAAAGAATACAATAGGTAATATAGATACATCTAAATTAACCTCTGGATTATCTAGCGCGGCAGGTGGTATAGGCTCTATGTTTAAAGGGTTAGGTTCAGGATTGTCTGATTTAGCTGGTGGAGGATTGAAAGAAGAAGTATCTCAGTCTAACCATTATCTAAGACAATTAGTGCACCTAACCGCACAGGGTAATAAAATAGCTTCAGGTAAAAAAGGTACCTCTGCAGCAGCACCCGGTAACAGTCCTGTAATCGACAAACCTTCTTCCTTTAGTGATAGTAGATCAGATTACTATAACTCTCCTTATAGTATTAATGTACCTAGCACTTAGATATAAATATACATATGAGTACCAACATAGTAAAGGACTATGCCTGGACTGCTGTACCTAAAGGATCGCAGCTCCGGTCTGAGGCTCCTACTGCCTATGTAAGAGCTTATAAGTTAAATCAAGCAGCATTAACACAATTTCTTAACGGTTATGTAGATCTAGCAAAAGGGGTTGCTAAAGGTTCAAGTGGAAATGATTTCTATAAAAACTTGTACAAAGCGGAACAAAAAGAAACATATTTTTTTCCATACTTTAACGATAATTTTAGATCTTTTGGTACAAATTTTGCTAATACATTCTCTAATGTAAGTGATAGAGGCGGACAAGCTACTTTTGCAGATAAAGCGCAATCTATTGGTGGTGAGCTTGAAAGTTTTGGTGGTATGGCAGCTGAGCTAGCTAACGCCTTTCAGGGTAAACCGCAAGGGTCATATATTGAAACACCTAAATATTATCAGTACGAAAACACTGACGAAGCGTTACAAATAAGCTTCGTATTATCAAATACTATTGAAGATGGTGATGCTGAAAAAAATCTCAACTTTATTAAAGAGTTTGTAAAGCTAAATAAACCTGAACGTAAAAGTGCTGTAGCACTTACTTTTCCGGCTATTTATAAAGTAAAAGTTGATGGGCTGCGTTATATTGAATGGGCTTATTGTGAGAATTTAAGCTTTGATTTACTTGGAACAAGACGAAAAGTTGGAGGTAATGTAATACCAGAAGCCTTTAGATGTACATTTAGCTTTAAGTCACTCACCCTCGAACCTTCAAACTTCATTGATCTAGCATGAACAACTTAACAGGAAAATTAGGAAAATATCAAGACGATATAACAGAGTTGCCAGAATTACCAATTACTAGGTATGAAAGATCTTTTAAGGTTAATGCTGCTTCTAAGGATGATAAGGAATTTTACATTTACAATATTCTATCTAAAATAGAATTTCCTGATAATATACAAAGTGATATTTTAGGACTGTATACAGTAAAAGCTGATGAGCCTCTAACAACAAGTTCGTATAACATTTATGAAGATATAGATAGCTGGTGGTTGTTGTATTTGATTAATAAGCCATTGATAGGAACTGCTTTTTTTGTTTCGGGAGGTACACAGCTTCAGTTTATTTTACCAGAGTTTAGAGATCTAGTTTATAATAGCATTACCAGAGCTACAATTTTTGATAATAGACATTTCTAATGGGTGAAATATTTAAAATTAACGGAGCGGAGTTTGATTGCGAATTTCAGCTCAAAGATGAAAACGATAAAGTAAAGATCGATTTTTCGAAATCTGCTATTAAGGGATTAGATTTGAGTGAAAATCTTCTAGAACCTTTTCAAAATGCAACTATAATGATTAATAACCCTATTGATATTATAGAGTCTTCGCATTTAGCAAGAGGAGATGGTAGGGATAAATTTACTATATCTATTAAAAATAAAGATGGTAAAGATAAAGAAAAATTAGAGTATGATTTTGTTTTAAGTAACGAAAGTAATAATACAAGTAAGTCTGATAGAACTGCAAACTTTAAGCTGTACACTTTATTAGATGCTAATTATTTTAAGTTAAATGAACCTATACCGTACGGTAAAAGATATAGAGGAGCTGTAGGTGATATAATAAAAGCTATTTTAAAAGAAGTAGTTGGGGAAGATATAGTCGATGAGGATAATTTTGAAGCAGGGGATCATATAATTGATCTTTTTCCAGAACACATATTACCACCAACATCGCAACGCTATAGTGATTTAATAAAATACCTCTTAAGGATTTATTACATAGAAGATGAAGGATTATATGTGAGAGCTTTTTTAAGATTTGATAGAGAAAATAAAAAATACAACTTACTACCTATTTCAAAAATTTTTAAAGAAAATAAAGATAACACCATAGAGGCTTTTGGAGCATCAGATTTTATAGATAAACCTTCCTCTAATAAAAATAATCCACCACCTGATACTAAAACCAATAAATACTTGTCACCTCTTTATAATACTAACCTCTCAACACCTATGTTAGAGTATAGTAATACTTATTTTTTAAATATAGCAGCTTCTGGTTTCGATCCAATACTAGGTGAACATGGAGTGAGAGAGGTTAGATTAAAAGATATTAAAGATAAATGGAAAGAAAAGTTTGTTGATGTTTTCTCTTCATCTGGTGGTAAGCCTAAGCCGTTTTTACCTCTTAATACCAAAAAGAAGGAAGATATTTTTAAAAGCTTTTCACCACCGTTTTCATTAGAAAAATCTAGAAATCTAGCTGAAGCTGAGCTTACTTCTAATTTAACGTTTTATAATTTGCAACTGAGTGTAAATAATTTAGGAGATACTTCAAGAACAGCTGGTAAATTTATAGACATTTTTAGACAGGACAAAGAGCAAGATGTTGATAAAAAATTACTTGGTAGGTGGTTATTAACTAAAGTTAGGCATCAATTTATTGGTGACAGTTATCAAAATACCCTACAATGTATTAAAACATATGTAGGACCTGGAACAAAAATAAGCGATGATGTAGATTAATGGATACAGAAATTACAAAGAAGGTAGAACTACTTAGAGCTCTTTTAAGAACAAAAGATCAGTTTGATGAATTAATTGATACTGGCGCTAATGATGAGTTTACTGATAAGGATAAAGAATTCATGGAGGAATTCAAAAAGATTTATTATTCTGGACTAGAGCAATTAGAAAAGTTTATTAATAAAATAGACGAAGAAGGTAAAGAGATTAGTATAGAGTCTATAGAATATTATAAGAGTCTACTTCTTAACGGACCGCTAGCAGGTAATACTTTAGCGTTAGCAAAACCACCAGAAGGTGCTAAGAAATTTTTTAAAGATACAACTGACAGTTTAGGAACTAATGGAAATACTGTAGCAGATAATAACTCTATACCTATTTGGTCTACCGACATTGTAGCATTTAATAATACTGTAAACTCTAATAACAAGTCTGCTAAGTTTATTAACGACTTAATAACAAACGCTACAAAGCAGACAGCTATAACAACAAAAGAGGCTTCAGAGTATCTTTACGACACAGATAACACTAAACCTTTTATTGATAAGAGACAGTCTGAAAGGGTAAATCTCGAGGGAGAGGATGGGTTTAATACGGAGCCGCACGGATGTTACTGTGTAAAGGATGTAGAGTTTAGAAAAGTAGCTGAAGATATAACAGAGGATATATTTGATAAAGTAGAAGAATATCTAGGAGAAAGTGACTTTGCAGTATTTACATTTAAAAAGCTTTCTAACTACTTCGGTGATGATAATAAAGCAAAATCATTTAACGCTAAGATAAAAAGAAAGCTTCAATTTATGGAACGTTCTTACGATGAAGAGGGGGTTGAAGAGATAGAGATTAAGGATACAAATATAGAGACTGATCTTATAGGTAATCAATTTGACTCACCTGATAGAAGAGGATTTACATTTAAAATTACCGGTGATAAAGATAAGATTTTTAACCCTAATACAATTGAAGGTCAACTCGGAAGCGGTGAAGAAGTAAAGGAAGAGCCTATTAGCGACTAAATGTCTATAGTTTTTTCATCTACTTTATCAATCAAAGCGTTCATAATATCCTCTCTCGACATTAAGACTTTTGTTTGATTATCCGTAATATTCATACGCTCTTTTGCCTCTACATCCATCTTTTTAACTTCCTTCTGAGTTTCGTTTCGCTCTTTAGCAGTATGAAGTTTGTTGAGAGTTTCTATAGCGGAAGAAGATGCTTTAATTAGTTCCGCCATCGCAGTTACATCCCTATTTTCAGGAGCGGAGCTAATATAATCATTTACATTGTCTACTATTGTTAATGACTTGTTGATAAGCTTACTACTCTTTTTAATTAGAAACTCCTCTAGTTTATCCGGATCTAAAATCTCATCTTCAGCAGCAGGTACAGCAGTCTTATTACCCTTTAACTGAGTAATAATATCATTTACCGCGCTATTGAGGTCGTCTGACATATACATATATTTACTCTTACCGCTTGATTTTAATATAATTTAACTTATACTAGGTATATATGACTTTGAAATTTGAAAAGACGCACGTTGATGCTATCTTACCTGTTAAGAATCATGATAATGATACAGGTATGGATGTTACTTCTATAGAAGATGTTACTATACCAGCTCGTGGTTCTGCTGTTGTTGGTGTTGGTCTTAAGTTTGCTTATATTGAGCCTGGTTTTTGGGTAAAGGTTGAAGGTCGTTCAGGTCTAGGGTTTAAGCATGGTATTATGCCGCACTCAGGTATCATTGACGAGGGATATCGTGGGGATGCCGGTATTAAGCTATACAATCTAACAGATGTAGATTATAACGTGAAAGCGGGAGAGCGTATAGCTCAGTTCGTTATATACGCTAATTATCCAGTAGAGGTGAGTGAAGGTAGTGTAGTTGATTCTGATCGTGGTGAGAAGGGCTTTGGTTCATCAGGTAAATAAGATATGATTGAGTTTGATAAAATATGGGTAGAAAAGTATCGTCCTACTAAACTGGATGATGTTATTCTAGATGAGGCTTCACTAAGAGTTGTATCGCAGTTCGAAGAAGAGATACCTAACTTACTATTTGTTGGTAATCCTGGTACTGGTAAAACTACACTTGCGAGAATTATTGTTAATGATATTCTTAAATGTAATTACCTATATATTAATGCTTCTGATGAATCAGGTATTGATACTATTAGACATAATATTACAAATTTCGCTCAAACTAAATCGTTTGACGGTAAGGTAAAGGTTGTTATATTAGATGAGGCAGATGGTCTTACTGGTCAAGCACAAGCTGCTCTTCGTAATACTATGGAGTCCTTTGCAAAGTATTGTAGATTCATACTAACAGCTAATTACAAGCATAAGATTATACCAGCTCTTCAGTCTAGATGTCAGTCTCTCGATCTTAAACCTGTAATTGATCAAGCAGTAAAAAGATGTTATAATATTTTAAAAACTGAGCAAGTAAATATAAGTGATGAACAAAAGAAAAAATTCGTACAGCTGGTCAAGAGATTCTTCCCGGACCTCAGGAAAACAATTAATGAAATCCAGAAAGCAGTTATTGATTCAGAGTTGTGTATTAGTAACACTGGGACTGATAACGAGCTGCTGGATAAAATATACCAAGGAGTAGTTACTGATACTATTAAGCTACGAAAATATTTAATTGAAAATGAAGACCGTTTTCAAGGTGATTATGATACTTTATTAGGTACCTTTTTGGATCATATCTATCTAAAACAAATAGACGATATGAAAAAGAAAGAGATGATAGCCATTATAGCTGATCATCTCTACAAGAGCGCGTTTGTCGTAGATAAAGAAATTAACGCGTTTGCTTGTTTTATAAGCTTAGAAAAGTGTCACTAACTTTTACTTTACCTTACCGCCCATCTTACCAGCAGCGTCTCTAAATTGACCGCTTTTTGTAACTTGCTTTAAGCGTGCAGATATAGCATTTTGAATATCAGCTATAAGACCCGCTTCATCATCTACCTCCATACCTAATTTTGATAGATCGTTTGCAAGAGTTTTAGCAGAATTAGCTATGTAACTCTTATACTTAGCCTCGTCCCCGGCGCGTGCTCCTCTTGCTTTATCTGTTGCTGCTGATTTTTGTAGCTCTGCACCTTTTTTAGCTAATCCTCCTTGTGATGCGTCAACACCTAGCGCTTGGCCTCCTAATTCAGCTGCTTTTGATAAAGCTCCTCCAGCGGCTCCTTTAGCAGCTCCTTTTACTTTATCACCTATACCTTTTACAGCGCCGGCAGCTTGCGCGCCTCGTGCTTTAAGTCTATCGAACAATCCTTCATTAACTGCTCCGTAGGCCTCAGCCAACAATTCTTGATCTTTTTTAGTCATCTTATTATTATTTATTAAAAAATTTAAAATTTAGCTAAGTTCCTTTAGATAATTGTGAGTGTAGGAGGTAACAGCTGGTGAAGGTGTTACAGGATCACAAGGTATTTCGGTGTTAGTCTTTGGTAAAGATCTCTCAGTATTAGAAAGCTCTCCATTCCCTTTATCAGTTTTATTTTGAATATTATCTGTATCCTCCTCAGCTTCTTCAGGCTTAATAGTAACTTTATCGTTACGTCTCATAGCATCTGGAATCGGCGGTAAGTTTGGTGCATACTGTACTGGCTGTCCTAAGCAACAAGGTACTGAACAATAGTGAGTCATTCTACCTCCTCCATTATCAAGAGCAATATCAAGAACAACATCAAGTGAAGAAGTATCTGAATTAGCAGGGTAACGAGCAGGGCTCGTATCTTTTATACCTACAACACGTACATGTAAACCAGAATCTACCATTTGGTCTAATAGCTCATGCACGTTAGTACCTAAACACTTATATTCCTCGGTTGATTTAAAATTATCATTAAACTTGAAAATATCTCCTACGAGAAATCCACCCCGTTCAAAACGTTTCATGTAACTTTCAAAAAGATTAACAAACTTCTTTACTTTAGCCATACAATTATTTATGCAATATAATAAATAATAATATGGAATTTAACAATTTAGTTGAGGGTATCCTACAGTCCTTAAATGAGACTAAAGAAGCGCCTGATGGTTATTACTATACTGAGAAAGGTAAACTAAGAAAGGGTAATCCAGCTTCAGATGGAAGAGGGGGTCCAAAGTATGCTTCCGATCCAACTGATAGGAAAAACTACGGGCCTAGAGAGGATAATGAAGAATGTAAAAAGGGTAAGAAAAAGAAGAAAGGCCTTACTGGTTTGGCTTTACTCGCTCAACAAGAGCAAGGTGAGCAGATAGGGAGAGATGGTAGAGGGTTAGGTCCGGATTCAAGAAAGGATAAGGAAGAAGATGCTGAAGATAGAGAGTTCTTCTTTGGTTATGATCTTGAAAATGTTCATCCAGTTCAAGAGTTTGTAAAAGCAAATTACAAAGAGGGTGAGTATGAAATGTCTATTGGTCGTGGTGATGATGTAATGAATTACTTAAAAGTTAATGTTGATCTCGATGATGAGAGAGGTAGGAAACTTTTATACATGATTGAAGATTGTGATGGTGAGGGTAATTACGATGAGGATGATTATGAAGAAGATGCTGAAGGTAAGATCGATAAAGATCGTATGAAGTGTAACTCACCTCGTAGAACATCTGGTGGCTCTAAGAAGTTTGTTGTTAAAGCTTGTAAAGATGGTAAAGAGAAGATTGTTCGTTTTGGTGATCCAAACATGAAAATTAAGAAGAGTAATCCTAAACGTCGTAAGTCATTCCGTGCACGTCATAAGTGTGATCAGAAAAAGGATAAGTTCTCTGCTGGTTATTGGAGCTGTAAGAAGTGGTAAGTTATGGCTATTGATCCAAACGTCAGAGCACCATACCAATCCGTAGCTTACGGTGCGTATGTAGAAATTACAGATGATACTCGCTTTCCATCTGTTTCATCAACTCGTGACGGCTTTGGTGGAACAAGAACAGCTGAATATCCACACTACGCTCTATTAACTAAAGATATTGATGCTGGAACTGGTAGTGGTAATTTACCTATTGCTGCTGGTGAAGTTACTGGTTATAGCTCGATTAACAAGTTTGGTGCTACTGACGGTGATGTAACAGATGGCACAATTTGGGATGGCAATTCTGGATCAACAGTTTATCCATATCCTGCTGCAGGTGTTATTACAATTACATCAGCTTCTAATGCTGGTGCTGATGTTGAAGTTCAAGGCTTAGATAGTAATTTCGAACCAGCTACAGAAGTTGTAGCAATTGGTGGCACAGGATCAACTACATTTTCTCGTATATTCAGAGCTATTATGGTTGATACAAACAATGATAGTGATGTTACAATTAACCAAGGTGGTAGTATAGCAGCTAAAATTATTGAAGATCAAGGTCAAACGTTGATGGCAGTTTACACAGTACCTGCTGGTAAGACTGCTTACCTTACACATGTTAATTACAGTTCTGATAAAGCTGCTACTAACTCAGCTATGCAGTTTAGATTGTTTGCTAGACCTGAGAACGGTACATTCAACATCAAAGGAGTCTTAGGCTCAGCTGGTGGTGCTGTTATTGACTATAAGTATAATGTACCTCTTAAGTTTACAGAGAAGACAGATATTAAAATAGATCTTGTTGCCGCGCAAGCTACAACATGTACAGCTACATTCGAAATCATTTTAGTAGATAACGTATAATGAAATCATTTAAAGAATTTTTTACAGAAGGTCTATGGGCAAATATCAACGCTAAGAAAAAGCGTGGTGGTAAGAGTGCTCGTAAGGGTAGTAAAGCGTATAAAGCAGCTAAAAAGGCTGGTGATAAGCTTAATAAGACAAAGCACTCTGATGAGGAAGATGCAGAAAGCAGTCCTGGAAGAGTTAAGCGTGCTGGAGCTAGCTGTAAAGGGTCAGTAACAGAGCTTCGTAAGAGAGCTAAGAAGTATGGAGGTGAAAAGGGTAAGATGTATCACTGGTGTGCTAATATGAAGGGCGGTAAGAAGAAGAAGTCTGAGGGAGAGGAAGATGCAGAAAAGAAAGTTTCAAAGACTCGTGCAAAGTGTCAAGCTAAAGCAAAGCGTAAGTATGACGTATGGCCGTCAGCTTATGCATCTGGTTATGTTCAGAAATGCGTTAACCGTGGAGGTAATATAAAATGACCCAAAAACAGCTATTAGAAAATTTAAGAGACTGGTTTAAAACACGTACAGATAAGAAGACCGGTAAAAAATTTAAGGGTTGGGTTAACTGCAAAACGGGTGGTCCTTGTGGTAGAAAGAAAGCTGGTAAGAAAGGTTCCTCATATCCTGCATGTAGGCCAACACACGCTGCATGTAAGAAAATAAAAGGTAAAAAATATAAGAAAAGAGGTCCTAAGAGGCAGCAGTGGAAAAAGAAGTAGCCATTAAATATATACATGGCTCTAATAAAGATAGATACTGTATCAGTAAGTAAGGCTGATGATAATGCTATTAAGCAAAACTATCTTTATAAAGATCTATTTTTAGATTTAAAGAACTCTTACTCCTATAACGCTCAACTTAATAGGAAAGAAGAATTAAAAGACGTAGCTGGGTTATATGATATAGAATCTATAAAAAATAGTATCGCTAACGCCCTTCTAACCTCACCTGGAGAAAAGATACTTAATCCGGAGTTTGGTATTGACCTAAGAAGATTTCTATTTGAACCGGTTGATGTTTTTACTACGCAAGAAATAAGAGCTGATATAGAGGAAAATTTACCTAACTTTGAACCTAGAATAGAGTTAGAGCGGGTTGATGTTGAAGCCCTAGAAGATGAACAACAATATAACATTCAATTACAAATAAACGTCCCTTCACTTAATGTATATGGTCTTTCACTTAGATCAGTATTAAATAGTAATGGATATAACTTCATTTAAAAAATTATGGCTGATAAAAATAACGATTTTCTGGATTTTAATTTACCTCAAGACGCATACGCGGCTTTTGATGCAGTAAGCTTAAAAGATTTTATTGTAAAGCGCTTAAATGAGAATGAAAAGTTTACAGATCAAAATTTTGAAGGTAGTAATTTAGCTGCTATTATAGATATAGTAGCGTATTCCTATCACGTTTTACTATTCTATCTCAACAATACTGCTACAGAGGTCTCTTTTGATCAAGCATCATTGTATGAGAATATGAATAAAATAGTTAAAACTATTGGCTATAAACCATCAGGTAAACAAACTTCTTTAGCTTCCATTAACGCTACAGCCGCGGCAAGCTTAGCGACTGGTAATTATACGATTAAAAAATATTCATACTTTCTAGTTGACAACGTACAATATACTACTAACAAAGATTATAGCTTTACTATATCAGAGGCTAAAGAGCAAAGTTTAGAGGTATTAAACAAAAACGTTATTTTATATCAAGGTACTGTTGGGGAATATCCAGACTACACTGCTCAAGGAAGTGAGTTTGAAACTTTAAATATTGTTGTAGATAATATACTAGATAGTAATGATAGTAGATTTATAGCAGATAACACTATTAGTGTTTACGTTAAGGAGGTTGATTCGGGGTTATATTACGAGTATACTGAGGTTGATAGTCTTTATATTGCAGATAAAAATGAAAGAGTTTTTGAAAAGAGACTTAATGAAAGCGGACACTTCGTTATTAAGTTTGGTGACGGTATCTCAGGTAAAATGTTAACACAAGGTAGCATTGTATCTGTAAATTATATTTTATCTGACAATCAGCGCGGTATTATAAGCAAGAACGCTATTAACGGTGATAAGTTATTCGTTTATGATAGTTCACGTCAAAGGAAAATTTTCAATGATACCTATACTAATAAAGATTCTACCACTTTTGTAACCGCAGCTAATAGTTCGCTGCTAACGTTTAGCAATCCTAATAATTCTTCACCAGTAGTAGATGAAGAGACAGTTGAACAAATAAGAAAAAACGCGCCTAGTGTGTTTAACTCTCAATTAAGACTGGTCTCTACTCAAGACTATGAATCCTTTATGGAAAAAAGTTTCAATAATATAATTATTGATTCTCGAGTAGTAAATAACCAGTCGTTTATTAATGAATATATTCAATATTTTTACAATATATGCGTAGATCCGGATAAGTCAAATAGAGTTCTAATAAATCAAATTAATTTTGCAGATAGTTGTGATTTTAATAACGTTAATATATTTACTGTTCCAAGATTTACAGTATCTACTGATGGAGATTATCCTGAATTTTTAAGTAATTCTCTTAAAAATCTTATTATTGATTCTGCTAATGAAAAGAAGAGTCTCTCACAGGAAGTAGTTCCTAGAGATCCAATATATATGGCATTTGATTTAGGTATTTCTAATCAAAGTGACCTAGTTCCAGAAATTAGCCAAGATACAACTTTAGTAGTTGTAAGGGAGTCAAGAAATAAAATAAACAGTGAGAGGCTTAAGTCTCAGGTAAGCGCTGCTATATTAAATTTCTTTAATCCAGTATCAAATATGCTGGGACAAGAGTTGTCATTGAATACTTTAACATCAACTATTTTAAGTATAGAAGGTATAAAAAGAATAGAGACAAGAAATAATAATGAAAGTATTTCCTTTAAAGGTATTTCCTTAATTTCATATAATCCGCTTTATCCTAGTGCTGATATAGAGTTGATAAATCAAAATACAACCTTACCATATTTTAAGTTTCCTTATTTTATTAACCCTAATTCTTTATCTAGTAAAATCGTAGTAATAGATGAGTAAAATAAATACAACGTATGCACTATTTGATGTACATGATTATAAAAATGAAAGTGTTCTTTCTTCTTATAATTTAGATATTACTCCCTTAACCTTTAAGGCAGACTTACCTTCAACTAGCTTTTATTCAGATATAAATAAATTAGAAGCGCTATTCGATTTTGGTGATGGTACTACAGGAACAGGGTTAACAGCATCACACACTTACACTCTACCCGGGGAGTATAAAGTAAGAATGATAATAAATGATTGTGAAAATAATACTTTATTAGCCTCTTATTCGGTAGATATAAATATTTATGATTATTTAGAAAATACATTTTCTGTAGAAATAGAAGATAATATTTTACCGCTTTCAGCAGGTGAATTTTCAAAACCAATTACTATAACTAACAAGGCTCCGTTTTACCAGGAAAGTAATAATATATTCTATACTGTATCCGGATTAACTATACCCAACTACTTTGATCTTACACCGTATAAGTTTAATCATCTTCAAAAATATTACTCCTTTTACGAAAAGTCATATATTGAGAATTTATCAGCAAATGAATATAATGAAATACCGTTTATAAGTGTAAGTGGTACAAATATATATGTAAAGTTGTCTGGCAACGAAATAGTAGATGCTAAAAGTACAGATATTGATAGTGTATTCGTAGGTACATCGGGTAGAGAATCATATTATTTTTTATCGGATCAACTTACTAGTGAGAGAATAATTATTAATTTATTTAAAGATAGAAATAAAATCTTTAGTAAAAATAGTAGCCTAGATTATTCGCTTAACGATTATAATAATAATTTATCTATATCTCTAACAGCTAACGTTGGCACTACTTCTCTGTCTACAAATTTAAGATCTTTAACTATTAATGATAATGGGTTAACAGAGGAAGGAGACGACGAAGCACAAATTTTTGATATTAGCCCGGTGCAGTTTAAAAAGGCTCCTATACCATTCTTTGTAAAGCCTACCAGTATATCTAATTATACTGTTAAAGATTTAACTTTAAATGGTAGTATTTCAGGTAGATTGTATGATAGTAATAACCAAGAAGTAAATACATCTTACTATAGTATATCTAGTCTAAATAGCTCTATTTCCGGTATAGATACAGACTATTGGTTTTATGGAAATTTAACTTATGATGACGGGCTTTCCGGCTTTGATTCTTTTACATTAGGAGTTAGTGCAGAGTTTGCAAACACATCTGAGACTTTTCAGTTAACAGGTGAAAGTGTTAGTTTTAGTATATACCCTAAAGATTATTACTATTTTGCAAAAACTAATGAAGATGTTGATTATACAGAGATATTTAAAAGCTTAAGATTTCAAGAAATCCTTTTAGATAAAAATATACTTTTTGATGATTTTATAGGTTCTATTTTTGGTAATTTAAGTTCAGATAATTCATCTCTCGGTAAGACATTAAATGAAAAAATCTTTAACTTTATTAATAATAATACTAATATAGACACCTGTAATTTAAACAGCCTTATTAGTATAAGCAATCAACTAGATGAAGATGCCAACGTTTATGACGAATCACTCTTCAACTTTCCTCCGGCGATAGTAAGATTGATGAACATGTTTTCAACTGATTATAATCAATTTAAAGGAACTTCAAATAAGTTTAAGGAAAATTTTAACGACAGGGGAATAACGACGAGAGATAAATATGGAAAGAATTTAGGTTCAGAAATTGATACATATTCATACACAGTGACTGCTGGTACCGATATAGTAGCTTTAGAAAAGTTTAGTAATAACTACTCTCTTCTAAATACCTATCAACCAATTTGTGCAGTAGATGCATTGCAATATAAGTTGAGTGAATTTAACAACGATTGGGGATGGCCATTAGTATTACCTAATAATTTTATCACTACTGATTTATCTAAATTTTATACATTCTACGAATATACTTCTGGTTTTGAAGGGACTGTATATGATGGAATCTTAAACTATACAGATATTTTAAATACATTTGACATAACTACTTCGCTTAGTAGTTTTAAGGGTGATAATAACATAGAGGATGTAGCAATCCGTAACTCATTGTTCAGTAGCTTATCTATAATCTAAAATAAATAATATTAATGGAAAATGTAATAAAAGGTTATCCTGAAGTACCGCAGTCTATTACTAATAGTAATGTAGTAGATACTAATGCTTTAGATCGAAACCAAGCCTTTTCCCTTATTGAATTTATAAAAGTAGCAAAGGTAAGCTACGAACCAGATACATTACAAGATTTTTATGCTACATATTTAAATAACTGGAACAGTAAAATTAACAATAAGAATGCCTCTAATAACAATCTTATAATAGATAGATATAGAGACTTTTTAAAGGAAATTACTATAAATTTCAGTAATAAGACTGAGAAGAAATTTTTACAACATCTAGATTTTAGCGATAATAATGATATAGCTATAGCAATTTCATTTTTTAGTAAAAAATTAAGAGAAGTTATAGAATATTACAGGTTAGAGCGCGTTAATTTATACAACGCGTCAAATAAAGTTAAGACTAAGACGAGTAACTTTAACGTAGTAAAGAGTGCTTACAGTTCTGTAATTAATTTTCTAGATAATAGAGAAGATAGTTCAATTGATTATAATATAGGTAGTATAAAGAATAATATACGAGTCTCATTGACTGAATACTTCGATGTATATACTTCATATTTCAATCAAGAACCGGTCGAAACAGAATACGGCAAGCATTTTTTAAGCTATAGTCCTGATGATTTACCTACTGATAATATTTTCCTAGCTAGTAGCTCTGAGTTAATATCAGAGGTATTTGAAGGTTATAGTGAAGTCTTAAAGTTATATTTAGAAGCAGATAGTATTTTTGATAATAAGAAAACTCTTACTGAAAAATATATTGGTACAGATTTTTATTATATTTCTTCAAATGCGGCAGGTGAATATGTTTATGATATTCTCATTAAAGCGGATAAGCCGTATAGTGACTTTTTAAATCAGGAATACCCTACCACGGCTAGTGTATTTGCTAATAAGATAAGTACAAAGCAAGAGGCTGGATTCTTTAAACCAACTAACACGGGTATTAATGTTATACAAGCACCGGCCATTGATTTTGAATTAAATAAGCAATACGAACCTGATAGTCTTTTTATATTTCCTGATCCTAAGGTATTTACCAACAATCAGAATATATTAGTTTTTAATATTGAACCTAGTGATTTCTTTAAAAACATTTCAAGTGGAGTAGCCAAATTACAGCCTAATACTAGTAAAGATGATACATCCTATATAGGATATAGCTCTAAGTTTGACAGCAGAACAGAAAGTACTGATTTAGCGTTTCTTTTTGATCAAGGTTATATAGATGATAGTAAAAAGGATCTATATGGAAATATTTTTGGTTTAGTAAAAGATAATAACCAATTTAGAGATAATTTAACTGTTAAAAATCCTCCAACTGTAAAAAATCTTATATTAAATGGTTATCAGTTTTATGATAGTTTATACAATGAAGGTTTTAACTTTAACTATAAAACCGTAGATACAACTACCTTTACTGAAACGAAAAGATCAGGCCTATCTTCGTTTACTAACGGATTAACTGCACGTGAAACTTCACCATTTTTTCCATCATCTGCATATAATATATTCTTTAGATATTTTTGCCCTTACGAGGAGCTTATCGAACCTACAACTACCAATATCGATTTTATTAATAGGAGTATTGATACTGCTGGAGTTATAGACGGTGCATACTTTATGAAGTCTGATTCCGCCTTTTTACCAGATCCTATTTCTTCTGATTTAAGCGCATTTTCTGATACAACGCAGCAATTCTACTATTCTGATTTAATAGAAGGGGGTATTGCTAGTTTAAGTGGCGCTTCTATACAACGTGCTTTACTAGATGATACTACTACTGTTACCGAAAGTTTAACCGGTGATTTTTCTTTAAGTCTCCAACTTACCGCTTTAAATAGTTTATATAGTAGCTACGAAGGTGGTAGATTTACTGACAAATTAAACTTTGATTATGACTTAGCCCCTGAAAGCTATTTTTACGATGATACTGTTTTTGAAACTACAACTGTAGTTAGTAATACGTCAGCAGCTTTTGATAAATTTAACTCTAAAAATCTGCAGGGTAAAATCTACGTCAAGAATACATCAACCAACACGGGCGGTGAAATCTTTGATATACTACCTTATCTTTCTTCGAAATATAACGCAACTGTAGTCAGCGACCTCTCAAGCAAGGTTTTAAATTTCGACTTAATGTATGATACGCTATTCATACAAACAAGTAGTTTCTTTGTAATAGAGCAATTAAAATTTGAAGATACTAAATTTATTGACCCGTTTAATGATAATATTTTGTTAACTCTGAACACTAATAATTTTGATAAAATAAGCAATAGATTTAAAAAGGATCTTAATGTATATTACTATAAGCTTAAAGTAGAGCAGGATTCAACACAAACTAAAACCCTATCGGTCTATCCTGAAATATACGAGTATAGCTATACAGCAAAAACTAATACTAAGATATTTCCAAAAAATAACTTAGAGCTTAGTAATAATATAGATAAATTTATTTTATCAGGTTACGAGGTATTGTATGATAAGGTTGATACACCTATTATTACATATAGAGGGGATTTAGATTTATTTAATTTAAGTTATCTAGTAAAGGATCAAAATATGTCACCGGTTATAGCTAGTCATAACTTTTTTGTAGATAGTAATAGTAACGTAACGTTTGTAAGAGATGATTATGTACGAGCTGTCCATGATAATAAGACGTTTACGTTTGAAGATACTGATACATTAGACTCGTTTAGTTTCAATTTGAGCTCTGACCCTCTAACTGTTAGTAATAACTCCTTGGTACTATGAATACATACAATATTTCTCTTTCTACAACTTCGACATCGTTAACCTCTAATTATGATACTATAGATCTTTTTGATCAGACAGAAGTATCAATTAATTTAAGTAATATTTTTTCAGGAGTTTTTCCATATTACGTTGTTATAGACTGGGGAGATGAGTCTGAAGTTTTTGAGCCAGAAATAAAGACGTTTATAAATTATAGAACGGAGAGTATATTAGATGAAATTACAAAAGGAGTATCTCCACCATTTCTCAACACTACCTATAAGCATATATACTACCCATCTCCTACCAGTCTAGTAAAGTCACTAACATTAAAAGTTGGTATCCAATATACTACCGGTGAAATTACTATATTCAATATTCCTCTCGATATTAGAACAGAGGGATATTACGAAAATATTAGAGATGTAAAACTTGAGGGGGTCAAAATTATTAACAATGTTAATCTTGATACTACTCTACAACTAAGAACGGAGATTGATAACTATATTATTGAAACAACAAACAATACCAATGCAGATTCCTTTACTTCTTTTGTTGTTAATGATGTAGGCGAAAATTTGGAAAAAGTTGAGCGTAATAATGAAAATGTTGTTGTAGATAATAAAGATGGTACTGAAGTCATTATTGTTGAGTGATTTGATTCTTTAAAACATAGATAATGGCTTAAATATATAGTAATGAGCTCAACTACTGTAAGTTTAAGTACATATAAATCTAATGAAGTAGGTTTGTGTATAGACTCTCTCAACTTAACACAGTTTAGTAGAACTTACGCTGGTAATTTTTCGTTCAATTTCATTACAGCACTATCTGGAGCAGTAGACTTTAAGAATAAAAACTATACTGACTTCTATCTAACTAATCCTAATACTCTTAATAAATTTATTGAATTCAAATCAGATAGATTAAAGCCTAGTTCTATCTATTCTTCTTTGCAGTTCTCTAAGTGTACAGGGTCAGGTAACTATCTAAAGTTTGTAAAAGATATTAGACCAGAATTTTTTAAAGATTCAGATAGCTTCGTAGATATAAATTCCTACGGAGCTACTGGATTTAGTAATAATCAAAATGACAGCTCTACCCTGTTTAATATTGAATTTGTAGATGATTTTTATTGTTCAGTATCATATATCGATAATAATAAAAAGTATTATCTAGTAGCTACCGACGATCCCGAAGAGGAGGGCAATATACCTGTGTTATTTGTAAGTGAGAATAAACTTAACAAAGAGAGTAGAAAGATAGAGTATTTTCTAACTAAAGCAGGTAGCGTACAGTATTTAACATTTATAGTTAAAAAGGGTAGTAAGAAGTATATTTTAAGAAAGCAGAAAGAGACTTTAATAGGTAAAGCTATTAATGAATTCGAAAATATTAACTACTTTTATATTAACGGTACTTCTGCTAAAATTATTTTTAATCAGAGTACTTTAGTATCTGATCCTATTAACACATCGTTTATTGAGTATACAGATACAGAATATTTAGTAAATGAAAATAAAAGCTCATTTGATATAGAGTCTAATTATCTTTTTTATAAAAATAGTAGTATAGATAGTAGTACATTTAACGTAATAAATTTAAAAAATATAGCAGACACTGCAGATAGCTTTACTTCTTCTAATAATTTACTTAGCTCTGATAACGATCTAGTGTTTAACGATAAGATAAGAAATTATACTTCAATACTAAACGATATTAACGCAGAAGAAGATGCATCTTTAGAGTTAAATTTTGTAACTTACAATCTTTCCTATAAAATAACTCCCGGTTCAACATCATTTACAGCCCCTTCTTCTTTAAATCCTTTTGGTAGACTTAACATTAACGATACGAAATTCGTTGAGTCGGGATCATTTGCATTTCCTTATCCATATTTTGCTGATAGAGTATATAAAAAGCTAGATAACATACCTGCTACAGAAGGTCAATATTTATGTACTTGGCTATCAGGAATGCCGGGTGAAGCAGGAATATGGGTTGATAGATATTATTATCCAGACTTAGTGTCTAAAGCTGCAGCTTTAGGTAGTAAGCCTATTTACAATATTACATATGACGATGTCATAGAAAATCTTATTGAAAGTAATTCTAATTTAAAATCTTCTGTTACGGAAAAATTATTTTTTGATAAATTAAGCGATCTTACTTTTGAACCTAAAAAGGAATATATTTACGAAAGAATAAAGGATATAAAAAAGGTAGATGAACAAATGCAATTAAAATATTGCGATTTAAAGAATCAAGAAAGAAGCGCTCCTAACTACTATAAGACCATTAACACTAATGGGGGATATACTTTGGCGTTTAAGTTTTTTAGTAATGATTTTTCTATAACATCTCATGCAAATGAAATAGATGCAGGTATTTCTATTGTAAAACTTGGTACAATTTTAGATTTACAATTTAAGTTTTTTGATAATGCATCAAATCGGTATGAAACTTTTACAAAAACAGTTAAACTATCTGATTTAACTAACAACGATTTATATATCTCCTTTAACAACTCTACAGGCACCGGTACGGTGTATTTAAATACAATAGAAATATTTAAATATAATTTATTATCTTTTCAATTTACTAATAAGCAGATATTATTTGGAGATATTAACTTAACAAGTGAAGATTTTAGTGGGGATATCCTATTATCAAATATTACGACAAATAACGCCATAAGCGATCTATTTTTATCATTACAGCCTTTATCTTTAGAGGATGAAATTGTAACGGTATTTACAAGAAATATAAATAGAATTGATGATATTTATATTTCACTACCTTGTGGTATGAGAAACTATTCCGATAACATCGATACACTTAATACATTAGGAGCGAACTTAAAATCTAAATCAAATGTCGTTGATATTAACATTGATAATTTAAATATTACAGATTTAGATATTTTAAATCAGGTTAAAAATAATTTGTTAGCTGGAATACAAAAAAGTTTACCAGCAACAACCGTAATAAACAAAATAAACTTCAAAAATTTTAAATGATAAACTATTTTAAATATACTTCCGGTAACGCATTTACACTCGATGGTGTAGACTATAGTGGTTTTGTAAATATTAATAATAATAAACCGTTTACAGGTAGGGTTAATAACTCGTTTTCGGTTGAATTAAGTTCAAAGGGTAATTTTTTAGCGAGGAGTATAATAGAAAAGCGTGAGTTTGATAATTCGCCAACTGCTTTTACTACTAATAAAGTAAAAAGTTTAGAATATTCACCAAGAAATGTTCTTAGTAATGATTTTTTGAAGAAAAATTTTAATATACTGTATGAGAACAATCTTTCTCTTTTTTGTTTAGGTCAAGTATATAACAACTCCCTTCTCGATACCACTAGTTTTAAAGATAATACAGCATTAGGTGGTTTTTTTGGCTTATCATCCACCACAATCGATGAAAGGAACGATGACAACAAAACATCTAAAAACTTAGATACGCCATATCAAATAGATCCATTTAAAGGTGCTGATAAATTAAGATTTCCTGATCTTTTTGAATTGGATAATACGAAAACAGCTTATGTAGAGACATATGATGATGGATTTGTATATACTATTTCAACTGATTCAAAAACAATTGCTTTTAGTGGCTGTTTTACTGGTGAAATTGAAAAAATTAAAAATAAATTCATTCAAGAAGGGTTAGCTAATGTAAAGAGATTAGATGCTGATAAAGCAAACGGTTTAATTTATTCTCCCACATTAGAATCCGATGGATTAAGCTATACCAATATATACGATAGGGATATTTACCGTGCATGTACTAGATTAAAGTTAGTAGATAAAATAAAAACATCAAATTTTAGAGTTATTAATAATAACGTAAGCTTCGGTAAAAATTATAAGGTAGTTCAGGTAATAGATAATGAGAATATTATTAAGTTAGAGATTTCACCTAATACAACAACCGAGATTCTCGCCACTATACCTATTTCAAGTTTTGATAATCCAGAATATGTAAAGGTAGAGTCAAGATTTACGGATGATTTACTATTAGTAGTAGTTAAACCTGTAAGTAATACCCAGATTTACAACGCTTATTTTATAGATATACCAGAATTTTTAGAGAATGGTGTAATTCCTCAACCTAAAGTGATTAATAGAGTTATTTTAGACTCAAAATACAAATCACCTACTAACAAGGATGCTGCTTTTACTGTTTTTGGTACTCCGACGGTGGAAAGTAGCGAACGTCTCGGAATTAGTCAAGAAAATGGTTACTATTTCCCTTTATTTGAAAATACGTCTGCTGTAGAAGGGTTTAGCTTGGCAGAACCACGTGAAATTACCTTTACAGTTACCGATCCTATTACTAATCAGCCTACTGTGAAGGGACCTTTCTACTATGCTAGTGATTATTTAAATTTAAATGGGGTAGAAAATAGACCTGACGGGGTTTTTATTTACCGTACCGACGACTCTATAATCGATTTAGATGTATCTTTTTCTGATTATGATAGTAACTTGTTTACATTAAAGGATAATGGTAATGTAACAGAACGAATGGTAACTAACCCTGTGCCTGTTACTTCTTTCCTTGACCCTGAAGATTTAGTACTTCCACCAGCTATCCTCTTTGATTCTCCCTTTAAATTTAATACTAACAACTGGAAGTTTAATACTAATTCACTCGAATCAAATCGAATAGCTTTTATTGATGCGCATACAGATACATTTAATGAAAAAACCTACGTATACTATCATAACGTGGGTAGAGTTTACTTTTCCACTGATACCCTTAATAAGAAACGAATAAGTTTAGTGCCTGCTGATCTGGAAAGCTTTTTTACTCCGGATATTTTTAATACTATATGTGAAACTGGCTTAGGAATTAATTTAAATGTTTTAATTCAAGATATTTTACGTGACACAATTAATATATACAATAACTTTACTAGAATACCAACAGCAGATACTATAAACGGTGTAAAGGTGTTTGATGATTATAAGATACCTACACCATTAGATATAGACACACGTAATTTTTACTTTCATAGCAACGAAAGTGTAAACTACTTATCTGTAAACAGAGTATTTTCTAAATTATTTGAACTTCAGAAAACTATTTACGATAGCATTCTAAGCAGCTAACATAAATATATTATATGTCGGCGAGTTTAGAAAATCAATTTATCTCAGATAGATATACCTCCCTTTTACATTTAAGTGGTAGCTCAATTACAGCGGTTTTAGATTCTGTACACGACGGGTTAGGCAACGCTACGCCTATTCAAATAAGCGATGCAAGGGTAGTTATTGGAGCTGGTAGTTCAATTATAGATGTAAATGAAGATGAGGCGTCTGTTTCTATTAATAATATACAATTACCTACTGCTTCAACTGCTACTACATTATATGATGTAATTTTTCCGGTTAATTCAATATACTTAACAGTTGACAATATAAATCCTGGAACAAGATTCACTGGGACAGTATGGGAGTTAGTCTCCGAAGGTAGGTATCTAGCTGGTGTAGGTACTGGTTCAGATATAAATGGTGTATCCGAAACTGTTAATGTGGAATCTAATTCAGATAATATAGGTGAGTATGAGCATAGATTAACATTATCCGAAATGCCGCAGCATGATCATGACATATCTATGAGAAGAAGAAGGTATGGTCGTACGAATGGTGCCAATAAAAACCAATCCGGAGATTGGAACCCGGATGCTGATATACATGTTACTACTTCTCCTGAAGGAGGGGGCCAATCTCATAACAATACACCACCTTACTACGGTGTCTATGTATGGAAAAGAACATCTTAAAAAATTTTAGCAATGCCAGATATTACAATAGTAAAAATAAAAGTGAGACGTGGATCAGACGATCAACGTAAGCAATTAGTATTAGATCAAGGAGAGTTAGGTTATACTATAGATACAAAGAGAGTATTCGTAGGAGATGGTTCTTTATCTGGTGGTAGGGTTGTAGGTAATAAAAACTTCGGTGTTTTTAATTTAGAATCAGGTCTAGGTAATGTCGCTGGCGCGCAAATAGGAGATATCGGTTATGCCAATTCAAAACTATATACTCTTACAGCAAGTGAATATGATTCTTCACTTACCGGTTGGTCGTATATAGGACCTGTACCAGATGATGAAAATATCGAATTTACAGCCTCTAATACAATAACTATTAAGCAGAGCTCTTTAGATGCTAATGATATAACTAATTCTGCATTTGGTAGCGGGTTAGTAAGAGATGGTAGCTCGATTTCAATTGATTTTAATTCAGATTTCTTAGAGCTTTCTTCTTCAAAATTATCACTTAAAGAAAATTCTATTACGGAAAGGGAAATAACAACAACATCTATATTGAGCGGATTAGTTGGAGGTGGTGGAGCCCCAATTAGTATTAATGTTGGGCAAGGTCTAGAGATCGATATTGATAATAGATTACAAACTTCTTCTGCAAGATCTAATTCAGTAACTTTCGAATCATTTGATACCCAAGCGTTTGGTGAAGGGTTAGTTTATAACAATACTACTAATCAAATTCAAAGTATTTTATCAGGTGTAAACAGCGAAAATTTTGACCTAACTAACAGACGTCTATCACTTATACAGACTGGAGTATCAGGAGTTTATGAAATGCCTCAGCTCTCATTAGATGACTACGGTATAGCAGATACACCACAATCAACTTTCTTTGATTGTTTAACAGCTACAACGTTAACAGGTGCTGATTTTGTACCAGTAGGTGCTATATTACCACATGCTGCTGCTATAGGTAAGGTACCAGACGGATACTTACTCTGCAACGGTCATTATTTACAGCGTACTGATTATAGTGAGCTTTTCGATGTTATAGGTACTGAGTATGGTAATACAGATGCTAATGATTTTAGATTGCCTAATTTAACTGGTGGTAATATATTGCAGTATGGTTCTGGTGAAGTTTACAGTAGCACGCAAGCATGGTACTTAACTGGAAGTCAAACTGATACTTCTGGTGCTAATTTATCTGCTATCGCCACAAACTATATTATTAAAACGACCTCAATCGAAACAGGTATATTCACCGGTGCACCTAACCAAGTTTCGGAAGGGTTGCCCCATTCAGGAACTACTTATTCAACAACAGATTCGGATGGAAATGCGCAAATTTTAAGCTCAGCAGGATTTTTAACACTAGCTTTATCTGGTAGTACGCGAAATAATGGCGCTACTTTTGATAGATATGCAATACCAATTTTTAACTACTAACATATACCATGGCTTCAATTGAAATATTAGAAAACACTCTCTTAAAACTACTAGTACGTAGAGGTACCAACGAAGATAGAAAGAATATCACCTTAGATGAAGGTGAATTAGGATATGCTTCTGATACTACGCGGTTGTTTATAGGAGACGGTACTACTGTTGGAGGTAATTTAATAGGTAACAAATTTTTAGGTAGTAATTCTGTAATTACTCTTAACACTGGTGAGATAAATGATCTGGCTTTCGATAATGATCATAATACGCTGCAGCGTATTAAGCAAAACGACGGATCAAGTGCTAGTGACTGGGAAACTATATCAAATCTAGTTAGCTCTGGTGACGGGACAATACAAATAGATTCTACTCAACGTATTATTGTAGGTACTCTATCTGCTGGTAATTTTTCTGCAGACTCGCTAGGAAATAGTATTGAGCTTGACACAAGTAATAGAATAGCATTGAGCAGTAGTATTAGTATCGATGAGATTAAACAACGTACAATTGATGCTACTAGCTACTTAACTCTACCTTCAAAGCTTAAAATTAGTTCTATTAATTATGATTTTCCTTCAATAGCTGCATCTACAAATAACAGCTTTCTTGTATCTAATACTAATAATGAATTATCATGGAGCTTACCTCCAGTTATAACAAGTACCGTACCTACAACTACTGCAAATCAAATACCTGCAGGTACAATAGTACCTTTTGTAACAGGAGCTGATTATATACCTTACGGTTGGTTGAAATGTGATGGATCAGAGGTATTAGGTACAGATTATCCTGATTTATCCGGGGTTATAAGTACACGATATGGAGGAACGGTATCAAGTTTCAATCTACCCGACTTTACTAATGGTGCATTGTATGGTACAAATGTGGATGACCCGTTTTTATCTACAAAATATAGCATAGCTTCAGGTCATAGTACTAATACGAACGAGCTTTCTGCGTTTGGTACTACGTTTATCATAAAAGCCTTCCAGGATAGCGTACAAGCTCCTACTATTAACTTTAGTACACCATTATCTGCGACCTTAAATGGGGTTAATATTACCGATACTACAACAGAATTCTTAAGCGGTACGATAGAAGTTGGATTATCCGGTTTTAAGGAAGATAATTGCATATATAAAACTGTTTATCTTGATGAACCTGTAATACTTGCTGACAACATAAGCTTAGATAGTGGTATGACGGCATGGCAAACATTTGATCTAAGTAATATTGGACCTGCAAATATAAAAGCAATCTTTGGTGTAATAAGACCTGGGCAGATGTCGAGCGCAAATGGATATGAACAAATTATATACAGTACATATGATAACACAACTGCTCCAGAGGGTAGTACAAAGAAATTTATGTTAGCGAGGCATAAAGGTCCTAATAAGAGAAATGATATGCACACAGCAGGATTTTCTGCTAGGGTTGATAGGGCTAATAATAATATTTACCTGGCTAGAGCCGGTAGGAACCGTGACATATACATTGAAATACATGGATATAGTGTTTAACTGCTGTAAATATCTTTATGGAAGAGTTAATAGTTGAGGGTCTTGATTACGAAGACTTTGTCAATTTAAAAGAATATCTACTTAAATTATCGTTTAATGTAGATGAATTAGAAGAATTAGTAAAAGTAAAAGACATTATAGGTAAGCTCGATCAGATAATTGACGCGTTTAATTAGTTCTACAGTATAAATATGTATAATGGCCTTACCATCCGACATTCTTCTACCATCTGATGCAAGATATTATCAGTTTGTAGAGACAGATTTAAGTTATAACTCAAATTATGATATAGTATGGTCATTACAGTTTAAATTACCTGGTGATAATGTATACAATAGTAACTACGAGTATGCTTTTGGCACTTTTTTAACTTCTTTAACAGGAGAATTATCAGCCTTACCAGGTCAGTATGTTGGAGATTCGGACCCTCTACTAGTTTCTGGGCAAACTCAAATATTAACAGATCAAATACCTGCTTCTGCAATTACAACAGAGGGAGAAATAGATATAGTAGTAGATTCTACTACTTTAAGCGGTCAGCTTTTAAAGGTAGTGTTTGATAGTACAGGATTATATGGATTATCCGGTAGAAACGGTAGAAGTGGTGTTGGAGAACATCAAATTAAGAAAAATAGCATTTGTATTCGTGATTATTTTCACGATTTAGTGTATTATGAGTATTTATCAGCCTTTTCACCTACATTTTCGCTTACTTCAGATGAATTTCAAACATTAAGGGTTAGATATGCTAATTTAGGTACTAAAATCTCTATAGATAAGAAGATAGATACAAAATATCAAACTTTAACCACTATAGAATTACCATTCAGACTAAAATCATTTAATAATCTTAATAATATCTACGTTGGTTATTCATTTTGTACACCTATTTCTACACAAAATACCGCATTATCTGTTGGTGACTTTCTTCTTAAGAATGCTCATATAGAAGGATTAGAGACTACAGAAGTTTTAACACAAACGATTACTTCAGCACCGTTAAGCTTTAATCCAAATACATCATTTACAACCGTATCCAATATCACTGCTTTACCAGTGTAGATTTTAAAATAAGATAAAGTAAATAGTAGAGTGAGTAAGCTGACTATCGGACTAGCCGTGTACGATGATTATGATGGTGCATTTTTTACACTACAATCACTTAGAATGTACCATTCCGAGGTAATGAATAGAGTTGAGTTTGTTGTTATAAATAACAATCCTACAAGTGATCATGGAAAAGCTCTTAAACATATAGTTGATACAATAACTGAACCAAAAACCTATCTAGAGTATACAAAGTATAGTAGTCCTTTTATAAAAGGTAAAATTTTTGATATAGCAGAAACGGAGTATGTATTAGTTATGGATAGTCATGTTTTGTTAGAACCAGGCTCCCTTAAAAAGTTACTCGATTACTACGACAAAGGTCTTGATAACGGTAATTTATTACAAGGACCTCTTTTGTATGATGATTTATACAATGTATCTACTCATTTCGATTTTTCTTCTAAAGAATGGAGTGGTTATATGTGGGGAGCATGGGCTACCGATAAGAGAGGAACTAAATCATCTAGTAAGCCGTTCACTGTACCTGGAAATGGTATGGGTCTATTTAGCTGTAGAAAGGATGCTTGGTTAGGCTTCAATAAGAGTATGAGAGGCTTTGGTGGTGAAGAGGGTTATATACATGAAAAGTATAAACTTGAAGGTAAAGAAACTATATGCTTACCATTTCTAAGATGGAATCACCGATTTGCCAAGCCTAGTGGTACTCCTTATAAGCTTGATATAAAACAAAGATTTAGAAACTATATGATTGCTTTTAAAGAGATAGGAAAAGATACGCAAGAAGTAATTGATAACTTTAAGAAAGTCGTCCCTGCAAATTATATAAAGGAAGTTAAGAAGGAATTAAATATTGCCTAACTTAGCTTCAACTTTTAGGTCTTGATAAAGAGAAGGGAATCTCTCTTCAACATATTTATGAAATGCGAGAGGCTTAACCCAATCGTTATTATTCATATTAACACCCTTCTCTTCTAGTTTATCTGCTACTTTACCTACACCTTCGATAAGACAAGCCCATCTTACAAATTCATCGAACTGCATTACTTTTGTCGTACCGTCTTTAAGATTAAAAGTAAATGTCTTCTCGTATTTTTCGTTATTATTCATACTATTATTATATGATAGTTCCTTTCACTCTAATACTATCTCATCACCGAAAAAAAGAATATTATATTATTCTTCCGTATCGTCTTTATCTTCGTACGATTTACCAAGATTTAAAGGCTCTGTAGTTAAAATAACTCTAACAGTTGGTATAAGTTTATACTCATTATTGCAAACCGGACATTTAGCAATAACACTATCTTCGCTCACTACAACTATTTCGTTAAATCTATAACCTCCGCATGGACATGCAACATTACATGTGCTTATATCTACAAATTCATTTATTTCGCTTTCTAAGGCTAATATACGTGCTTTACTCCGTGAAAGTGATTGGTATATAGAGGGAACAATTAACTGTATAACAGTTGTAACAAGAAACGCTTCTACAAACCCGAAAATATTTTGAAACGAATAACCTATTAAGCTTGAAATTAAAAATACAATGAAGATCGAAAAAAGTATTTTCATATACTAATTTTAGCCAAATCTTCTGGTATATCAAGTATTATTTTATTAATTTCATCTATCTTCTCTTTTATACTATCTATAGCCCCGTAATTAACTTCATTATTACCTTGAGCTATTTCTAGAGAAGCTCGTACTTGTGTAAGAGACACAAAAGCATTGCCAAGTGATTGTTTAACTGTATCCAAATCATATGGTAAGATAGGTGGAGCCTTTTGCAGCTTCTCATCTTCTTTATATTTGTTCATTTGACTAGTAGGGTCTAAATCTTTTGAAAATTGCTTATCTGCAATGCCCATACTATAAGGATAATAACCGTTATTCACTTAAATTATTTATGTTAGAGCATAAATAATTACATGACAAAATTCGAAAATAGATTTTTCAAGACTCTTAAAGAGGCCACAGAGGACGAAAAGGCATTTGATGCGGAGTTGGATGATGACACTGCTGCCGAAGATTTTGATACAGATTTAGAGGTCGATGAGGTTGCTGTTGAAGAAGATCCTGCTGTTCAAGCTGCTAAAGCTCAATCAGCTGCTGCAGAGCAAATGAGAACCGAGCTCACTGGTTGGATATCTGAAATGGATAAGTTTTTAAATTATCTTAATGGTGAACAAGATTCTATACAAACAGCATTAGCTCAATCTGAATCAGATACTATTTTTGATAGAATGAAACAATCTGAACAACGCAAAATTGCACGTGTAGCTACTGAGTTAGCTTCATTAGCAGAGTCGTTTAGAGGTTATTTAGCTCAGACTGAAAACCCATCCTTTAGACACGTTTAAAAGCGTTATTAAATTTTTTAATTTCAGTCATTTTAACAATACCTTCCAATTCTCGGAAGGTATTTTTTTGTATCCAATCCCAACCGATCTCATCCTTGTTAGCTGCTATAGCCATATCGTTAAAATCCTTAAACTTTCTACCTAACGTCTCCGGCCATATAAACACGGTCTCTCCTTGTTTAAGTAACGCTTCTGACTTTATCATTGATGCTCTATCACCCCACTGAGAATCAAGCATCCACACTTTATCATACCATTTCAATGTAGAGTCTAACTGCTCTTGCTGACGCGCGGTAAACGATCTACCACGTTCAGTAATTCCTGCAACTGCTACTGAATTACGTACAAAAAAAGCATCAATAGGGCCTTCAAAAATATAAACCTTATCGTGATTACTAGAAACTTTATTAATATTAAATAACGTCTTCTCGGCTCCTACTTTACCTAGATACTTCGGCTTTGTTTTTAAATCAGACGTTTTTACGGTTCGAGTTTGGTAAAACTCTATCTCATTATGCTCGTTTATAAACGGTATTGTAATTCTATTCTTATGAACCTTATCGGTCAATGAAACGTATAGATTATCAGGTTTATTTACTGCAGTATCAAGTCTTCTCGATCTAATAATGTGGTTACATGCTCTAACAACTGCATTACTACTATAAAAGTCTTGCTGCATTTTATCTGATAAGTTAATACTATCAGAAGGTAAAGTTGATACTTTAATTACCGGTTTATCGCTACTTGTTTCACTTATTAATGAATCAACATCTGGGGTAAAGTCCCGTAACTCAGTTATAATCTCTGTATCAGAAGAGCCAGTTACTTCTTTTATCCATCTATACGGTTTAGACGACCAACCGCAGTTATGGCAAAATACGTTATCGTTTTTAGGTACGTAGTAACACCTACGTTTTGAATTAAACGATTTACCCTCTCTGCAGATTGGGCATGCACATTGATAGACGTTATTAAACTTATTAAAAATAGGTCGATGACCTACTTCATAAAATTTAAGAACAACAAAATCTTCAGGCAATCTCATCCTAATAAAAATTGTAGCTTATTAGAAAGAATAAACAACGAGTACCATTGCTCTTTCTTCTTAAGAATGTTTTTAAAATCTCTTTCTTCGCATTCTGCTACAAAACTACTCCAATCAACCTCAATACTTACATCTAATTGATCTTGATAGTACTCCTTTTCTTTATCATGAGACATAACTTCACGTAAGTCGAAGACTTTCATATTTCTAGTAAAGATATTCTCTTGCTCTTCAGTAAGGGTAAACTCACCATCTAACCACTTACGTACTTTCGCTTTACCGAAGCGTGGTACTCCAGGGACATTATCAGACTTATCACCTAGAAGACATTTAGCATTTAACCATTCCTCTTTCGTATAGCCTGTATCAGCTTCGAACGTCTCTATAACAAACTCTCGCTTGCGTATAGGGTCAAAAAGAATAGTATCTTTATTAATTAACTGTAAAAAGTCCCTATCAACTGATACTATTACCTTCTTACCTTCAAAAGACTTACAAATATAAGCTACTATATCATCGGCTTCACGCTCTCTTGGAAAGATAGATGTTATTCCTATATTTCTCAACATAGTCTTGATGACTTCGTTCTGTTGATGAGGTGAACTATCCTTCGATCTATTACCTTTATATTCTGAAAGTTCTTCTTTACGTATATTTTGCTGATACTCTACCTTTTCATCCCATACAACTATAGTCTTTGTGGGTTTAAAGCGGTTAATATATGAGTAGATAGCATTTAAAGTAAAATAAATATGAAAATTAGCTATTTGTAAGGGATCCTCTATACCTGTACGCTTGGATTGTGTTTTAGCGGTCCAAAATGTTCTATGAACTAGATTATTCCCATCAATTATTAGTGTTTTCATTCTTTACATATTGTGATTTAACTACCTTAAAAACATCTTTAGATAATAATTCTACGTAACTTATTATATCAGTGTTCCTTCCGTGCTCGAACGCGTCGATAGGAACTTTTACATTCTTCATATCCGGTACCGCTAAACAATTAACAGTATCTTTACCTAAGTCAACAACAATAAACATTTGACCTGCATGGTCACCATGATTAACTGCAAAGGTATCTCTTTTGTTTATACTTTGCTTTTTAAACATTACATTCTACCTACTTCAGTAGCAAAATATGATATAAGCATAGATCTTAAAGCTTCATCTTGTTGTATAGTCTGCGTACTTTTAATAGTTACAGGCTTACCATCTATATCATACGCTAAAAGAATAAAACTATCGAGATGCTCTTCAAGATAACCAGCTACGCTGTTAATTAAATTAGCTCTTGTCTTAAATGTCTTTTTTTGATTTATATTTAACTTTAAAGCTTCTTCAATCAACTCACGTAGCTCTTCATCTTGTGAATCTTGAGAGTCTTGGTCACTCATAAGAATATTTATTCTGAAGGGGCGCGTTGATCACGTTGACTAGCTCCATTACTTAGAAGTCGGTTAACAATAACCTCAATCGAATCAGTCTTTAAACTAAATCCCGGTTTAAAGTTAACATTACCATCATCAAAAGTAAAAAGATACTCGTTATAAAACGGCTTATTCTCAAAACAGGTTATATATATTGAAGCTCCGCCTGGATCAATTAGCACAGTCCATCTTCTCGGGTCACTCTCACTATACTTATTAAAGATCTTCCAAGTTTCGAATCCTGAATCTTTTAATCTCTTTACGAAGTAACTAGCTGTCTTAAGTTTATTTTTAATCTGTTTATTATTCATTGCGTTAGGGACGATAAAACGTATTTTAATCTAATATTATTAAGAGAACTATTGAAAATGGCAACTCCATACTGCGTATTAATATTAACATCAAACGTATTGCCAATATTAGTTAGTAGGCGTATATTATCAAAATTGATTGGAGTAGGTTTAAGATCAAACTTCACCTTATCAATAGATAGCGTAAAGTTATCAGTATTATGTCTAGCCCTATCAGTCAGCTCCGCCATTAGGTTGTCGTTTTCTGTATAGAAATAAATTTTATTCGTATTAGATGCAAACGTACTACCTTTAAAGACTTGCGTTAAGACCTGTTTAGTAAGATTAAAACTTACATCATAATCAAAAGAGTTAATCTTATCTAAATTAATACTTGGTTCTGTTAAGAACCCTTCATCAAACAAATGGTACTTAAACTTAATACCGTTACCGCTATATTCAATATTATTAGAATTAATATCAAACGTTAGCTCCTTACTATTAATAGTATCAACTACTCTTGATAGTTTTTTAATATCTGGAATATTAATTGTATCTTCAAAGTCGCATTCCGTATCATACTGCGCGTGTAAAATAAGAGTATTATCAACACTAGCAACAAGACTGCTAATACCGTCTTTTTTTATTCTTAAGATACAGCTCTCGTTTATTTTTGATAAAGCGTCTAAGAACTTTAAAAACTCATCCCGGTTTCTTACTTGTAGCTTTCTTTTTTGCTGGTCTACCATTTTCCTTCTCTAAGAGTAATTTAATATCTTTCAAAAGCAAGTTTGTTTTCTTACTAGCTTCTAATAACTCATCCATTACGCTACGCTCTTTAAGATCGAACGTTAACTGATTTGGATCTTGAACCTGTTCACTAACTATAGGTTGCTGTACTATTTGATCAGTCTGAGCTAATTCTTTTACAGCCTGCTCATAATCAACTGGCGCCTGAGCAACAGGTGGAGGTTGTACCTGCGGTTCTGGTTGTCGAGGAGGCGCTTGTCGACGTGCTAAATCCTGTTGCGTAGGCTGCTTAGCCATTTGTGCAAAAGCTTGCTTCATTTCTTCTGACTTAGGTTGCAAATTACCAGATTGGTTAACAAGCATTGAGTCTTGTTTTTTAACCTCACCGTAGGTCTGCCCCATAAACTGCATTACCATACGTTTTTCCTCTTCAGTCATATTAAAGGTCCTTTAGTAAGTCATCAATATCAGATTCTGTAGTATCTTCTTCTGTTGCAACAGCTACTACAGGCTCTGTAACGGTATTAGTAACAGGTTGAGTATTAACCGCTACAACCTCTTCTTCTTCTACTTTACAGTAGTAGTGTTCGTTAAGCATTTGCTTGAGCTCATCATATGACTTAAGAGTAAATACTTCTTCGAGATTAAAGACATTATCATACAGCTTCTTTTGCTCGTCTTCAGATACCTCAATCTTACCTGCTGTAGTAAATCTAGAGGAAACGTAGGTAGGATAACCTCCTTGATCTTCTACCTTAATCTTAAGACTAACACCTTCCGGTCCAAGATCAAAGATACGCGGTCCGAACTCTTCTGCGTCCTCACCCTCAATAGCTTCGGTAATAATTTTATGCAGCTGCTTACCATAGCGAAGCATCTTAACCTTACCGTTATTATCAGGCTTAGTAGGATCGTCAATAACATACACGTTAACGAGCCACTTCTCAAGCCGCTTGACAGCTTGCATACGCTCTTTCTCTTCTTCGTTACCTGTACGAAGAACCTTATATCTCTCTTCCGCAATCGGGTCTCGCTCACCAAACGTCTGCGGGCTCAAATTCTGGACATATTGCCCAGTAGCATAAGAAACCCAGCCGTGGTTATAATAATGAAAGAACGTCTTTCCAGGATCTGGTGTGTACGGCAACAGTCTAACTGTATACGTATTACCAGGTCTGCAGGACATTATCTCATTATAATTATTATTGTTTTGTTTACTATCGCTCACAAGAGCGTCTTTT
>Ga0208667_1000082_pt1 | contig 40351 bp, 49 predicted proteins | sample 11BtaG_FD_184085 | JGI IMG/M metagenome (GOLD analysis project Ga0208667, IMG submission 184085) | Marine viral communities from the Subarctic Pacific Ocean - 11B_ETSP_OMZ_AT15265_CsCl metaG (SPAdes) (version 2) | ecosystem: Environmental > Aquatic > Marine > Oceanic | place: Pacific Ocean... | reverse complement strand
GACCACTTGTAGGTGCTGATGTTGTTATATCAACATCACTCAAATCATCTATTGATACAGTTCCTAAGTTAACATCTACTTCATTGTTACTAGGGTCATCAGTAATTGTTATCTTTGCAGAACCTGCATTTAGTTTTTTAAACTGTAAGTCTTCTCCCACTTTAGCATCGAAGATTCCTACACCGGATGTTCCAACGTTAGAAGCTGTGTTAGTTTCACCCGAACCGGATAGACCGGATACTGATGATAAAGCAAACGCACCAGCTGAATTATCCCAAGATACAACTTTTTGGTTTTCAGCAGAACCCGGTGCAGTGAAACCTACGTTAGCTAAATCTTCTAAGTTCGCTAATGCTATTCTTGCATCTGCTCTTGCGTTAGTGTAATAAAGGTTTGAAGAACCTTCTGATAATCCGTCTGTATCTGATATATTAGAAGCAGTGACTTCAGCATCTACATATGCTTTAACAGATTGCTGTGTAGGTATTTTTGTGGCAGAATCAGAAGCCATATTGTCTTCATCAATAGTGTCTGCAATCATTGCAAAGTCAACAGCACCTGCACCTATTGTTGTAGCTAAAGCTACGGCACCGGAACCATCAAAGCTAACTGCACTTGCAGTAACATCTCCAGTTAATGAAAAGTTTCTTGCTGTTGTTAAGGTAGCAGCACTACCACTTGTATTTTGATTACCAGTTGTGTTAACGCCGGGTAAATCTATGCTTGCTGTTCCATTGAAAGAAACTCCACCAATAGTTCTAGCTGTTGCTAAAGCAGTTGCTGTATCAGCATTACCAGTAACATCACCTGTTACATTTCCAGTTAAGTTAGCTTCTACTGTTCCTGCAACAAAAGTTTCTGAACCTATTGTCCATTTATCTGCAGACTCATCAAATAAGAATGTGACATTTGTAGAACTACCTCGTTCTATTTCTATACCTGCATTCTCACTAGGTGTTCCTGTTGCGTTATTGTTTAATACAATTATGTTGTCATCAACAGTAAGAGTCTCTGTATTTATAGTTGTTGTAGTTCCACTGACTGTTAAATTACCTGCAACTGTCATATCGTTAAAGGTTACGTTATCTGAGGTTCCAACTGACTGACCAATTGCAACTTCACCGGATGCTATAGATACACCTGTTCCTGCAGTGATATGAGCTCTGACTTCTGCTGCAGAAGGTCCTGTGTATGTTATAACTCCTGTAGAGCTGTTATAAGCAAGGCTTCCATCTCCTCCGGCATCTGTTACCGAGATAGCACTTCTAGCTCTAGCTGTTGTGTGATAGAGATTACTGGAACCTTCTGTAACATCATCAGTTGTGTTGCTACTTGTTAATACTGTTCCGTCTATCGCTATAGCTCCGTTTGTTACAGTTATACCAGTGCTGCCACTAAAGTGTGCTCTAGTCTCAGAAGCACTTGGTCCTGTATAAGTAAATACTCCAGTTGAAGAGTTATATGCGAAACTACCATCTCCACCTGCGTCTGTTGCGGAAACTGCACTTCTAGCCCTTGCGTTTGTAAAGTAAAGGTTAGAACTGCCTTCTGATAAATCATCTGTGTCACTATCTGCTAATGACAATCCTTGAACTGAAACAACACCATTTCCACCCATTCCACTGTGGTTAGTGCAGTAGTAATAAAGAGAATCTGCGGTTGCAGCATTTACAATTATTTGTGTGTATGAACCTGCTGTTCCCGGAGTTCCGGAAGTAGAAACTTGAGTTGTGTATTCGCTACCACTGTTATGTGTTCCATCTTTTGTAGTAGAGAATCTAAATGGATGACCACTGTTAGAACTATCTCCTTGGTCAAATCTATAAACTGTTCCCGGAACTAATTGAACGCTAGCAGAAGTTTCTCCATCAAGATGATATTTGTTACCACTTACGTTGGCTACTGTCACTGCAAAAGTAACCATTGAGTTACCTGCAACTTCTAATAGACCTCCACCCATTCCGGAGTGATTACCACAATAGTAGAACAATCTATCCGGTGTAGAAGCATCTGCTTTAATGTCAACATAAGCTCCTGCAGAACCTGCAGTTCCGTTTGTTGTTACACCTGTTGTATATTGAGAACCACTAGAGTGTGTTCCGTCAGAAACTGTTGAGAACCTAAATGGATGGTTGCTGTTAGAGTTATCTGACATATCAAATCTATAAGTAACTCCCGGTGTTATTTGTATGTTTCCAGCTACTTCTCCATCTAATAAATATTTGTTAGAACCGGAAGCATTGTCTACAGTAACCATAATTACGGATATGACATCATTGCTATCTTCTAAGTTGATTGTTTTGTTTGTTAGTGTTTGTGAACCAGTAAGTGTTGCTACAGTTCCATCAATACTTATAGCACCAGTGCTACTGTTGTAAGTTATTCCTGTGCTACCCGATACTGATGCTCTTACTCTTGCTGCTGTATGATATTGATTGGTAGAACCTTCCACCATATTATCTGTATCAAATTCAGTAAAGTCTATTGCTAAGGTTCCGGAAGTATTAGATATTCCAGTTCCTCCAGTGATAGAAGCTTGTGCTCTAGCATCTGTGTAATAAAGATTTGTTCCTTCTGATAAGTCTGATGTTGAATGATTAGCAATACTAGATACAGTTCCTGTGACATTTCCAGTCAAGGCTCCTTCAAAAGTCCCTGCTACAAACGTCTCACTACCTATTGTCCATTTGTCATCTGTTTCATTCCATAAGAATGTTTTATTAGATGAATCTCCACGTTCAACTTCTATACCTGCGTTCTCTGTTGGAGTAGAAGCAGCATTTGAATTAAGAATTATTATGTTATCGTCTACTGTTAATGTCTCTGTATTAATTATTGTTTGAGTTCCGGATACAGTTAAGTCTCCACCAACTGTCACATTTCCTGTAGTTGTTACTGTTGCAAAGTTTACATCAGAAGTTGTTGCTACAGCTTGACCTATTGCAACTTCTCCCGAAGATATTGAGACACCAGTTCCAGCTGTTATATGTGCTTGAACTTCAGCTGCACTTGGTCCAGTGTAAGTGATTACGCCTGTAGTTGAGTTATAAGCTAAACTTCCGTCGCCTCCACTATCTGTTACAGAAACGGCACCTCTAGCTCTAGCATTTGTAAAGTAGAGATTAGAAGAACCTTCTGTTAAGTCATCAGTATCTTGATTAGATAAAGAAGAAACAGTTCCTGTTACGTTTCCTGTAACATTACCAACTAAGTCAGCAGTAACTTGATTAAAAGTTACATCGCTTGAAGTTGTGATTGCTTGAGGTATAGATATTTCACCACTGGATAAAGTAATTCCTGTTCCAGCTGAGAAGTGTGCTCTTGTTTCTGCGGCACTAGGTCCGGTGTAGGTAATGACACCATTTGAATTATCATAAGATAAAGAACCATCTCCACCACTATCTGTGACTGAGATACTTCCTAATGTTATGAAAGCTGTATTTGTATTTGAGTAATTGGCTAAATCGTTATCAACTACTAAGTTAAACCTGTTATTTGTATCATCGTAAGTTACTGTTATAAGTGTTTCAGTTCCTCCACTGAACATAGTTCCGACTTTATCAGTAAATGCTTCTGTTATTTCAGATAAGTCTGCAGATAAAGTAAATGTATTTGCTGAATCATCATAAGCTACATCAACTCCGTCTCCACCTACAACCATACCGGAACCAATTCTGTCATCGATTCTCTCATTGAGGTCTGTAGTGATTTCTCCTAAGTCTGCAGTAAATGTTAATGTTCCGGATGATTCTGCTATATCTACACCAGCACCACCTGTAAATGTTATTGTTCCACCTAATGCTGTAGCAGTAGAGTTAGCACCATCTGTAACTGTTATAGTGTTGTTAGTAAGTTTCGAGTTACTAATAGAACCAGCAAGCATTGCATCTGTAATTCCTAATGCTTTTACTTGTAATGTATCTGTATCTATCTCTATAGAGCTATCATCTACATTTACAGACAAGGTAGGAGATTGACCCTCACTAGCACTACCGGTAGTCGCAAGACCAGCACCGGCAGTGATATCAGCAACATAGTTGCCTTCTGTATCAGTTCCTAGGTTTAATGGTTCGTTTACAAAAGCTGAACCATTGTATCTAAGAATGTCTCCTGTAGTAGTTGAACTTAAAGTTACATCGGATAGAGCACCTATACTTGCTGCTGCTATACGAGCATCTGCTCTTGTATTTGTGAAGTATAAATTAGAAGAACCTTCAGATAAACTATCTGTATCTTGGTTGGATAAAGAACTTACTGTTCCTGTAACATTACCTGTTAAGTTACCAATAAATGTTGCAGCTACAAAGTTATTTGTGCCTATTGTCCATCTATCGTTAGTTTCATCCCAAAGAAGAGTTACATTTGTATCATCTCCTCTTTCTATCTCTATACCGGCATTTTCAGTAGCTGAACCTGTAGCGTTAGAGTTTAAGACTATTTGGTTATCATCAACTGTTAAAGTTTCTGTTGATAAGATTGTTTGGGTTCCGGAAACAGTTAGATTACCGGATATAGTTAAATTAGTAAATGTTGGGGAATCTGAGCTACTTAATCCTAAAGATGCTCTTGCTGTTGAACCTGTCTCTGTTACGAAGTTTGAACCATCACCAACAATGAAGTGTGCGTCTGTAGGTGTTAATCCGGAAATATCTGTTAATTGAGCATCAAAAGCTTGTATGTCTGAGCCTATTGCTAAACCTAGAGCAGTTCTAGCTCCACTAGCTGTAACTGCACCAGTTCCACCATCTGCTATTGCAATGAAATCAGAGGCTTGAAACTCAGCTAATCCAACTAAGTCGGAACCACTGAAATCACCTCTTATTGGGGTTTTACTTGCCATCTATTAAGCCGCCATTGTTAAATTCTTTGTCACTGTTGACCCATCTGCTTTAGTAAAAGTAAAGACTAAACTGTCCCCATCGCTTGTAGCTGGCATAATCATAAAAGAATATGTGCTACCATCTGAGTTTAGCAGACGTAAAGCTCGTGTAGACATACCTACTAGTGAGCCACCACCATTGACGTTTAAAGAAGTAGAAGTATTAATAAAGTAGTTTTTGACCGGTAATTCAGTAGCACTACCATTTGTAGTAGCCATAGCTAAGTAACCTAGTTTAGATAACTTATGTAAAGCATCATTTCTGAAAGTTATTGAATCATCTGCATCACTTGTTGTTATTTCTATACCAGTTCCGGCAGCTAATGTAAGTGAATCTGTTGAGCTATCTGCTACTACATCTGCTTGACCACTAACTTGTATTGTTTTAAAAACATCCTCAGTAGAGCCACTACTTCCACCACTAGAGGCAATTGTTATAGTATCTGTAGAAGCATTTGTAGTTAAAGTTATTCCACTACCTGCTGCAAGTGTTAAAGTATCTGAAGCTCCATCAGCTGTGACTGTGGCTTCTCCGGAAACAGAAATGTTTTGAAATATGTTTTGTGCATTAGCAGCAATTGTTAAAGTATTACTAGATGCATCGGGTGTTAGCGTTATATTGCTTCCTGCTGCAATTGTGAATGTATCTCCTACACTACCAGCATCTAAGTTAGTAGCTCCTACGGTTACAGTTCCAAAAGCGTTGTTACTATCTATAGTTGCCCATTCGATAGTTCCATTTCCTGCATTTCTTATGTATTGACCTGCAGTTCCTTGTGAACCTCCAATAGTTTGTTTAGAGAAGTCTAGGTAACCACTTTCTGTTATCTTTACCCATTGTGTTCCGTTAGTTCCAAAATGTAACTCTTTTTGTCCTGTGGTGCCAATCGACAAAGTTTTGTCTGAAATAATAGACTTACCATCAATATAAAGATTAGATAAAGGAATAGAAGAGCCATCACCGGATACAACTTTTATAGTTCCATCGGCAACTGTAAACCCATTGAATGTTGATGCTGCACCATTTTGGTTATCAGTAGCATTACCAGTTTCCATTTGGTCAGCTGGATTAGTAAATGTGAGTATTGTTGAAGACTGGTGTATTCTCTCAACACCGTTAATTTCTGCAATTATTTTGGCTAAGGAGTCAGTTGAGGAATCAACTACCTCTAATTTGGAATCTCCTTCGTTTATTATGTCTGCCATCTTTTAATCGCCCTGTAATCTTCCTGTATGAATTTTTAAACTTACTGTTAAGTTCACTCTTTTCTTGAATGTCGTTATCAAAGTCTTCTTGGTTCATTTGAGATGTGGTATGTGACCAATCATCTCTTTTGAATGGGATGACTTGAATGAACGGCGTTCCTCTTTCTATTATAGCATCCTTAGTCGTGTGCCAAATCGTCGGGAAGTTGATATGATGATATGAGTCAGTTTCTACTATTCCCGGCAAAACTGTAAATCTTTTCTCAAATTGATATGTTGGAGGCATAAACATTACTGAATATCCGGGTGGTGTGTATATTCTCCAAGGGTTTACGAACTTAACACCTTCCGGGAAATCTGTTTTTTTTAATTTCCATCCAGTTATTTGCTCTTTGTTGTGAAATTCTATACCGTATTTAGTATTGCCTTTATTATCCCATTCCAATGTTTCCATATCTCTTTGTATCAGAAAGTCTGCCCATATAGGAATGATGAATCCTTCAGTAAGTAAATCTACAATTGCTGGACATCTCTTAACTGTCCCTCCACTCCATTTAGTAGCTGTTTCTTTATTCTTTCCAAAGTAATTTTTTTGCCCTTTTTCGTGATGAGCATCTTGTGCTATATAGTCGTTCATATCTTTAAACCAGTGAGGTAGGAAAAATTTAGATGGTTTTACTGGTGCAAACTCTTCAAGACCTTTAAAGTCTGTTTTGAATTCTATATGTTGTTTGCCCCCCAAAGAAAACTTCAATCGAAAGTTCCCCCAAGGTTTTCATACTCAGTTCTTTTAGCTGTGAGTTCTGTTTCAAGTTGTGTTAATTTATCTGTATCTGATGATTCTTTTGAAGATTCTGCACGATGGACTTCTTCAAGAGCTTTCATATAATCTTTTAAGTCTTCAAGCTTTTCCTCATTGCTTGGAGTCTTAGCATCATATTTATATTCGAATGTCATTATTCACCTTCAAGCTCATCTATTCTTGCTTCTAATACATCTATCTTAGCTGATAATTGCTGAACTGCTTTGACTAAAGGAGGAATAAAATTTTCAAGTTCTATTCGACCCATATTATCTGAATCGCCAGTTATAGTTGAATCATATTCTGTTATGTCACCTATTTTTAAACCGGAAAAAGCTGTATTGCTACCTGTTTCATCAAACACTGCTTGTTTAACTTCTTGAGCAACAAATCCTTGCTGTAAGTTGCTTGCCATTCCTTTATACTTTAAATCCATAGATTCATCTTCAGCGTATAAAGTATCTAGATGAGAAGATTTCCAATTAAAATCTCTTGGTGTCAACCTGTTTAGAAAATCTAGACCTAAAGTTATGGGAGCTATATCTTCTTTTAATCTTTCATCCGAGTGGCTTACACTAAACCTATGGTCTAAAATTTGTCCGTTTACATAACTTTCTACAGCATAGTCAACATTGTGTGCATTGTTTCCGTGATTAGATGAAGAATAAGGGTGGTTATGAGCTGAAGCATATAAGTTATCAGCACCTGCTGTAGTTAAAACTGTTTGATTTCCGTGACTATGATGACCACTATTAGGGTGAGAACCGGGTGCGGCATCGTTAGAACTGTTTCCTATTGATAGGTTAGAGTTACCGTTTCCATCACCATTACCTGTTCCATAAGGGTGGTTATGTCCTGCTGAAAGTTGATTAGAGTTATTACCAACTGATATGTTTATAACTGAGTTTGAATTATTTACAGTCAATTGATTTGTATTTGTTGTGTAACTACCTGTAGTAGCTGGTAAATCGTGATATCCTAATGTTCCCCCGGAATCTTTACCAATGTATTGGCTACTGTTACCGGAATCTCCATTTACACTTAAAGCATTTCCATTTAGGCTTGAATTTCCTGCTACTTGTAAGTCTCCCTTAACATTGAATTGGTCACTTAATGTGTTGAAAGAGAATACATCATCATCACCATTTGATGCTGAAAATGTAGAATATCCACCTGCGTCTGTTGAATTGCTTACAAAGAAACCCATTTCATCGTAATCACCGGAAATTGTAAGAGAAGGATTATCTTCATCACCATCGGGAAAAACTACAAAAGGTTTGGAAGAAAATAATTTATTACTTCTTTCAAATAAAGTTGAGGTTCCTATTTTTAAAACTGTGCTAGATGCTGCAGTCGGAGCACCCGAACCACTATCTGTTCCTAATTCTAAGGCTAAGTTAGTTGCGCTACCACCAGTCAAAGAAAATGAGCTAGCTGCTAAAGCACCAGCATTAGAAACTTTAAATGGAGCAGCTGCATAAGTTCCAGCTCCTAACCACATATTTCCACTTACATCAACGTGAAAACTTGAAGTATCAGAACCACCTACGTCTAAAGCATCTCCTACTGATAATGTTCCACTTAAATCTAATCTGTCTGCAGTTATTGATAACCCTTCTGAGGATGCATTAATAGTTGCAAGTATTGTTGCAGATTCTGCACCACCAATATCACCTGCATCAAAGTTTATTTGAGAAGTTGTGATACTTGGTAGTCTGTTAACGTTTAGAGTTCCTGTGCTTATGTTATCTGCATTTAAATTTGATACTGTTATAGCAGAAGCGTCTAAAGTTCCTGCTGTTATATCACTAGCATTTAATGTTCCCCTTACAGTTGCATTTGCAAACTCTGCACTACCATCTGAATTGATTGCCCATCCAGCAGAACCACTAGAAAAGTTATAAGATTTTATAAATCCACTTGTATTAGATACACCACCAACAGTTATCTCTCCACCAGTAATTGTTCCGGAAGTTAGTTTGTCTGCTGATAAATCATTTACTTTAGCTGTAGTAATCTGAGCATCACCAATCTTAGCTGTTGTTATTTGTGCATCACCTATTTTTGCTGTAGTTATAGTTGCATCGGCAATATTAGCTTCTGCAATTAAGTTAGCTGTAGCAGTTTGTCCATCTGATGGGTCTGAAGAGTTACCGGATTTATCTACAGCAACAATTCTAAAATAATAATCTTCTGAGTCTTCTAGTTCTATAGTTGCAATGACTGGTATTTGTTGTAACAAGTTACCGGAAGTAACTCTTACTTCACCAATCTTATTTGATGTAGCAACTGTAAAGCTTGCTGAGTTACCACTTTGTGTGACTGCATATACATCTAAATGGTCAACATCACCTTCTAAAGTAAAGTTGCCATAAGGATTACCGCCACCATCTGTTCCGTCTTTACCTAAGTAGTGAGTAACTTGAACTCTTAATGGTCCTGCTGCAATAGTTGCTGCTTTTGGTTTGGATGGTGCTTGACCATCTTTTTCTATTTCAACTCTTGCGTTTGTTGCAAAGTTAGCATTGACGCTAGAAGAGTTTGTGTATAAATCTTCCCCGGTGCCATCATAAGCTGACATCTTTTTGAAACCCGATTTATCAACTACAGCTACACCTACATCGTAAGTAGAACCTACAGTTAAGTCTTGTATCAATAAACTCTCAGAACTTACACCTGTATAAGGGAAGTTTGCATATGAGTATTGAGTGTCAGTAATCTTTTTGTATCTAATTCTATAATGAGAACCATCTGTTATCTGTGAGCCGTCAATATTTGTAGGCTTAGCTACAACAGCTCTAAGGAAACCTGCTGAGTCTCCAGTAGCATTTAAATAAGTTCCTGCTTGTAATGTTGGTGTTGCTGGTAAGTCCGGTATAGAGAATGCACCTGCTGTTTCTCTTGATAAAGAATACTCAGAGAATCTTAAGTCATCTCCAATAGTTCTTATGACATCACCGAGTTCTACTTGTGCAGAACCATTTTCATATTGAACATATTCAGATAGGTCTGTATAGTTGCCATCTTTATCTCTAAAGTAAACACCCATTCCATCAATAACTGGGAATGTTAAACCTATTACACGAACCTTGACTGGATTAATAACTTCACCACGGAATGTTACTTCATATAAATCTCTTGATTCTGCTGTTGCATCTGCACTGCTATCTACGAAACCTATATCCGGGTCAAACGCATAAATGAAGTCTCCAGCTGATAAGTCACCATTTACTTCATATTGTGTTAAATCTAAGTTAAGAACTTTCTTTACTCTTGATAATTCATTGAGCATAGTTGAAGCTCTGTCATTTAAACTAGCTGCTGGAATATCCGGTTCTTGAACTAACCCAACTCTTTTAAGAGCATTTCCGTGTAAGTCTTTGTATGGGTTTGAAGATAGATTTGCTTCACCAGCCACATCAGTAGCTGTGTCAAAAAAACCTACTTCACCAGTAAAGTCTACTCTTGATACCCAGTCAGTCGCATCAAACTCTGTTCTTAATCCCTGTGGAACTATACCCTCTAATGCTGGGTCTTCACCATAAGCTGATTTAACAACTATAGTATTTGGCTCACTAGTTCCTACACCATTGAATAAGTTTGCTGCTGGACCTGCATCTAAGGTTCCCTGTGGATTAACTCTGTATTCTATATCAAGTGTTTCTGATACAAACTTTAAAGCTGATAAAGCAGTCTCTACGAAGTGTTGACCAGTATAAGTTCCTGTTGGGTTACTTATTGTTCCTTGTGTTATAGCTTGTGAGTTACCAGCTTCATCAAGCATTAGCCCTAATGGTTTATTAGTTTGTGCAGTAGAGTTAAATAAAGTTTCTGCAAGTGTTGTTCCTGTATAAACACGAACTTTACCTACATTGTTTGATTCGGCAATGACCATACCTTTAGCAGCACCATCACCCATATAGAGTTCAAGACCTTGACCACTAACTGTAACAGTTCCGTCTTCAAGAGTTCTATTTAAAACAATACCTGTATATGTTGCTGAAGATAATATATCGGAATCAGCTAAGGTTGTAACGTCAACTTGTTGAGGTGTAAGAACAATATGACCCCATTCTTTAATGGCTTCAATTATTTCTGTTGGTGTGAATTCTTGAGAAAAGTTAACGCTATAGTTACCCGGCGACATCAATCGTGTTGTTACTGCCATACTAAGCCCTTACTAATCGAACATTCTCATATAAACTTTGTAGATATTGGTCTCTTACTGCGTCCGCTGCATCTATTGTAGCTGGACTGGTAGCATTGTATTCATATCCTACAAAAGTCTTAAATTGACTTGTAGATAGATGAATTAACTTATCTCCCGTCACTGCTGTATAGCCTTGGGGACTTCCAATCATAAATTTTTGTCCTGCAGCATCAGCTGAACCCTCTATCATATATCCAGTGCTATCTGAAAATGTTCCTCCGTCTTCCGTTACTTGTAAATTAATGCGTGAGCTAGCAGCTCTATCAGCAGTTGGTCCCATACTGGAAACAATGCTAACGTGATGGGCTCCTCTCTTTAATGACACATCTACAGTGAGTCGCCCATCTCCATTATCGTCTGAATAGGTAGCAAAACGCACTACACATTCGTGAGGTTCGTTCCTCAGAATCTGAACTGTTTTCCATAACTTCCATTCAGTTTTAGATGCTCCATAGTTAATTGATATTTCTCTACTACTAACATATGAACCATTGTCGTAGAAACTTAGTGTGAATCGGGATTCGTCAGTGGTTGAACCCGATGTTAATTTAATTATACCATTTGTAAGTGTCACTGCAGTAGGTTCGTTAGGTGCTTGATACCCGGACATTGTTGTATTGTTTACAATAATCTTTGATGCACCTTTGTAATAATCTACTGGCTCAACAAGCCATTGAGCTGCACTGCTTCTTAGGTTTGTATCATAAAAGAAAGCAACGTTTCCATTTTCTGTAGCTCTTATACCATCAGTTGGTGCTTGAGCGTGAGAGTAATTATAAGCATTAACTGGTAATGCGTGCCACGGAGCATATGTTGTTGAAGTGATGCTATGTGAGTTTGTCAATAAGGCACCGGACATATTTGATTCAAATAACATTTCAGAAACTCTACCTTTTATTTCTAATGAAAAGCTGTAAGAAAACATACCAACACCTAGCTTGCTACTGTCTACATTAACACCACTAATCTTTGCATAGCCTGTAAAAGTGTCATCACCCTCATAAGTAAAAGGAAGTATTAAGTTAGAGTTACCCATTGAGACTATTTCATCTCTTAAAACTTTTGCAGCAGCAACTGTATCAGCAACAAACTGACCACCCATACTTACTGTTCTATCCATAGAGTTTCTTGAACCATCTTGGACTGAAGCAAAGCTGATACTTGCTGGTGAAGTAAATGTCATTCTTCCTATTGTTATAGTATTAGCCATTAGCACATCTCCTTGTCTCTACATTGTTTGCACATACTGTATTGAGGTCCATAAAAGTATTCTCCACAATCCCAGTCTGACTTGCAAGACTTTAAATAATGTTTTTCTTTATTATCAATCATTCTTCCTCTTCCCATTCTACGTATTCATTATCATGGGTAGCTTTGTGAGCGTGAAAATTAGCGTGAGAGTAGATGTTATCTGACAATGCCACTCCTACCATCTTTTGCTAACTTGTTAAGTTCTCTTTGTATGTTCTGTGCAATTCTTCTTGCAGCTATAGGGTCAGTTGGAAGTCCTGTAACATTAACATTTACAATATTGCCTCCACCTTGTTGCATTTGAAAATCTCTAATCTTAGATACCATTGCACCACCACCCGGCATTGTTTTGATTATTTCCGGACCAAACTCACCGACAAGTGCTCTTGAACCAGCTTTCATCATTCCACCTTGATGCATTGCACCTCTTTCTTCAACTTTCTGAACTAGAGTTTGTGCTGAAGATTGTCCCGGTTCTACAAAAGTATTACCGGCTAAACCTGCTCTACCTACTGCTGTATTTATAAAAGCACCCGAGTCACTCTTAAGTGTGTTAATAATGTTTTCCATACCTTGTAGTGTTGTAAATGGTAAACCTAAGTCTTTAGCCATTCTCATTGCTTCTGATTCTACAACTGTTCCTAATTCTTTAAATCCGGATAGTAGGTCTAAATTCTTGTTTGCTAATTCTTTTTGTGAATTGAGAACCTCAAAGTTTGCTTCTTTCATCTTTCTAGGAAGTTCTAATAATTTCTCGTTTATTTCAACACGACGTTTTTCTATATCTTCAATCTCTTTTTGTCTTTGAATTAAAGCATCGTCATTTGTTTTCTGTATTTCGCCTGTAAGTTTTTCAATTTTATTAAGTTCATTCTTTCTACGAAGCTGAGCTTTTTCTCCTGTTTCAGCAGCTTTAGCTCTAAGTATCTCTGCATCCTCAGCAGATACTGCAGAATTATCAATCTCTTTAATTTTTTCTCTAATAGCTTCTGCTTCTAAGTCAGCAAACTCTAAAGAACCTTGTGATGCAGCTAATTCAACTTTACGTAAATCTTTTTTCAGTTTTTCTTTTTGTAACTGCTCGTTAGCAGTAAGAAGCATACCTCTACGTATTCTGTCTTCTATCTCTAAGGCTTCAGTAATTAAGTCTTGTTGTTTTCTCTGTTCCTCAAGAGTCATAACCCCTTCGGTGCGATGTTTGTTTTGTAACTCTGTAATCTCTGCAGTTTTTTCTTGTATGTCTAATATCTCTTCTTCGGAAAGTAATTCTGCAGCTTTGAGTCTCGCTAGCTCTTCACCGAGTTCTACGTCTTCTTGATTGAGGTCTATGCCTTCTTGTTTTAACTCATTCTGTTCTTTGATTGCATCTAAGACATCAAACTCTGCCATCTCAACAGCAAACTTCATTTCTGTAGGCTCAAATATATCATTGATAACTTGTCTCATAATTTCTGCATTCTTAGATAATTGTTCTTGTGCTGTAATCATTCCGTCAGTAACTTCTTGAAAAGGTATTGCTTCTATTAACGGTCCAAATTGTTTAAACTCACCAGTAAGTGATTTAGCTACTTTAAGCATTAATTCTTCGTCAGCTAATATTCTTGCAATGTTTTCATCTGTTTCACCTGTTGCCTCTAAGACATTTCCAAGCTCTAAAGCAAGTTTTTCAGTTGGTGTGAGTATCTTATCAAAAGTTGATGCGATAGCTAACATTGCTGTTAGGTTTGTTTTAATTATTTCACCTTGTTCAGTTAAGACACCTGTTTGTTGGTCAAACTCTCCTGTTAGTTCTCTTGCCATTGTTAGAAGAGGACCGAAAGTTTCTTCTCCTCCAGCTTGTTCCATTAAAGTAACTGCTTCTGATAAATCATCGAATGTAAACTTGTTGAAGATATCCCCTACTCCAACACTGTTTCTTAAAGCACCATCTATTTCTGAAGTTAAAGCACTACCTATACCAGCAGCAAACTCTACAGCTTGTTCTGTGATTACTCCGTCTTTTACAGAATCACGAAGTGTTTGTCTCATTTCTTCGGGGAACTTCTCTACTAAAGCATCCATAGTTTCTTCAGTAAAGTTTTCTGCAAAATCTCCACCTTGTGACTGCACTTCTTCCAAAGTGTCACCAATACTTACTATGGCTTGGTTAAAGCCCTCAAAAGTTTCTTGTTTCTCCCCTAAGTTAAATAAGGTTCTCATAAGTCCAATTATTGTCAATAAAGGTCCCATTAAAAATTTAAGTCCGCCAGCTAATTTTGTAGCTATTTTTGAAAGAAAACCTCCTGCTTTTCCTGTCCCACCTATTGCGCTACCTAAAGCTTTGAAAAGTTTGACGACTCCGGAACCTAGGACGATTGCAGCTACTTTTCTCATTGCGCTACTCATCTCTTGGAATCCTCTTATAGCACCAACAACACCTTTAGCTATTTGTATCAAGACATCTACAACTTTAGAAACGAAAGGTAAAAATATTTCACCAATCTGTTGACCGGCAACATTCATAATAGATTTAAACTGTGCTGTTTTTTGAGAGACAGTTTCGAACCTAGTTGCAGCTTCTTCATTCAAAGCATTTTGGTCTATAGCTTCTTTATTAGCTAATCTTATAGCTTCTGCTAAACCTTCCGAGTTGTTAGCTAAGGAAAGAAGAGCCCTAGATGTTCTAGCTTGATTTAAACCTAATGATTGTAGAACAGCTATAGTTGACTGTCCTTGTGCATTCATTCTATTTAAACCGTCTAAGAACATTTGTGCTGCTCTACCTATGTCAGTTTCTATAAGGTCTGCCATCTCAGTCACCGATGTTCCTGCTACTTCAGCAAATTTAAATAATGCTTGAGCATCACCTTGTTCAGCACCTTTAAGTGCCATAAAGAATTTACCGAGAGCAGTTGCACCAGCTGATGATTGCTGACCAGTTTCTCGCATAGCCGCTGAGAAAGCCAAAACTTCCGTAGCACCTAAACCAGCAACTGAAGCAACAGCACCTAAGTTCTGAGCTAATAGTATAATCTCAGACTCTTGTGCAGCTACGTTGTTACCTAATTGAACCAAAATAGCAGCGAATTTATCTACATCGTCAGTAGTTTGGTTTGTAACATTTAAGAAACGAGCAAGAGATGTAGCAGCTTGCTCACCAGTCATATTTGTTGCGACACCTAATTTACCAGTGACTTCAACGAATTTAGAAACATCCTCAGAGGCAACACCTAACTGACCTGCAACAGAACCCAATGCAGCTAATTCAGTAGCTCTAACTGGAATTTGTGTTGCTAATCTTTGTAGGTCGTCAGCTATTTTCTCAAAGACTTCCGGGTCATCAACATCAGCCATAGTCTTTTTGACCATTGCGAATGCATCTTCGAACTCAATTGCAGCTCTTGTTCCTGCAATCATACCAACACCAAGTGAGGCTATTATTGCTACAGTTGCAGTATTTATCATACCGCCTATACCAGTAAAAGCTTTTGCTAACCTAGAACCAACTTTAACCGCAACTTTATCCGCGCCGTCTACAGCTCCATCATCAACAGCCGTTTCGAAAAATAACGAACCTGCTTTTTCCACTTTAATTTACTCCTAAATCATTCATTGCTTCGTCTAATGAAATTTGAACTTTGGGTGTTTGATTTTTTTCGTTGCTCATTTCTTCTTTGTATTCCTCATACATTTCTTTCATATAAGGAGCATAAAAAGCAGACTCTTCAGAAACGAGACTAAATAATAAAACAACGAACCTTCTCCAAGTAAGAGAAAACGGGTCTAATCCGTAGAATCTTTGGAAGTCAGCCTCAACAGAACTAAATCTGTGTAAAACATCATCGTAAGTGATGTTTATTTTGGGGCTTCTTCTTCTCCCCCTTCGGATTCATCATCATCCTCTTTTGGTAAGATACCGTATTTTTCTAGTAGCCAAGTAAGTAACTCTTCCAGTTTTGTCCAAGTTATCCCAGCATTTAGAATCTCATCGTATATCTCATCACCTAAGAGAGCTTTTAACCACTCTCCAATGTTCTTAGTTCCGACTTCACCACTATCGTTAGCTAATCGTAACTGTGTTAAGATGACTTTCGCTGGTAGCTGTGAAGGAACTTTATATTCTTTTCCAGCTACCTTGAAAGTTAACTTATCGTTGTCGGCTTCTTCTACCGCCGAGTCAAAATCTTTATAACTCATTTACCCTCCTCTTGGGTTTTAGACTTCGTCTATAACTTTAAATATGTTTGCAAATGGTGCATCAGAGTTTGGTTTCAACACTTTATATTCGATAGTGATTGTTACCTTCTGAGGTGCCTTTGCGTGAACCATTGAGAACGCTCCAATGTTTACGGCTCTAGGGACGTGAATGTCTCTAGTTTTGGATGTTCCAGCTTCATCATTTCCCGGAGCATTAACTCTTAACAACAATGACTTCTCTTCAAAAGAGTCAGTTGTTGGAGGAACTAATGTTGTATATCCGGAAGCCGGTGCATCAGCTGTTGTGGTTCCACCAGCCATAGCAAACTTCAAGCTTCTTAAAGATGCCTGTGCTAATTCACCAGTGATTCTTACTTCTTGTGCAGTTTTGATTGTCTTAATTGGGTCAATCTCTTCTGCAACCATAATGTCTTCAAAAGTTTTATCGTATTCTAAAGAAAAGCCACCTTCTGAATAACCAATGTTATCCCAATAAGATGCACTTGGTGTAGCTGTTGGGTTCGCTGGGAATGTAGCGTTTGGGCTAGCCCCATTCAAATCACTTTCACTAGCTACGAACAAGTTACCTGTTCCTAAGATTACTTCTGTAATACTTTGTGCCATTTTTTTATTACCTACCTATTACTAACGGAAGAGCTTGTCACTCTTCTTCTTCTACTTCTTCGTCAGTGCCGAACCATTCCTCATCGATAGCTTCTTTTTCAGAAACTAAACTTTTTACTTCACCCATTCCATCACCCTCAGCAATGAAGGTTGGAAGTAAACTATCTCCCTGTTTGGTCTGTGCTTCTGCAAGCCTTTTCCAATCAGATTCTTTAACTTCAATCCACTCTTTTGCTATTATCACATCAAGTTTTTCGTCTCTTATCGAGTCGAAATCCCTTATAAATGGATTTAACTTTATATTTTTCACGTTACCGCTCCATATACCATTACTACTTCTATATTATAGCGTGCTAAACCTAGCTCGGGCTCATCGATACGACCCGGTCCGCTTTGATTATAGAATCCGTATATCTGACCAGTAACTCCACCATCCGAAGTATATTTTGTAGGTTGATGGTCAAAACTTTCTTTGACAATTTGATTAGCTAAATTATAAGCACCTGCATAGTCGGGTTGACCCTTTGTTCCACCACTACCATATTTGCCTGCATAAGCATCACACATAATAGTTGCTTCATAAATCAAGACTTCATCAGCACTAGGAGTTCCACCTAATTGATGAAAAACTAAGAAAGGAAGTGTTCCGGAACTAGGCAATCTTGTTGCTATTCTTGTGCTAACTAAATCTGTAATAGAAGAATGAGAAGATGCCCAACTTCTAAATAATACTTCTGCGTCCGGTAAATTCTGTGCCATTATACTTGTTTAGCCTTTCTGATAACATCATCCCAGCTTTCTTGTCTGCTCTTAATACCAACTCTTCTAAACTTCTCTTTAGTTCTAGCAGCACCTCTTCTTAACATAGCACCTTTACCTTGGTCGGTAACAGCTTTTCTAGGGTTGCTATCAGACTTAAGTGTATAAACACTTGCTGGGGCTGGGAATAATTTAGAAACAACTGCTGGCGTTCCAATACCGAATAATTCACCTGCACCATATTCTACTCTTGCTGCATAATCTACAGTTCCTCCACCAATAGTTACTTGTGCTCTTTCTAAGTATCCACCTTTTACTTTTATTGGTTTGTAAATAGTTTTAATAGAACCTCTTAATGCACCTGTTTTAACTGGTGTATAAACATAAGTATTTCTAGCAATATCTTCTGCTGCAGCTTCAACTATTTGTTGTGGTTTTCTACCATTTAAGAAATCGTGCTTTACACGTCCTCTAACTTTAACAGTTGGTTTAGGTGCTTTACTTTTACCAGTCATTTTCTTAACAAGACCATCAAATTCTTTTTGCATATTAGCACCAACAACAGACCTAGTTGCACGAGCTACTACATTGTTTCCGGGAATAGCCATAAGAGCTTTACCAGTTACACGACCACCAATACGTCTGAAATAACGTTCTCCTAATTTAGTAGCATCGTTACCTGCATTACCAAAGATTTTATCTACAGTGTTTCCAATAGCTCTAGCATCACCAACCATACGACCTGCTTTTAAGAAAGCACTACGAGAAGAGTTCATAAAATTAAAACTTGGAACTCCGGGTATTGAGTTATAGTCACCAACGAATAGTGAATATTCATAAAAGAATGTTCTTAAGTCAGCAAGGCTCTTAACTTCATCCATATTTTTATAACGTTTCTTACCGGAGAATCCACCTTTGACTTTTCTAAAAGTTCTTTTAGATGTTGTTAATACTGCTTTGTTAGCCATTAGTAACCCGATTCAGCGATAATTTTTTTAAACATTGTCGCACCAAATCTGTCTCTTACTTTGTATACATTTTTGATGTTGTAGAAATCACTATCATAAGTGACTCTATCTAATCTTGTTACTGTAGTGTCTTTGGGAACTATAAATTGTATTTCTTGATTGAATTCTTCTCTGCCCTCTACGTCTAATTCAGTAGAGCCTTTATCTTTTCTGACTACTTTACATTGAACACTTGTAGCTGAGTTAGCGAATGTTGCAGAAGAGTTTCCCCTATCGTCTACACCACTACCGGATAGTGATTGAATGTCTATTGACTCGTTTAATAATGCTGTTGAAAGTATTGGCATAATGTAATTATACCAATAGAAAAGCTCCCCACGGATGAGGAGCTTTAGCTAAATATGGAACACCCTTACTATGTGTTAGATAAAGTATATCCCTGCTCTAGATAGTAATCAAGGGTTTTACCCTTAGCTATATCAAAAGCGTTGTCTTGCCCTTTAAGTTTCTGATACTCACTTTGAAACTTTTTGCAATATGTTTGCAGTCCTGTAGTAGCTTTAGTGCTAACTCCAAACTCAGAAGCTGGTAAAGGACCAATTTCCGGTATAGATGCACAGTTCTTAGTTTCTACAGTTGGAACAGTAACCTGTGGTCTTTTATCGTAATACGATTTAACCATAGTCTTTACTGCTTCTTTAGAACGACTGCCATAGCCGTCTTGTGAGTTCCTATCTTTATAAAATTCTGTGATAGGTAATACTTCTCCAGTTATTTGGCATTTTTTATGTGTAGGATGTTTCTTTTGAAACTCTACATATTCAAATGCTTCATCTAACTTTTGTTGTAAATCTGAGTGCTCTTTGCACCAAGATAAAAATTTACGTTTACCAACACTAGGATATTTTTCATAAGTTCTTGCAGTAGATACAGTTCCCTTCCCGCTGCGTATATACTCTATAATTTCCTCTGCAATTTCTCTATTGAAACTACCTCTAGGTGGCACGTCTAGTTGCTCCCTTAGTTGTCGCACTCTCTCGTGAGATAAGCCCCATTCGGATGCCCATTCTCTAAGAGTTTTGTGTGGATGCTTGTTAAACAACCACTCCATTTGCTCATAACTAGGTCGATAAGTCGTCTTGTCATTATCTGTTATCATAGTCTCACTTTACTAGTGGTTGTATTGTTTGTCAATAGAAAAAGTTTATTTTCTTGTTATTCTAGTAAAAACAGTGTATAATGGGATTAGGACAGAGGAGGTTGTATGGACACAACCAATGCAGAACTAATAGCTATTGATGAACAACAAAAGTTATTAAAAGTTCAAGATAAGACGATATATATCGCTTGGAATAAGTATGCAAACTGTTGGGAAGCTGAACTATTTATGGAAAAGCAAAACCAATATGGCGAGTTTGTAAACGAATTCGTTACTGGAGTTACCGGTAGCAGTGAAAGCGAAGTTTTATCAAAAGCAATTAAATTAAAAATAGATAGTTGACATTTCTGCTTTGTTGTGCTATGTTTATAGTATGACAAAGAAAGAGACTAAATGATAGCAGAATGTTTAATCTTCCTAGCGACAGCTTTACCCCAAAACAGCTATATAACCACTGATTATGTAGAAAATTACCATTTTTGTGACTCAATCGTTACCCGTAATGTAAGAGAACACTCAGAATTGTTAATAGAAACTTTTGAAGACCCTATACAACTTAACACTGCAATAAAAGTAATTTGGTGTGAATCTAGAGGAAATACCGATGCATTAAGAACTGCTGAGGGCAATAATGACTCCGGACTATTTCAGTTTGTGTCTTGGACTTGGAATTGGGTTGCAGAAGAATATGACCTACCAATGTGGGATGAATGGGTAGTTATGCGTTTTGGTAAACCATACACTGGACCTACATCTAAATCAGACGTAGGTTTTGAGTTTAAAAAAGTTCAACATACAGAATATTACAACATCCAGTTTGGATATTTACTATCACAAGATATATATGGTCGTTCCCAATGGAAAGACTGGTCAAGTAGCGAATGGTGTTGGAAAAGTGACGCTAGATATATTAATAAATTAAGAAAGGAGCAAAGTGCTTAGTAAAATAGATAAGTTTTTAGATAATCTAATAGATAGAGCTATGGCTTTTGTAGAGATGAGAAGATGGGAAAAAGAAAGACGTAATATAGGATTTCCCGCAGAATGGTTTGAGGAGGAAGAATAATGTTTGGATTATCAACAGAAGTAATAGTAATGGGCTTTATTAGTCCAATAGCTTTTTTATATATAGCTATGTATATAGCGAGTAAATAATGGCTGGTCAATTTAGTATTAGTGGAAGAAGCCACTATGAAGCAAGTCGACAAAGTAGAGTGTTTGATAAAGGCAGACTTTGTGTGAAAGAAGATTGTGAAGTTACTTTAAGTAAATACAATCCTTCAGATAAATGTTACTTACATTCACCGAAAAAAGCTGGACGTGTCCGTGGACACAAGAATCCATTGGAGGATAACTAATGTTTGGATTATTACTTGGAATAGTAATTTTAGGTGGGGGTAGCAATGTAAACGCTATGCCTACAATGTATTGGGATAATTTTACAGAAATATACTGTGAAGACTTAGATGCATCTACACCACCATCAGATTGTGAACATAGAGCTGACTATACAGATTCTATATTTTGGTATGAGGGTGAAATAGTAGATGAGCACGATGATTCAATTATGCCGGAAGATTGTTTAATATCTGAGATAGAAAGTGGTAGTTGTGGATACGGTATCCTTGGATACTTTAATCCTTAAAACTGAACTTTTCTTTTAGCGGCTTTACTGGCTTTGTCTCTCATTGACTTACTAGCACCATTAGGATTACTATTCCAGTCAACGCCAACAGTTCCATAGAGATAAACCCTAGTGCTAATTTGTCTAGTAGAAAGTGCTTTACATTTTTCACATTTAATCTTTGGTTCGTCGTGTATTGAATGCTGGACCTCAAACAAATGCTCACATTTAGAACACTTGTAATCGTATCTAGCCATTACTTCTTTTTTTTCGCTTTAATCGGGAACTTTTTACAAACTGAAAGATACCCGTTTAGAATTACATCCATATCGTCAACAAGATTAACTTTTTGTAATCTTAGAGAGTTCATTTGGTCTAATACAGCTTCTTTAAATTCAGCATCATCGATTCCACGAAGATAAGCTATTCTTTGTGCTTTATTTACTTCTATATCCATAAAACTAAGTCTAGTCGAGAATGGATGCCGATGTGAAGTATTGCCTCTTATATTTTGATAATACCCTCATATCCATCTCGTTTAGTATTCCCTCATTTAGTAAATTTGGGATACTTTCGTATGTTGCTGAATAATCACCTAGTGATTCTTGTCTAACTAAGTTAAAGTTAGCATCTGTAGAGGTGTCAGCAGTATGTGTTGAAACTTCACCAGTTGGTTGTTGTGCTGATAAGGCTGCTGCTGCAACAAACATTTTGCCAGCACCTTTAGCACTAATAAACTTTAAATCTTTGGGAATGTCTTCTGCTGTTGCTTCTGAATCAGAATATCCAGCAGAATAAACGATAGTCACGTTTTGAAGTCGTATTGTGGACCATCTTTTGCTATTTGTTTTACGAACTCTACCCTCTGCTTTATAAACTACATAGTGTTCATCGTTACCTTGAGTTAACGCAACTGCATCTTCTGTAATAGATGTTACAGCTACTATCGGAGCTGCTTTTGTATAAAACTCTTCTTCATTGTTCCCATCTAGGGTTTCACTAATAGAAGATGTATACTCAAGCTCATAGCCTAAGTAATTTTTGATTGCTGCGTCAACTGCGGGTATAAAAATGTTTGTTATAGCTGTTTCGTCAGCTGAAGACATATCTACGCCAATAACACTCTTAACGTCAGAAACTGTTGATAGTGCCATTTAAAGACTACTTGTCTTCTGTGTCTTCGGGTTTAACGGCTTTATTTTCTACTTTTTTCTTAGCAGCTTTTTTCTTAGGAGCAGCTTTTTCTTTTTTACCCCAACCGTGAAATTCTAAATATTCCATTGAATACTCTTTACCGGCTTTAGCTACATTAGATGGGTTACCTTTAGGAACATCATTGACGTTACCTTCGAATAATGAACCATCTGCCATTTTCCAAATATCTTTTTCTACTTTTATATATTCCATTTAAATCTTTTTTTCCTTCTGTTTGGATTTGAAGGGGCAGAATAATCCACCCCTCCAAAAATTTCTTAGAATACCTCTTAGAAAGAAGTAATCTTTGAGAATGCTTCCTGTCTGTAGACAGCAAGACCGACTCTCATTGTTGCTCTAATAGCTAATTTTCCTTTAAGGAAGAAGTCACTATGTGAGTCTGATACAGCAAGGTCAATTCCTTGTCGCATAACAACGTGAGCAGCTTCTCCACCACCGAATCTACCAACGAGAACTGTGTTCTCTGCGATAGCGGATGATGGAACGACTGGGATACCCCAAATTCTTGGTTGAGGTGCATCACCGAAGCCACCACCAACAACGAAAAGAGGATTCTTAGCAGCATAACCTGCTGAAGATGTTCCTGCGAAATCGCTTACTGAGGTAACAACTTGATACCAGTCATTAGGGTGCATAATTATTGCATCCGGCTCTACAAATCCACCAGTTCTGATGTTTGTAATTGCTTGATACAAAGCCCCTAATTGCTTTAACTCGCCGGAGTAGGAACCGTAGGCAATTGTGTCTACGTTTGTTTTACCAGCATCAAGGATACCCTCGATGTTTGGTGCAGTTCCGTCACCGCTGAGAAGTTGAGAATCTAATCTCAATTTCATCATTGTGCCGAGCCTTGAGTTTACATAACCTTGAATTCCACTTACATCTGCAAGAAGTTCTTCAGTCACAGGCAAGAAAACGCCAATCTTTCTGATTGGAGCAGTTTGCTCTGTGAAGTCTAATGCACCCTCTGCTGTTGTAGCTTCTTCAGCTTGTTCAGCAGCGGCATTTGTGAAGGTTGTTTCTTCCATATATGCAAAGGAATTTTGGTCTGTTTCGATTTGGTCAAAAAGACCAATGACTGCATCGGGGTCTCTGAGAGCTTTCTCTAAGATTCCCGGCTGTCTTAAAACTTCCGGAGCGAAAGAGTTAGTGGTTCCAGCACCTAAAGTAGTTTTATAACCCATTGGGCTAAATCCTACTGTAGAGTCTACACCTTTAACTCCGTCTGACTTGTAGTTTTGATAAGCAGCAGACTTAACGAAAGCTTCACCAATGTTTGTAGGTCCAGCTTGTGGTTCTTCAGAAGCATAAACTTCTGTATCCATAGCTTTTTCATTCTTGGCTTTGCTTTTCTCTAAGTTAGCTGTATCAACTAAATCAGCGAGTTCGGTGTTTAAACCATTGATAGCATTTTTTTGCTCAGCAGAATACTTACCGTCTTCTACTGGGTTATCAAATACTTCTTTTAACTCAGCACGCTTCTTGGAAATTTGTTCTTTATAATCTGACATTATATTTTTCTCCAAAATAACTTATACTTATACTATTCGTCTTCTTCAAGCTCAACAATTATAGATTCTGCAATTGTAGCTTGAGCTTCTGCAAAAAGAGCTTCGAATTCACTGTCAACCTCTTCGAGTTCAACAATTTCTTCTTCCTCAACTGCAGTGTCTTCCTCGGGTTCAGAATCTTCCTCTTCTTCCACATCAACTGTTTCAGATTCCTCTGTAACCTCAACTTCGGTTTCAACAGCTTCTGACTCTTCGGCTACTGCCTCTGACTCTTCTGCTACTGGAACTTCTGCTTCAGCTACTTCAGCCTCTGTATCAATTTCAGCTTCCGGAGTATCTTCTTCGGAACCAAGAATTACATCTAGCTCTTGCCAAGCATCATCTAAATCGCTTTGGACAGCTCTAAGAGCTGACTCAGCTTTAGCCGATATATTCCTTCCATCTTTAGAACGTAAAACACTAATTGCTTTAGTTCTAACAATAAGGCTATCTAATGCTGCAAGCACATCTTTCACCTCATCAGAAAAACGAACTCCTTGCACGCTGGAATCATTTTCTGAAATTTTCTCTTCAGATACTTCAGTTTCAACAACTTCTGTATCTTCTGACAAATCTTTTTCGTTTTCATCTTCAATCATTTGTTCATATACTTGATGTGTTGCACAAGGCATATAAACTGTTTTGCCGTCGACATCGTGGGTATGAGCTCCCTCACAACCTAACTCTTTGCCTCTTTTTTTGGCATCATCTTCGTTATCAAAGATATCTTCGTCGTTTGCGGCTTTTTCTTCGGAGCTAGATTCATATACTGACTCTTCACCTGTTTTAATGGCTAGTGTGTAGGTCTGCCTATTGGCTCCTACAAGAACTGGTGATACTTCGTATACTTCTAAATCTTTTAAGTATCGAACGTCTCCTACTGATTCCCCATCTTTTTTGAATTCTGCGACTTCATAGTCATTAATTCTAAAACCGAAAGACCATTCTTGTAAGTCACCCATTTCTTTTGCAAGATTATAAGCTTCTTTACCAGCCTCAGTTCCCATAAAAAATTTACCTTTGAAGACTGCTTTGTCGTCTTCTTGAACTATTTTACCTTTGCCAATTGGTTGGTCCCACTTGTGTGCGAATACCATTGGAACTTGGTCATCTTTAAATCCGGATTTGATTGCTCCGGGAACGACTACATCGCCGTCACTATCTAAGTTGTTAAAAACAGAAAATACTGCTTCAACATTTCCTTTTTCATCATCAGTGGTTTTGAATGACACTGACTTTGTGAATTTTTCACTAGCCATAAAAAATTAACTCCTTTTATACTCTTTTATTTTAACTTGTCAAATCGTCGTTGTTTCCAGCTATAAGGTCTATAGCCTTTTTACGACGGTCATCTTCTTTCTTCTTCTGTTCATTTACGATTTTTTTCATAGTGCTAACACCGGACTTGGTTACACCGCCCCATTTCATAACGGCAATGATTCCATTTAGTCTAGTGTTTCCGGAGTGTCGGCTCATAAAACGTTCTCGTCTTTTTACCCAAGATAATACTGACGCACTTCTATCTCCACCTTTGTATTTCGTCCAGTTTCGATATGCATCATTTCCAGTGAAGGAAGTAGGTGGGTTGCCACCGGTTCCTGCTCTTTTCCATATGCTTGGGTAATTCTCTTTAAGATTTTTGACATAAGCGTGGTCGGGGAATTGTTTAAAATTTGAGTTGCTCAAGCTAATCTTTTGGTTATCTTCAGCTGAAGGGAAACCAGTAATTTTTTCTTTTGCTTTCTGTTCCTTACGCCAATCTTTAATCTTTGTTAGTTTAGAAATTGGCATAGTGACATTTCTATCTGTTTTCTTATGGTCACCATTTTCCATAATTGCCCAAACCATCATTGAAGCTTCATCTTCTTTTACAGAAGTAACTATACCGTGAACGGTTGATGGTGGGTCGGGGTCTTTGTTTATGGACCAACTAACAGCGTCACCAACTTTTACTGATGCAGCTTTAGCTGATTTCTTAGAACTTAAAGGATGACCACTAGGGAGTAAGTCTTGGTCAAAAGCAGTTCTTGGGAACTTACCTTTTAATCCTTTAAGGAATGCGTTAACTCTAGCTACGCCCCATTGGGTTGCTGAAGAAACATTACCTCGCACTGAAGCTGGGTTAGTTCTATAGGCACCGACACCTCGTCTGAAGACAGCTGCCAACATTCCATAACTTGCTCTATACTTTGGGTCTTTCGCATTGTGGTCTGTTACCTTTTTTTGTAATACTTTCTTAACTTTAGCAGATATTGCTGCTTTCTCATCCATAAGCGAATAATCTCCTTCAGAACCTTTAAACTCCATAGTTAAGTCAACGGTTACATTTTTCTTTTTCTTAGGTCTTTTACCAACAACTCTTTTAGTTCTTCTTACTTGTGGCTCAAATCCAGTTGTATTGAGTGTAGCTTTCTCGTCATCTTCAGATGGTTGTTCCGGAGGGTTTTGCTGGCTCTCATTTATTTGAGTCATAACTCCAGTCTCCCCCACTGGAACAGCCACCATATTCAATGGTCTTAAGAAAACTTCGTGACTTTCGTCTGCCTCTAACCCTAAACTCTTTCTTGCTTCTGAGATAGTAACGAAACCACCTTGCACACCGGAGTTCATTGTTAAAACTTGTTCTTTTTTATCTGAGGCTAAAGCTCTTACTTCTTCTAAGTCATACTGACAGACCATTGAGTAGTCATCTTTTTCAAATTCAGTATGTAATATTTGATGAGTTAATTCTGAAGCAACAGCATTCCATAAAGGAATCATCTTTTGTTCAGTAAAGAATTCTCTTAATTCTTTTGTATTGTTATACGTGGCTGCGTCCAATCCAGCGCCGAGTCCAGCGAGAATTGCCGGAACTCCAAGAACAGAGGATACTCTTTCTTCCGGCAGTCTTCTCAATGCAGTTAGGTTCATCTGTTCCGGTGTGAATGAGACTACGTCTACATCCATAGCACCAGTCATAATCATTGGTGCGCCTCTGTTGGCTCCCGAGAACTTAGATTTAAAAGCTTGAGCTATTGCTTCGGCTTCTTCCCTAGAAGGACCACCCATAGTGTCATCTTTTGGACTTAAGATAACGCCGGGAACAGCCATATTGTGTAACAAGGCAACAGCAAATTGACCTGCTGCTTCATCACCGGCTAATTCTCTCAATACTGTTCGTATTGGAGCAAAGCCTCTTCTATGGTCGTCCGGGTCCATACCTTGACGAATGTGGACAACATTCTCTCTTGGTAATTCTATATAATCTTTTGTTAGGGAGTTTGTTTGTTTCACTGCGTAATATTCGTAGTGAGTAATTAATTCTCTTTCATTTCCTCTTACTTTGACATAAGAAGGCATCAAAGGTATCAATTGAACTACTTCACCTTTGTTGTTTCTGCTTTTCATAAGGAATGCATCTCCGTGAGCAGATAAAGAAGTAACAATGTAGTGAGCTAAGCTTTGTCCACTAAGGAACTCGTTAGGTCTTGTTAAAAGAATTTCCATTGGATGTGAGGGGACTACTTCTTTGCCACCATCTACTTTTTTATAAACTTTTAATGTTGGTTCAGCAAATGATGTTGCTAGAACATTAAGACAAGCAGTCACAGCAGAGTTGCCTAGACCATCGCCCATATCGTCTATTAGTTTTTGTGGGAAGTGTCCCGATTGTGTGTTGTAACCAAAATTGCTTGTAAGCATAGAATCATTGCGGTCATAAGGACTTCCCTTTGTTCCTGCATTTAATCTTTTTGGTGGAGCTTGTAAATACTCTACGGTTCTTCTATATAAACTTTTCTCTTCAGCCATTTAATACGCTTGCCATTTCCTCTTCTTGTTGCCAGCTAATGTAGCATAAGCCAATGTATCCACGATATCATCGTGAACACCAATTGGAAAAGTGAGTAGCTCTCGCTCCACTTCGCTGACCCAATCTGCATTTTTAGGAAAGTAAACCAATCCTCTTTCCATCTTAGCAGACAAAGGCAGTGCTCGTGAGCGCTTATCTTTATCAGCTCTAAGTTCTTTTATTTTTATACCTTGTCTTCTTGCGAACTGAACTATAGCTAATTGATAACCAGCTCTTTCAATTCCTACCCATTCAAGATTATGTATTCCAACCATTCGTTCTATTTGTGGAACTATGTCGGGAGCTTCAACTCTATCTCTAAACATATCCAACATAAACAACTTGTCATCCTCTGAGTGATATCCAAAAACAGATATAACTGTATAGTCAGCTGATTCTTTTGTAGATACAGCTAAGTCAACAGTAGCAAATCGTTGTAATTCACTTTCTTTATATTTTTTACCATCAGCCCATATCGTTCCGACTCCTTGTTTAAAATAGTTAAACCAAGAAGAACGAAATATCTGAGCACCCTCGGAAATAAACTCTGCAAGATACTCTTGAGCAAAAACTAGTTCTCCTAAGTCTTCTCTTGCTGATTCAACTTCTGCTGGGTCAATGATTGGATTAGATACTGTTGGATATTGAAATCTAGCCCAGTCTTCTGCTGTATCTGCTTTTTCCCATAAATGATAAAACCAATTGTCCATACCAATAGGAGTAGAGATAAATAATGCAGAACCTTTATTTTCTGTAAGAGTAGGTCTTAATACTTCAGTCCAAGTTTCTTCTCTGACGAAAGCTGCCTCATCCATAACTAGATAGTTCAAACCTTCACCACGAAGACGTTGAGGGTTATCTGCAGATTTAACTGATATAGAACCACCACTAGGAAAGGTTACTTCCATATCTCCGAGTTTTATATTAACTCCTGCTTCTTTAGGGAATTCTGATGCTGCTGCTACTACATCACGCCAACCAACTCTAGCTATTGCGAATGTTGGAGCAACCCACCAAACACGACCACCGTCAAGTGCTTGCTCTAAACAAAGTTGCACACCTAAGCGAGATTTACCAAATCGACGACCGGCACAGAGAATCTTCCAACGTGCTTCATCATCTTTTACTGTTTGTTGAGCCTCGTGTAGTGGCGGAAAATCTATTGTAAAGACTTGACTTTCGGGGTCTTCTATTGTTTCTAAATAATCACGACTCATCTTAATTAATTATACTAATGCAAAACCCCACTAATGTGGGGTTCTACTTCGACAACAACATTTAGTCTATGACTAAATTAAATAGGGTGACTCATCATCCCTAGGAGGATTTAATAAGTCACTTAATTATACCTATTGATTAAATTTACGTCAACTATTCTTCTTCTAAAGAAGTAAAAGCTTTACCTAAATCTATTATGAGTGCCCTTTCTGATTCAGAAAGTTTGCCAGTGACAGAGTTTGTCCATATTTCAGAATACAAACTAGTGCTATCACGGTAAATAGACTTAGCTAATTTAACCTTTTTAGCGTTGTAAAGGTGTCTAAGTAAATTAACTTTACCTTTATAAGCATTTGTTAAAAAGAATAGCTTAAAAAAGAACGATGACAACACTACTGGAGTGCTTGAATCGTTAATATCTTTTCTAGTCCATTGCTTATGTGATTTAAAATGACCCTTAACAAAAGATACAGCAGAGCGAAAGCCTTGCTTAATCCAATGATAAAAGAATCCAGTAACATACGAAGTCCAAGTTTTTTGGTCCCAGCCAATATGACCGTGCCAAAAACCGGGTTCGCTCCCATTGTGAGCGTGTCCGTTATGTGTTAATAGGATTGCATCGTTGTTCAACCAACGAGCAAATTGATGACTATGTTTGTGACACAACCTAAAGTATGCTGGTTTTTGGTCGAATAAATCGATAAAATCACCATAACCACCTTGAGTGATTAGGTCCAACGCACCTTCGTTGTTTGTATCGTGGGATTTCCACTTACATTTACGAACAGCACAGCCATCTACGTGGTATTCGTATCTTGGTCTTTCAACCAAGTCTTCAGCGTTTACATCACTGTTATTATTAGTTAACATTTTTCAATGCCTTTCTACTTGTTATTACTTTCCTCATTCATACTGTAAACACTATAGGATTCCCACTCATACGAAATTAATCGCACGTAAACAAACAGGGGTCGTAGGAACCCTAACTATCTACAGTTCTTCTACAGCTTCTCTAGTAGAGTCGATAAACTTCAACATATCATCATAAGTTCTATCTTTAGGATGAAAGCCATTGTTTAGCTCGTCAAAAGTTCCTCTATCGTCTTCAACTTCATACAAGTCGAATACTCTTTCGAATATAGCTGAGTCTTTTGCATCGTAATCTCTTAATGCAATATCTTCTGCTGTTAAAAGAGTTGCTAAAGGAATGATAGGTCCATCTTCTTGTTTAAGAACTAGAACTACTTCTCTTCTTTTAGTCTCTGTATTAATAGCTGAGCCAACGGTTAGCATATGTGGAAAGTTCTTTATCATCTGAACTTTCTCATACAACTTACCTAGGCTTCTTTTATAATCTTCAGTCATTATTCCTCCTCTTGGAATTTTCCTATTGACTCAAACTTCATATTGAAGTTCGGGTGAATAAATTCCAAATCGCTTTCTACTTTTTGTTTTGCATCATCGTAAGAATTAGCAAATACTTTTTTATGCCCTTTGAATGTAACTATGTATTTCTTCATACGTAGCTCACTTTATTTTTGTGCTTTAGTTTCATAGTCCACCTTTTCTGTATCTTTGCGTGGATACCTACTCCGTAAGGTCTGTCATATCTGTAATGAAGACGATACAAAATATTATGTTGTAACTTCCAAGCTCTCCAAACTTTATTAGAGTAAACAATACCTTGTTGGTCAGCTTCAATGTTCTTAGACCTTACAGCCCAAGCCCACATCAAGTTGCTAAACCATTGGAATCTAAAACTAAAGTTTAATTCCTTACCATCAATCTCACAGAACAACTGATAAGGAAATCTTCCGTGGGCTAGCTCAGCTAACCCAAGGAACAAATATTTATCCATTAGTAATCACCCCAGTTCGCACGGTAAATTTCACGGGCAATAGAACTTTCCTTATTCCATTTATCCCAATTCTTGTCCTCGCTATAAGGACTAAAGTTACCATTGTTGTGATTCCTACAAATCCAAAAATAAGATTTGTAGAATTGGTGAGCATAAACTGGATAACCTTTCTTGTGAAAAGTCTGACCAGTTTTATTGACTCGGTCTCCTCTGTAACGAGTTACACCTCTTCCGTTGCACCAGCTCACTGAGCATTTTGCATTCGCCATAATTATTCCTCCTCTTCGGATTGTGGATGTCTAAAAATGTAATACACTCTAGCATCCTTTGTATTTGTTTTGGTATATGCACGCTGGGTCTTTGTAGACCACTTATGGAAAACTTCTTCTCCATTTGCGTATCCAAATGTATCGAGTTCTATCTCTCCCTCTCCTACGACTTCTGCGTCATAGTAAGGATGATTTATTACCCCTCTTGTTATTTGTATAATATCGTAATAGAATTTTCTTGGTTCTTTCACAATACCCCCTTTTGTTTTGTTGGTTATATAACCACTATAGCATAGATGTTTTTATTTGTCAAATTTTAAATAAAAAAAATTATTTCATTTTGAATACGGCTCTCCTAAGAGAGCCGACGATGGGAGGGTATCGGCAATGAAAATCCCCGAAGGAACTTTCACCGACAATTATTATTATACCCTCTCATATACTCGTCGTATCTTGCCCACCTTAACACTTACTTAATTATCATTATTTAAATAACATTTTCTAGTAGGCAAAAAAATAAGGGAAGACTTCTATAACTTTTACTTAATCACTACATTTAGTATCAAACATCCATACAGATATTTAGTTACTTTCTTCTTCCCTAGTGCAGTAGCTGGGTATCGCACCCAGCATGGACTGTCCCTCCCACTTGGTTACTGCTCAGTATTTATATTATAAGCTTTGCAAATTTGTTGCACTGCTTTTTCTATAAAATTTTCTTCTCCATAAAAATTTGAAATAGCATCTAAAGCTAACTCTGAAGTTTTACCCTCATCAAATTCCGCATTTCTTTGTGGTAATCCTTTTGAGTTTTCTTCAATAACACTATCTATAATTTTCCACATATCTTTTACCGATACTGTATCGTCTAAGTCGCCGCTATCTATAAGCTTGTGCATTAAGATACTCATACAACTTTTAAGTGCTGTATGCATAGCGTAGAGTTCATCGTCTTGTCCCCACCAAGTATGGTTGAAAACATTCTTCCACTTATTTGCATCTACTTTTTTATAAACACAATCTACTTGAGCATCAAATAAATTTTTACCTGCGTATGCACTATCTTCATATTTTTTAGGCATAGGCAATCTACCAGTCAAAGACATAATACTGTGCGTATATAATCCCATACTTGACTCATCAAACACTGTGTCACTCTTTGACGGGTCTACTTGCAAAATTATTTCATCTTCTTCTTGTAAGAGATACAACTCATCTTTCATTAATTGAGAAATGATACCTATGTATTTCTTAACTCTCATAGCGTGATAGAAACTTGTCACCTCAAAAATGTTGTGACTTATCTTTTCTTCATTGTCTCCGAAAAGACATCTTCTATAAAATTCATTGTCAATCACTTAGCACCTCCTCTAGCCGCAAGCTCTTCTTCAGTCTGTAATCTATTTCTATATTCTAGAATCTCATCTTGTAACTTATGACTAAGCTTCATAGTTTTCATTGTTGCTACGAACTTCTCTCTTGTCATAGGCTCGGGTTTGATTCTCAAGTTATATTCTGATGGAGTTGACTTAACTCTCTCAGCTAAACAAGCCGGCAAATTAGGACCACCTCTTTTTGGACAGAACTCGTGGAAGACTGGTGTGCCTATGTCATCAAAGACCCATCCACTATCTACCCAATCGTGTTCTCCACCTGCACCACATTCTGTTTTATTCTTCTTTAACAAATTGTAAGTGTGATAAGTAGTCACTTGGTTGTAACCTAGTTTGTTTATCATACCAATAATCTGTGATGAGTTAGGAGCATAAGCTCTACCCTCATTGTGCAATTTAATTACTGCACCTTGAACAGCTTTGTATGAAAAATATTGTAAGTCTTGGAACATACCTCTGATGTAAGTATCACTCCATTCAGATGGTGCGTCTTCACCTTTGGTAAATCTTGTAGATAGATATTGAACTGTCTCTATCCATTCGTTCCAAGTTATGCCTATCTCTCCCTCGTCCTTAGCTTTATCCAAAGATTCATTGGCTTGCACTAAGTCAGTTAGATTAGTCTGAACTTGTTCTAGTTCATAAGGATTGTTGTCATCCATAATTATTCTCCTATATTATTGTCGTTTATCACTATAGCACAGAAAGTGCTTTTTTACAAATTTGCTGGTTCTAAATCAATTCCATTGTCTCCAATGAAAGAAAAATCTAATTTAGAAAACTCTTCGAACTTTGGGTCATTCAAATATGGACGACCGGCATAGTGCCACGTAAAGTAGCAATCTATAAGTTTGTGGTTTCTACAATTAATCATAACCCAGTAGACATCGTCTTTATCTTTAACAGCACCAGCATCTTCTAGAGCCAAGATAAATACTTTCATATCTTCGTAAACAGTCAAGTCAGACTTTCTCGCTACATTGTTTAATCTTTTACTCTTATCCATTAGAACTCTATTGTATCGTCTTCTAAATAAGATTTCAACTCTTTGATTGGGTTCAGCTCAGATACTGGCACGACTTTAACATCGTAGCCATACTTTTCTACTTTGGCATCTTTAACTTCATCGTGTGTTGTCCAACCTACAATGTGTGCTCTCATACCCTCTACTAGTGTATTCTTTTCTCCATCAGCAGTGTCAAAGATAACTTGAACATATACTTCGGGTTCTCTCTTATCTACATAATCTAATCTAGCCATCAAACTTACTTTTCCTTGTAGAGGGGTAGCACTGGATTTGATTTCAATGATACCATTGAGGTCAATCTGACCCATACCACCTAATATCGACGTATAACCACGCCAATCTCCAAACCAATACTGTAGAAACACTAATTCGCCGCAAATTCCAATAATTGTATCGTGTTGGCTGTTTCTAGTTCTATCTACTCTCTTCTCTTCTTCTTGAGCCATAGCAAAAGCAAGCATTTCTGCTGTAAGAAAGGTATAAGGATAGAATTTACTTAGCATTGTTCTTAGTATTTTTGATATGAGCTCTTCTTTGTTGCCTGTTCATCTCAGACCACTTTAATTCAGCTCTATGTTCAGTAAAACTACTGTTCATAGCTCTTGGTTTGCCCATCAAGCGTTTATTATTTTTCATAACACTCTCCTATTTAATTGTCGGTATAAACACCATACCAAAAATATTCGGCTTTGTCAAGTCTTCTACAAGTATTTCTTTACTAGCTCTCTCTAAGTAGTTAAGTAGGTATAGTTATTAGGTTTAGTTATATAGGTATAGTTCGTTGTTCATATATGAGCACCCCCCCTGTTCACATATGAGCGACCCCCTGTTCATATACGAACACCCCCCTGTTCACCTATGAACATACTACATATGGTATGGTCACATATGAACACACTATATAGTATGCTTGCAATAAAACACTAGATATAGTATGCTATTATTAAAGTAAGAGATGACTTTCTTAATCTTTCTAGATTGTTAAGTCATAGTCTCCTTTATTGTCGGTTAAGCCCTAATTCAGCAATGAATATAAGGGCATCCAATTCTCTGTGCGAACAGTCTACAAAGGGGAAAAGAACCCCCGCAGCCCCGCAACCTAGTTGTTATAAGGTCTATTACCATACCGGAGGTCGGCGAAATTTTTTTTGCTTAATACCACCATCTTATTTGACAAAAGAACCGTTATCTGCTATAGTAAATACTATAAACAACTTAATATACCGACAATAAGTGTGGGACACAGCATCAAAAAGTGTAGAACTACCCCTGCCCAAAAGGGCAACAATAAAAAAAGGTGATTTATGGTGTCATTTCAAGTGACATTGGCTCATTAGGCATCGGCGGGCGACCCTAAACTTTAGCTCTTGTCACCACTATATTTAATCTGAACTTTGACGGGTTCTTTATCAGAACCACCTATCTCAACCTTGTTAGGTTTAGTCCATTTCTCGAAAGAACGCTCTAGCCACCAAGCTGCTGCCTGCCATTGACCACGAGCTGCTGCAGACTTAATTGAGTTAAGATAAACACCCTCTGCTTGAGCTCTAGCAAGCTCTATAGCGTCGCAAAAATCACCGTATAAACTAGTGATTTCTTCGTCTCTATCTTTACGACCTTGTTCAATCCATCGATACAATGTTGATTTATGAATACCAACCATTCGAGCCGCATCTTCAATAAACATACCGTGATTTAACCACTTGCATATGTTCTTAGTGAGCTCTGCTGTTAGCTTACTTGGTCTGCCTCGTTCTGCCATATACACATAATTCTAACAGATAAATATGAGACGGTTTCATAAGGTCACATGACACTCTGCGATACATTAATCGTAGGCAAAAGAGGGCTGGTAAAGGTTCAAAAACTTAAAAATAACTGTATACTTACCAGTATGAGTGAGATGCAAGTAAAGAGTCAGAACAGTGTCTATGTCATAGATATAATACACAGTCTTGAAAGACGGCAGTTAGTTCACGAGTGCTTAAGGCTACTGACAGCCATAGATGAGAGTGAAGCCGCGATTACAATGTTCGAAGAAAATGCAATGTATGTCGATGAAACATATCTTAAATGGCTTATTGAGAATTTAGTAAAAATTAAAAAAGCACATTACGAAGAAGAATAAGTTTTCAAAAACTAGGCAAATAGTGCCCCTACCCCTAATTCTTTATATCCATTCTCGATGCTACTGGAGCCCACAATTAATTATGTCTTAGCGATATCCACTGGACCCCACCTTTTACAGACAGCATTAGGGTGTGCCTGCTCATATATCCACTGGACGAACAAAAACCCTAGCCAGTTACCCAACTAGGGATATTGTTTATTTAATTGTTACAATGGAGGTTGCTCCAATTCATAGATAGTATTTCATATCTGTGTGGTCGAACCCAAGCTCCTTTAAGTCCTCATACACCGCTGTTAAATATCGATAACGCGCGTTGACTTCACTACGGGATGCCTCGCCATCGCTATGGATATTCTCGGGTGAAAGGTTGGAAAGAAGACTGTCAAAGATATCCTCAACATAACTTCCGATGTTGTCCATATCTATAAGCCCCTCTCCACGGAACTTTCTCCATCTATTCATATCGTCAATATAATTTGATAGTAGTTTATTTTTACTCATAAGAGTAGTATAACATAGTGTGTAAGAATTGTCAACAACTAAAACACATTTTTTTCTACGCGGACCTATACGCCCAATTTTTTCAACTGGGCTTGGATAGCATAGGGAACATATTTCTTTAAGCCGTAGGTATCAAACTCCCACAAACCTAAGTATCTCCATTCTTTATTAGGGTAGAGAACTAAAAATTTATAGTTAACGTATGGACCCCATTTGATTGGACTGATTTTAAACAGCATTACTTTGTCAACTTCCATTTCATCTTTAACGTAACTAGTAGGAGAAGTCAAGCAATCAACGAAACCTTTTGCCTCGTCCCAAACCTCAAACCTTGTTTCTTTGTGGAATGTAGGGTAATCAACAGTGTGTGGATTATTCTTCGCGTGGTCGGAAGAAAAAGTCCAATTAATTTTTTTGTCAACTTGATTGACAACTTTTACTGTATGACCAGTCCAACTTCCAATAAATGGTATGCTTTGGATAGCTGCGTTCATCCAATTTAACCACTTCTCTCTGTTAAAGCTTCCATCGGAATTCTTGTAGTTTCTTTCGTTATTCATTTTATCTCCAGTTTTTGTTTTCATAAGAATAGTATAACACAGTTTGGAGCTTTGTCAACTAGTTTTGGATTTTATTTGGAACGTGGTGGAGCTGTTGGGAATTGAACCCAAGTTCTCCAATACGCAGGAGTTATCCTACTTACTGGAGCTTACCTATCAGCCCCGGAATCTTAAGTCCTATTTTTTTTTGGAAGAGAAAGCCTCTGCTCTTCTCTCCATTTTTTCTATTTGTTTTGTTGTTCTCATAAGAGAATTCTAACACGAGCGTGGAACCTTGTCAAGTTATTCCCCAAGTTTTTTTTACTCGGGGAACTTCTTAATAATTTAGATTAACACTTTCCACTCTTCAACGAGTTTCAATATGGATGGGCTACAACGAAAGTTACCAATGTCGGGAACTTTAAGAACTACAGTCTTTGGATTTATTTTTTGAATAACTCCAACATATGTGGTTCCTTTGTATTCTATTTCAGCACTGTCTCCAATTTCGAAACTGTCTTTAATTTTACTTTCAAGGACTCTTCTTCTTTCCTTGAGAATACTAAAGGCAATTCTCCAATCTTCAATGCTATCAATATCTTCCACCATTTTTACAAATGCTTTATCCATTGTTTTCTCCTTTTGTCTGATAAGGTCAAGCTAACCTCAACTTAATTCGTTCCGTTTCAGCTCAAAGTCCATCAAGGGTATCCCCTCTTCACTTATCAACACCTCACTCCGTTGTTAGACCGGAGCCGTTTCTTGTGAACTAAGTCAATTTCTTAACCTTATAAAAATACTATAACACAGGCGTGGACTTTTGTCAAATGGTTTAGGACTAATTTTATTGGATACTTGACAAATGATATTCCTATGCTAGGGATTTGGCTGGATTATACCACTATATGTTGTATGCTCATAATTGCGTTTTAAGGGGTGTTTGTCAACCAAGTGGCTAACCGTTAAAGGATGAATGTAGTCTTTAAGGAGAGCGTTTAAAGACGTATAGGAGCTATATTGGACAAAATGTATAATTATACATAAAAATGTATAAAGGACCCTATTCCTGCATAATTTATGTATAAAAAAATTAAGAAATATCCTTTACAAAATCCAAAAAGCTGTTAGATTTAAATTATGGAAAACAAAGAAACATTATCAACCTATAAGTGTGAGTGTGGTGCTTATAGCGATACAAAAGATGAGACCAGCCACCATAACTTTAAAGCCCATAAAGGAACTTGGACTTACATTAATTTGTAAGTCTAAGATTTCCAAGGAAAGGTAAAACAATGGAACAAACAAAAAACACTAAAGTGGATGTGAAGATTGAATTCTCCACAACTTTAGAAAAAATATTAATGGACTTAGGCTGTGAGATTTCAAAACTTACAGAATGGTCCCCGAGTATGATAACCGACATTTTTCAATTAGCTTTGGAAGATGCCAACGCTCATACTTTTAATGAGGGAATTACAAAGCTCAGAAAGGAGCACGATTTCTAAATGAATGACATAAAAAGTTATCAAGGATACGTAAACTTGGACTTGATGGACCACGACAAACATCCATCAATGGACAACTTCTTAAAAATAATGGAAGACCTTTTTGTTGAGGGGAACCTTAACAATGAACAAGTCTTTATGTTTATGAGGACACTCATCCGTAAAGCAGACAATAAAAAAGTAAGAGCATTTTTGGAGACCAATGAAGAGAGGTCCAATCTAATGCAGGACGTTATGGATTATGGTTGGATTACAGAGGACGGCGAGTTCACTGAACACTGTAAAACAGAACTCCACAAAATGGGATTCGAGGGATATGAAAATATATAAAAGAATAAATAATATGACGCTAACCGTAATGGAGAAGTTTGATAGGAGGGAAACCTCCTTTAAACGAGTCTCGTATAAAGTAGCACGTAAATTGTTTGACGTAACATTCTTTAAATTGAATGGATACAGTGCTTACGACTACAGAAAAAATTACGAATATTTCGAGGAATAAACTTGACATAAATTCTTATATGGACTAGAATTTTAATATAAGAAAAAAAATGATGGGCTCCCCTGCTCCATTGAATCCATAGGAGTTTTAGGTTCCGGAGCCTCGAACGGATGTTCGATAGCTCCATATAGGAGTCCAAACGTGCCGCTCCTTGCTCTCCTAAGCATTTGGATTATCTCCTTGAACACTTACCCAAGGCAATGCTCCCTATCTAGGGAGCTTAACCTCGTTGGGTTGGAGCCATTTACCAACCTATATCATACCTTTCGAAGTCATTATTATACTTTTCAAAGTAAATGAAGTCGCTCCATTTTTTGCCGTGCATAAGACGGGTTGGGTTGTTTGTTAAGATGTCTTTAATTACGTAACAATCTTTTAACTGCTCTTCATAAGGTAGGTCAGCATATTTAACGCATAGCGCCTCATGTGATGCCCTCTTCTCATCAGAGTAGCCACCTTTAACGGTGTAACCCTCTTCGATTAGCGCCCATAATTGGTTGACTGCATAAACCCAGTTGTCGTGGACTTTGTCAGCCATAAAAGAGATGTTTAGAACTTTCGCCTCATCTAAGCAAAATTCTATAGCCATCTTGCTGTAATGAGTTGAGAACTCACCCCAGTTTATTTCTTTAGTCTTGTAGTCAATGCCATCTGCTTGGTTATCGCTCAATGGTCTTAGTTGTGTTTTCTTCATCATATGTTACTAGTGGCAAGTTTTTTATTTTTTTTTGGAATATTGGCTAAATTTAAAAAACTTTTCCCCTATAGGTATAAATAAGAACAATTTAGAAAAGTCTTGTTCTATAGATAAGACAGAGAAAGAAAGGGGGTCATCTTGAAAAAGCAAATTACTCTAAGCAACTTGCTAAGAGATGCAGAAGCATTATCCATTGCTATTGCAACAGCTACTGATGAAAAAACCATCAGCCAATCTACATATGATGACGTTCTCTATTCGCTAGCAAGCGAACTAGAAGACGCTTTATATGCTCTTACGCAAAACAATTAAATAACTCCATTATTTCACAAGCGACTCAAGCTTGTGAATAGTGGGTATCCAGTGGATGTCCATTGGAGTTGACTTAGGCACAATCCGCGCCTAAGTCTTGGAGTTGTCATTGGTTCCTATTGATAGGGTCCGGAACCTTTGGATAG
>Ga0208667_1000081_pt1 | contig 40888 bp, 51 predicted proteins | sample 11BtaG_FD_184085 | JGI IMG/M metagenome (GOLD analysis project Ga0208667, IMG submission 184085) | Marine viral communities from the Subarctic Pacific Ocean - 11B_ETSP_OMZ_AT15265_CsCl metaG (SPAdes) (version 2) | ecosystem: Environmental > Aquatic > Marine > Oceanic | place: Pacific Ocean... | reverse complement strand
AATAAGCGTTGGTGATTTTATACCATGTACTGTTCTTGTAGATACAGTAAAACCATTTTGTGACCAAGATTTACCAGTTCTTGTTTTAGGTTTAAACGTACCACCTGGTCCACAAAAATCTTCTTTAAGTCCTTCGTTTGACTCTAATGTATCTATTACAGAAGACACTGAGTTCTTTGCAATATCTTCATTACCACCTACCCACATAATTCTTATGTTAGGATTTTTCATAATACGCCAAATAGTAAAGTGAATTAACAACTCAGTCTTACCATGACGTGGAGGTGACAGTATCATTTGCTGTCCACCTTCTTCTATAGCTTTGTTTAGTGAATTAATCCACTCCATATGGAATGGTGCAGTTTCAAATGGAATACCCTTCTCCGTTAAAAAATATCTATTTCTAAATTCTACAAATGACTCTAGTGCTTCAATAGCTTGTTCAGGCACATCCCAATCAGCTTGTGCTTTTTCCGATTCTAAATCTTCTTGATATGCTGCAAGAAATCTTGATATCTGTGCTTTAGATACTTTAAGTATTTTAGCTGCATCATCTCTTGATATATCATCTTGAAGGACTTCCTGGACCAATCCATCTTTGACAAACTTTTCGTATACATCACCACGTCTAGCAGAAACCCGTCCATCTTTAGCTGTAGTTTTTTTCTTAGGCTCTTTAGCTTTAAGATTAGTTTTCTTTTCTTCAAGAATATAAACTTCACCATTTTGTTTAGCTCGCCATTTTCTTTTATCTACTAACTGTCTACATTTATCAGAACAAAATTTTCTCTGTCCTTTAGGAAGTAAATTACTGCACTCAGGTACAGCACATACTACATTTACCATTTCACTTTATCAGCCCAGTAAGCTGCAGACATTTTTCCCTTTTTAATATTTTTAGCATGACGTGCTTTAAAAGATTTACGTCTAGCTTTCTGTTTAGCAGATGAAGGGTTTTTACCTGCACCCTTAACACCTTTTTGTCCAAAACGAATTAACTTAACTTTCTTGCCTTGTTTAGCAAGTACAGCATGTGATTTAGTTTTATGTCCAGGGGTACGTTTAGGTTTGTTATAACCTGAAAACTTTTCTCCTCTATAATTAATAGCCATTATTTCTTTTTCCTAACAGCCCTTGATTTCTGTACCTTTTTCAAATTAATATACTTTCCTGCTTTATAAGCAGCAGATGTACTTTTAATCTCACGTGCAACAGAGGACTTAGAATTCTTTTTGTTCTTAAGGTACTTAGCAGGTACACCTTTTTCATATTTAACCTTACGTTTACTTCTTTTTTTTGGAGGCACGTTTTTTACCACCTTTCTTCTTTAAGTCATTATCTTGAGAATGACCACCCCTAATAAAAGAATTAACTCTCCCCATAGCCCAAGCAGCCATGGAAGCTGACTTACTACCTGATGATAAATATGCTCCTTGTCCTCTTCGATATACGGAGGCAAGTTGTCCATAGGTGTATTTTGAATTAGCTGCCTTTTTTTGAAGTGTGGCTTTAGTTTTTGCATTAATAGGTTTCCTTTTAGGTTTTTTCTTAGGCGGCATTAGCTACCCCCTTCCATTTCTTACACCAAGCAAACGGTTGTACAATTGCATTCCATAAAGAACAGTTACCTGTATTCTCATAGAAACTACAGTTGCTACATTTCTGATTACCTTTAGGAGCAAGTTGATATGCTTTAGGTAAATTACTAGAAAGTTGTTCTTGGTCGTTTATAGTCATAAAACTATATTAGTACATTTTTTTAGATTTGCGTTTATTCTTCTTCTTGGACTTTGGTTTTTTCTTCATTCCGTAACCCATCATATCTCCTTAATTTAACGTTATATTTTATACATGCAAGATTCTTACAATACTTCCACCTTCTAATAAAGGTTAAAGGTTTATTACAAACCTTGCAAGTTTTAATCATTATGATATTATAGTTTACCCATGGATAAGATAACAGACAACGACATCAACAAAAAAGGTAGAGAAATTGCTATACGATTAGATTATCTAATGGCACAAGTAGACAGTACATACAACAGACATCAAAGGTGTTTAGTATGTAACGAACAATACAAACACCATAATGATGGACTTCCGTGCATATCAGATGATTCTTTAAAACCTATAGTACGCACAGACCGTTGGGGTAACGTTAAGAATAAAGAACCTCATCAATAAGTTCCTGACTTACCTTTATATTTTTTACATCACCCGTAGCTTTTAACTCGCTAATAGGGACCAACAAAGAGCGTGAAAAAAAATTTTTATTTTCTGTTTCAACAATCTTATGTCCATCAGCTATCCAGTCTACAATCCAGGGATTAAGTCGCTTCGGTTGCCAGTAAAGGATTTCGGGTGTTCCATATATCCAGTAGAAGAGAAAGTCAGGGAATGTTTTCATAGCACACCCAACGGATTTAAAGCCATCATTATCTACTATCTGTATCTCTAGGGCTACATTACCTGTATCTTTGGCTTGTGTATCTGTCTTAACTTCAAAGTATTTTGTACCTAACTCATTATTAACTACAAAAAAGTCTGCACCTTGTTGTTGTTCCCATTTCTTTGCAGGTCGTACGATATAGATATTCTTACCGTTCTCTCGCATGTTTTCATAGAATCGTTGTATTAGTTTTTCACCCTGCTGTCCCACAGCAAGCTGTTCTTGGAAATCGTAAATATTATCCTCCTTTGTTTCCTTTATAATTATAGTGTGGTAGGGTGGTTATACAAACATTTACATAACAGACGTGTTACAGGTAAGTGCTATCGGAGCGGCAAAAAGCTGACCTGCATCTTAAAGATGGACTGGGATTACCACAAAGTCAGTACCCAAGGACACTGAGGTCTTGTAAATAAAACTTTTAATAGCTTAGACTATATGCCCGCTACTGCCCAAAACGACACATCCCCCCCAATCGTACTGTAAGAAAAAGAATTTACTTCTTTTTACTGGACAAGCGTGTGTGTATGCTATAATAAACTAGACACTTATCTACACAGGACAAATTATCCTCCTGTAACTGTTATCCCAGTCAACTGTACTGATAAGTGTCACGTCTAAAATAACCTAGTTACCAGTAATTTTCGCAGACATCACATATAACAACCCCCCCACCCCACATTAAATACCCCCGTTACAAGGTCACAACCTGTTATATTTATATCTTACAGTTCCTACCTACCCTACCCCCACCCCTTATTATGTTGCTCGCTATCGCTCACACCACTTTACTCCCCACCCAATAACTTTTACTTCTATATACCCCCCATATGTTGTATATGTCTAGTATATATATCTCATATGTATCCCAATGTTACAAACCTCAGACACTCCCCCATACAAATACATATCTCTGATACATACTATATATTGTATATATACATCTCTATCTAATATATATATTCATAGTATTGTTCTTAATGTTTGTATGTATCCTTATAACTTATCCCCCCCCTATATATAATCAATTCAGTCTAACCTTCGGGTTAGCGTTATATCAAAAGTATTAATTATACTATTACAATTAATACCCGTGTTGCTCCATTGTTTATAGTCGTGTCATTCAGAACTCACTGTATCTGTCACTGCAACTCTATCATTCAGTTCGTTCTTGTATAGCTCGTACGCTCGCTCAACGCTCCCTAGCTTCGCTATAACATTCCACTCCTTAAACAATTACTCAGGCTACTTCCTTCTCACCCCTGTTAGGACAAGCCTAACAGCTCTTGCCGAGACGGCAGAGTTACAGGGTTCGTCCCAGTGTAGCCTTCGTAAGCAACACTACTATCTCTTCCTTTCTACATTCCGTAACACTTGACGAAGAGTGTCAAGCGTTACTCACAAGGAGTAACACATACAGAAAGGTAATAAGATTATGGCTAAGCCAAAACTTAATACAGAGATAAATGACTATATGAAAGCTACTACTCCTTTCACTATAGGAAACAAAGCATACAGAGTAGGTGCTGGACGTGTTGATAACGCCGTGATAGGTTCTCAAGGGAAACCTGTAGCTAGATACGCTCTAGTTATAAACGGTAAACAATCTAAACACTTCCTTAGAAGTTGGCAGACTGTATATCAGGTACATCAAATTATACTTGGTGGTGACGCTGATAAGTTATTCACTAAGACTGGTGACCTAAAAGCTAGTATGCTTGTAGACCTTGGTACTGATAAGATAAGAGAAACATTCTCTTACGTATGCCCTATCGGATTATACAATACAAATCCAGAGGCTAAGAAAGCTATCAACATAGCTGTAAAGAACCAAGTCAATCTCAAGAAAGATAACGTTTGGGAACAATTCCTAACGTTTACAGAATAATGGAAGATTGTGAACATGATATGTTTGAGTGTACTTGTTTAGATACTTGGTACATTGAGAATACATTTCATATATAAATTAAGAAAGGGTAGGGAGTTCGCTCTCTACCTTTTTTTATGCTCATCAATTCTCATCCCCGTTTGGAAACCTCAGAACTAATCTATCTACCATTAAATATAACTAATGTAATCATAATAATAAATAATAATATATATAAATATAAAGAGAGAGAATACGATTGGTACATATACGACAAAATTTTTTTGGAAATTTCTACACATGGGGGCGTGTTAAAACCAATAGTATATATCAATCGCTCATGTGTTATAACCCAGGGACGTGCGTCAAAAAACCTGCCGAAACTCTACGAATCTATACAGTTAACGTCAGAGCTTGTGGTAGCTTGGAAGACCAAAGCCAAACGGCACTGATTGTTTTATACAGAAAGGATATAACAATGGATAACAAAGATAAACTCGCCGACCTTGAACAAGAAGTAAAGGAACGCCGTAGTATCAAGACTACATCATGGAATACATTTCATATTCCTGATGAGGCACTGCCTAAGAATATAGATAATAAATACAGATGCAGTATATGTGACAAGAAAATACCTAGAGATAATAACTTCTGTTACGCTTGCCGTAAAGAATACTCTATCTCACGTGAAGGTATCTTCAAATATAATATACCAAAGTATGAGAAGGAACGACAGCAATCTATCGCTGATGTTTATAACGAGGACAAGTCTTTCCCAAACAAGTGTATCTTATGCCGTAAGAGAAGAGTAAAGAGAAATGACGGTATGTGTGTGAGATGCTTAAAGTTCATGGGAATAATAGAGGAGGAAGAATAATGGATAAAGAAAAATCACATAGCTATCAAGATATGGCTAACTTAACACACGAAACACAAGTTAAAGAATTTAATTTTTGTTTATGTGAAGAACAAGAGCAATTTCCATACGAAGATTGTCCAAAAGAAAATCAATCAATGGAAGATAATATATCTTACTTATTTGATTTAGCTGAAACTAAAAACAAATTGATAAGAGAATTTAATTCTATGAAAGAGGAGGAAGAATGAGTATAAATATAATAGTCACTAATCCTATTATACATAGGGCGAAGGACAGATTAGCTAGAGAAGAATACTATAAGAATAATAAACGGGATGACATGATTATCTTTGATACCTTAGTAGACACAGGCATTGGAGATGACGATTGGATGTGTGACTTCTGTAATGTAAACATGGACGTAGGTACTGTTGATGAGCCACTAGGTTTATTAATACACGGTAGCTATGCACTATGTGAGCCTTGCGTAGAAAGTAGTAAGGAGAAATATCCTGAAGAATTTATAGATACACAAGTATGTAAATGCTGTGAGAACGGAAATGATATCAAATGAATGATGTAGAAATTATACAACAGTTATGGCACTGCTTAGATATGGGTTATACCTATGACGAGGCAAAGATACACATGGCTGCTGTAAGTATTGGTAAGACTACGACCAAAGAAGTAGTAGTAAAGGACAAAGAATAATGGCTAAAGATACTGAACAGTTAGATTATGCATGCAGATTAATGTATGGACATACTGACTGGGAATTTGTAGACAGTAAGTTATTAAAAAGATTTGATGATGGTAACTATACAGTAGTTTTATTTCATCACGAAGATAGAGAAAGGAAAGAAAAGTATGGCTAAAGACCACACAACGTTTACCTCTGAAGAGTTTGTTGACGGCAAAATCTTAGAGATGAATGAAGCTAACAGAATATATAGAGAGATGGCTAGTGCTATCAAAGCTGACACAACTATCGCTGACCAACTTATGGGTAGAGGTAGTGAGAACAGAGCATTGCTTAGGTCTATACGCAACAGGTTAAATGAAATGATACCTGAAGAAGTATACGGTTAAATGCATAGCGAAGAAAGGTAAGAATGAGCGACACTAATAGTACACAAGTGTACGAGTTTGTAGATAAGAATATGAAGAAAGCTGAGAATATATTAACAGTTGACTTTCACTTTAGTACTGAGGTTACTGCTGATGAGGCTATAGTTATGGTAGATAAAATGGTATCAATGTTAGATGATAGCACTGATGCAGTAGCCAAAGAGTTTACTGCACACAGACCATTTATATACTGTAAGTTTTCAACAGAAGAATAAATAATAAAAAACGGAAGGAGTTCCTATGACAGGAATGATATGTGATAATTGCAGGTTAGATGAATACAAGAAGTTAGCTATTCATTCTAACGTGAAGTCATCTGTTCTATACATTGTAAAGTGTTGGACATGTGGCTATGAAACAGTAAAGAAATTAAATACAAAAATGAAAGGAGAGACTTATGCCAAAGCAGTTCGATAACTTTGGAGAAGTAAATAAAGTAAATAGGGAGTACGATAAACGTACTTACTTTGCTCGTGCCTTTGTTGCATTGGATGGTAACAGTAAGGATACGGACGCAGAGGATTTAGAAGTATTCGACTATGAGTTCGAGGCTACTTCTTTTCAAGATGCAATGGGACAATACGCGGCACATCAGTTACAGGTTGCTATTAATAACCAAGCATTGAGAATGAGTAGATTACTTATGGAGGCATTAACAAGTGCTGTGAGTGGTGAAGGTGATGGCTTTGATACACTAATAGAATACATGGGTGAAGAAAGCAAAGACCTTGTATTGGAAGGTATACGTCTTATGAAAGAAGAAAACATGCAGGATATGCCAATACCTGCAGGATGGATAGCAGCAGTAATACATGCTGTTCAAAAAATGTTTGACTATGAGAACAACGGAGCTTTTTGGCAAGAGCCTCAGTTAGTTATGATAGGCAATCCTGCTTTAATATCTAACATGTTCGTACAAGCACAAACAGCTTCTGATGTTGCCGAAGAAGGAGTAACAAAGATTGAAGAATTCCTTAAAGATAAGTTATCTAATCTTGAAGAGGAATAACTATAAAGCTATTCATGGGACAGTGAGTAGCTTGTACCTGATGAAGACATTGACTTATTTACTAGTCAACCTTTCTGTATATTCTCTGTCAGGTACAAGGTACTCGTAGCCCGATTACCCAATGCAATGCTACCTATTAGTAAGAGCCATAATTTCAGCCCTGTTTGCATGGCGACTGAACGTAGGTAGCTTGTAGCACATAATAAAGGTTGGTAGCTCATTACTACCTAGACACGAAACAACTAAATGCAGACCTCGTTAATTGTGTGTTACAAGCTATCTATACGTACGTAGCTTACAGTGCATAAGTACTTTCATAATATGCACTGTGAGCTGTATATGTTTACAGCAGAAAAAGGAGAATAATGACGGAAATAAATTATCGTATTCGTACACACGAGTACAACTATCTAGTACTAACAACACAGGTATTGGGACAACTCAATGACCAAGCTATCGAGAAAGGATACAATCGTTCCTTACTACGTGGTGTGTTTCAAGATAATCATAAAGACGGACAACTTCCTGATGAGGAAATGACTGACATGATTATCATGGAAGGTATACCTATCACTTGTCAGTTAGCTATGCCACACTATCACAAGCAAGGTAAACTAACAATGCCTCATGTTCGTGCTAACTTCCGTGTACCAATGATATCAATGGCTGATTGGTTAACCAATGACACCATTGATATGAACAAAGTAGAAGTTAAGTGGTCTATTGTTACTATCGACATTGACGGTAACACATGGGAGAACTTACCTACTATCAGACCATATGCATGGTTAGACATACCATTGACAGATGGGTATGAGAGAGATATATATGAAAAAGCAGAGAAAGAATTTGCTGACACAAGTGACGCTACTATCGAACAGGTAGAAGAATATCTTGCAGATGCAGAGAAAACATTCTTCACCCGAATGGCTGAAGAAGAATAAAGAATGGAGATAAAAATGGATAAATGTTGGGAAACATTCAATGAAGTAATAGGTAACTCAGATAGAGTTTTACTCTATGGAGTTCCAGGCACAGGTAAAACATACCAAGCTGTAACGACTAACGTGCCTAGTAACAAGGAAGTATACAGCACTACCTTAACAGTAGATAGTTCTGCCTCAGAACTAATCGGACATTACATACCTAACGAGAAAGGTACGTTCGATTGGAATGACGGGGTAGGTATCAAAGCATGGAGAGAAGGTACAAGACTTGTACTCAATGAGATAGACCACGCAGGACCTGATGTCACATCAGTACTGCATGCTATCTTAGATGATGCAGACATTGCACGATTCACTCTACCAAATACTAGCAAGGAATTAGTTAAACCTAAGACAGGTTTCAATGTGATTGCCACTATGAATGGTGTGCCATCAGACTTGCCTGAAGCATTAGCAGATAGGTTTGCAGTAAAGATTGATATTAATTCTGTTCACCCTAGTGCTATCTCAATACTACCTGAAGAGTATCAAGGTGCTTTTCAGAGAGAGGTAGGTAGTACATCAATGCCTATGTCAATACGTGCATGGAAAGCATTTGCTGAACTCGTAGGTAAGGGTGTTAGCATTGATACTGCTGCACGTGTGTGCTTTGAAACAAATGCTGATGATGTAATAGATAGCCTAGAGTTACAAAATGTTTAGGTTAAAAAGTAAAAGCAAAAAGAATAGCACTGGTCCACTGCTTTCTTTAGCTCTTAAAGATAAAGAATGGGTAGCAGAGAAATCTGCTACTTCTTCTGTTGACCATAAATCTAAAGTAATCAAAACACCTATTGTTAGAGATTACGGTAAAGGATTAGGTTACAGGATACATAAGTTAGTAGCAGTTGTTGACGCTAAGTATGGTAGTCCACGTAAGTTTGTGAACGTAAAGCACATGCTTACAGAGATTAAGATAGCAGAACGTATGGCTACGTATTGGTATGTAATTAAGAAAGCATCTAAGTATATTGATGGTAGTTGGGAAAATGAAAGACAAACCTACAAAAACAGTTTGTTAGTTAATTCAGCCGACTATAACACAGAAGAATTTCTTAGTGATTTTGTGGCTAAGAATATTGTTAATGGTTTTATTAACAATAATTTAGACCTTGCAAACATTGCATACAATATATCTAAGTATCCTGGTGGTCTTGAATTTATTATACTGCGTTGTCCAAGTTATGGAATAAGAGGTAAGATGTTCAACGTCTTAAAGAATGAATATGGCAAGACAGAAGAGAATGCTCAGATGGACTGTAACTTTATAGTAGATACGTTTGTTCAGTTTCAAGACATAATTGAATATGCTTATCAAAATATAATGGGAACACGTAAAGATAGTACGTTAGTAAGTAACAAAACTATCAAGACTAATGCTCAGTACATGTATGATAAATTCAAATTGATTGAACAAGTAGGTAAGCTACCTTCAGTAGAACTTGCTGATTTAAATATCGAAGTTGATGGTAAGGGTGTACTTACAGGTGATGATATGGAAGAACTACAATATCATACTAAAGAAGGATTAAATAGAAAGTCAAACGATACTGCTAAGTGGGCGAAGATGGATATAATTAAACCTAAATTAGTAGAAAGACTTCCTGTTAAATTACAGAGTACAGCTAGAAAGAAATCAGATAGAGGTGTCGCGCCTAAGTCTATGCACAGATATACAACGGACAAAAAGATATTTAGCAATAAGACTAAACGTGACGGAGGTACTGTCTTGATTGACGCTAGTGGTTCTATGGATTTCACTGAAGAAGATATCAAAGAACTTGTGTACACATTGCCTGCATCTACTGTTGCTATGTATTGTGGAGATGACCACCATGATATAGATTATACATACTGGAAAGATACAGATGATAAACCATTAGGTCATCTATATATACTTGCAGAGAATGGTAGGTATGTAGGAGATATACCTGACCACCCTGTACAAAACTTATGTGATGGACCTGCGTTTGATTGGTTAGGTAAACAACCTGAGCCACGTATCGTAGTTACTGATATGCAGGTATCAGGTATACGTGAAACAAGTAGTGGTTTTACTACTACTGACTTTGGTGACAAGATGGCGCTAGACGCTCTCAAGAAAGTTAAAGAGTATAATCTCATACCAATACCTACCGTAGATAAAGCTAAGGAATGGGTAAAAGCCTACAAGAATAATTAATGTAGGGGTTTATCCGTTCCCCTACTTCGTAATACCCCACGCACACCGCCGTGCGTGGGGTATTTTTTTGGTCTCTATACGCGTGCGTTATATTATTAAACTACAGAAAGTGTCCGAAAGTTATGTTAAGATTATATAAGTGAATAAAGATATAAGCAAACTACTAGAAAGTATTCAGTCTACGACTGGTAAATGGTATGAGAATGTCAATGAAGATATTCGTCATTTCCTAGATGCGATTGAAAGTCTAGTTAAGCAGGGCAAAACCGTTAACGCTAATAGAATAACGGATGTATTGGAAGAGGAATACGGATTAAGTATTACTGCAACTTCGGTGAGAACATGGCTAAAAGAAGTAAAGAAGAAATAACTGAACTACTTGCCGAAGTGACAGACGGTAAGTATGCAGAACTCAAGGCTACCAACGAACGTTTACTTAAACGTATAGATAAGTTAAACGATAAGAACAGCGACTTGATTGAAGCTGTCTACAGTGCAGTCAAGGATGGTATAACTTCCTTAGACTTTCCACCAATCAAAGCACCACCTAAATCTAAAAAGACACAAGGTGAAGAGATATGCGTACCATTGTTATCAGACATACAGTTAGCAAAAACTACGCCTACGTATGACACTGCTACTGCAGAGGAGAGAGTTATACAATACGCGCATAAAATCTCAGAACTAGCCAGGTTGCAACGTCATTCGCACCCTGTAAAGAAAGCTGCAGTGCTATGTCTTGGTGATATCGTAGAGGGTGAACTTATATTCCCTGGACAATCTCACTTGATAGATGCGTCATTGTATCGTCAAGTAACCGTAGATGGTCCTAGAATACTACATAAATTCTTTTCAATACTACTTACGGAGTTTGAAGAAGTAGAAGTTTACTGGGTCATAGGTAATCACGGTGCATTAGGTGGTAGAAGTCGCAGGGATTATAACCCTGAAACTAACGCTGACCGTATGCTAGGTAAGATATTACAAACAATGTTTGCAAATGAACCACGTATAAAATTTATTGTACCTGATGGAGGCAATGAAAAGAACTGGTACTTAGTAGCTAACCTTGGTCGTAAGGCTAAGTTCATGTGCTTTCATGGTGACCAAATACGAGGACACGCAGGTATACCTTGGTATGGATATAACAAAAAGATACTAGGGTGGAAAGCCTTATCAGCAAATGGAATGATGGAAGAGTTTACGCACGCAGTGTGTGGACATTATCACACGCCAACGACTATGTATATTAATGATACGCGTGTGTGGGTCAATGGTAGCACTGAAAGTTATAACACTTTCGCACAAGAACAGTTAGCTAGCATGGGTAGACCATCACAATTCTGTTTGTTTGTTAAGCCCAACAAAGGTGTAACAGCCGAATACTTAGTACAACTAGAGGAGTAAAAAAGATGAGTAGTGTAGCTTGTTATTATTGCGGGAATATACTTCGCATACAAGAAGCAAAACTTACATGCAGTAATGTCTTATGTAAGCTGTTCGGAGAACAACAGCTTACAACAAAAGATGTTACCGTTATAACGGATACAAATATATAATAATAATATTGGAGACAGGAGGTAAAAATGCCAAAGTTTAATCCTAACGACTATGAAATGGTCGAAGATAGATTAAGAAAATTTTGGAAAGAAAATCCAAACGGTCGTGTATGGACCGAAGTAATAACTGTTAGTGAAGACGGTACTATGGTCGTAGTAAAGGCTATGGTCTACACTGACAAAGAAGATACAAACCCAGTTTCAACTGGTATTGCACAAGAGTTAAAAGGTCAAGGTGGCTTTGCTAACGCTGATGCATGGATGGAAAACTGTGAGACTTCTGCTATTGGTAGAGCTTTAGCTAATTGGAAGTATCAAGGTAGTAATAAGAAACGCCCAAGCGCAGAGGAGATGGCTAAGGTCGAAACCTCACAACAAGCTGCGCCTGTAAAATCAAAGGTAGTGTCAGAGGATGTTAAGTCTTCCCCTGTCTCAACGTCCTCTGATAACCCTATCGAGAGTATAAAGGATGCAGGCTTTGGAGATATGACTACAAGTAAACATCCAACAGGTCAACCTGCTATGGACAGTACTGGTTTACTTTGTATCTGTGGTAGAAAAGTTAAATACTTTAAAGCTGCAGAAAAGAATAAAGCAAACAGCCCTGACTTTAGATGTACAGGTATGGGTGACTGTACTGCAGGTGATACAGTAGACGGTAAAGTATTTGCCAAGTCTTGGTGGATGGATAACAAAGCTACCCCTGATAGTTGGAAAGACTATGCAGCAGTAGAGAATGGTATGAAATTACCTGAAGTTAAATCCCTAGATGATGTAGTAGAAGGTGAGATACCTTTCTAATGCAGTCTATTAACATCTTTGTAGACCCTAAGCATTTAAAGAACTGGTCTATCCAACTAGCTAATTGTCTAGGTGGACAAGAGGTATCTAAGGGTGCAATACTAACTAAATTAGATACAAAGAAAGTAGACATACTTATTGAAAAGTTTGTGTCTGATTACAACGATAACTTAAAAGCTATTAACGAAGAAGAATAAGCAGAAGCCGAGGTAGAAAGGATAACACCCTCGGCTTTGCTATTTAATAATTATTTACTAACAGTTGAACTAGAGCTACCACTAACTTGCTTCTTAGCAAATTCTTTGATGACAACTAGAGCTGCACCTGCACCTGACATAGCTGCTAATTGCAATGCACTAGCGTCTACACCTACAAGTGGAGCAACTGTTAAAGCACCAATGAAGGCTTCAACAAATGTCCATGCAGTTTTGTTCAACATATCTTTGAGTTCTTGACTCATATATATCTCCTTAGTTAATTAGTCTACCCTTTAGCATAGCATTAGTTTTTATAACATTCCCGTTTATTTCTTGTAACTTAGCGTATACGCTATCAGCTAGTATCATATGGTCTTTAGCTTTGTTGTCTTCAACAGGTTTATTCTCTAATAGCTTAGTTATAGTAGTGTAGTTTATAGTAACTTTCTTACCTTGTAGTAACTGACTTGCAACTTTTGAATACATTTTTTTATAAGCCGTACCGCTATGTCCGATAAACCCTGACTCATTCATGTCTAGGTCTTGTTGTGTCTCTCCAACGATTAGACATCCTGAGGTATGTTCATCTGTATTACCTGCGTGAATTAATATATAAGTAAAGTTAGGTACGTTTTGTATGTGTAGCATACCGTAATGAGCGTTCTTATAACGTTCAGAGTACTTTGCGTGAAATCCTCCAGTCTTTCTAAACTCTATATCATACTCGCCTTCAGGTATACAAGTCTCATGCATAACTTTTACGGCTTGATACTGGTCTTCTAATGTGTAACATTCAAAGATACCATCAATAAACAACATTCCATTTGTTGCATCTTTTCCAAATTGAGTTCTAATAACATCTAACTGCAATGTTCACTCCCATACTTGTGGTTACATATCTGTACGAATGAACCATCTTCTTCTTGTTGTATAAAACACATACTATTCCTTTCTAAAACTAATGGTCAGCAACCATATAGCTAATGTAATTACTGTAGCTAGTCCTGTCACTTGTTGTGCTGAACCAGTCAATGTAAGTGTAGCAATAACTAAACCAACCAAAGTCCAACTAAGGTTTAATGTTTCTTTAATTGCTGTTACTAACCATGACCATAACTTTTTAATCATTACTTACCAACTTTTTTTTGTGCATTTTTATGTGCTTTACTAAATGATGTACCTCTTTTCATAGAGTTAGTCATATACTGTAAATGTTTTTTAGTATGATGAACAGCATGTTTCTTCATAGTCTGTTGTTGTCTTTTAGTTAGACTTGATACATCTACGCCTTTAATTTTCATTAACTTCTCCTAAATATGAAAGCTGCCATACTAGCTATTCTAGTCAAAATAACTGGCACTACAACCTCTTGTGCTTTTTCTCTTTGGTCTTGTGTCATGTCATCACCTATGTTTGATAGTGTGACATCTTCAAAATCTAAATCAATAAATGTTTCTATAGGGTTCTCTAAAAAAGATTCGTAGTTTACTTCTGTGACAACATCAGCAAGTGTATAGTTCTCTACATCTGCATTCTCTACAGCTCTCTCTACATATTCTTCTACAGCTTCTGCTATAACCTCATCATCTTTAACAGACTCAGCAATAATAGCTACATCCTCTGCTTCTACTTGTAGTACTTCAGCAACAACTTCTACTTGTTCTTCAGTAAGCTCTGCAACATCTGCTATAGCTTCCTCAACAACAGATTGAACTACCTCTTGTACTTCTTCAGTAGCTTGGTCTAAGTTCTGTACACCAATGTCATTAACTTGTTCTAGTACCTCAACAACTTCTTCAACAGTAGCTTCTTCAACAATAATATCTTCTACTATTTCTTCTACTTCAGCTACTTCAACAGCAACTTCTTCCTCAGTAAGCTCTAAGGGTTCTGTTTCTTCCACTCCTGGTATATCTCGTTCTGTTTTCTCCTCAACAATTTCCTGTACTGGCTCAACCAAAACTTCCTCATTAATTTTTTCATCTACAATCTCCTCTTCTATTTCATCTTGTATTGGTATTTCATCCACGTCTTCGGTGACAATATCTTCCAAATCAAATTCAATAATCTCGAACTCAATAGGGAGTTCTTCAAACTCCACAACTTCATCTTTAGATACTTCCTCTTTAGGTGGGTCGAGTACATCAACATCATCCTCAAGAATGAAGTCATCCACATCTTCTTTATCCTTGACAATATCTTCTTCAAGAACTACCTCTTCTTCTACTATTACTATTTCTTCTTCTATAATATCATCTTTAATTTCTTCTTCAATAGGTTCAGGTATATCACAATCACCACGCTCTATCTGTGCGTTAGTCATAAAGCAACCATACTCAGCTTCATTGTCTACACGCTCCTGGTCACGCTCAATAGTCCCATCATTAACATCTGCTTGTGTATAGGTCTTATCAACACCTTCTACTTTTACATCAACAATAATCTCTTGTGGTGTAGGAGGTGGCGGAGGAGGTGGTGGTGGAGGTGGAGGCGGTACAGTTGTTGTAGTAGTAGTTGTTGTAGTAGTTGTAGTAGTCGTAGTAGATGTAGTAGTGGTAACAGGTATCTCTACATATTGCCAGTACAGTGTATCCAATACAGATATATCTGTTATTGTAACTTCAAACTTTGTAATAAACTTATCTGTGTTGGCTTCATCATTATTGTAATCAGTAAATGATTTGTAGAAATCATCATACATAGCATTACCATCTTCTCCCCAAGATTGTGCTGCTTTGTTTATAGTTTCATCTGTTTCATCAGAGTAGTAATACTTAACATCATAAGTATTATTTACTGCACCAACTAGAAATCCTATCTCATATACATCTTCTGCAAATTCAAATAAATAAGTACCACTCTGTATAGCTAATGAACAACCTGTTGTTCCATATCTTCCTTGTTCATTACAGTAAATATACGCATCACTGCTACCACCACTAATAGTTAAACCTGTTTCGTATGTGTCATCCTCGAACGCTTCGTTAACTGTAACTTCATTAGGTACTTCTTCTGCGAATACAGGGGTAGGTATTAATAAGAATAAAGCTAAGAGAAGTCTTAGCATTACATTACAAAGGCTGCGACAACTCCACCTATTGCTACAATGAGCATTAATACTTTATAAAACTCTGCCTTATCTAATTTGGCATCTAGCTTATCTTCAATTTTATCGAGTCGTTCAATAACCATATTAAGAAGTTCCTTTTGGGTATAGCCATTGCTGTCTGTCATTTATGGTAAATCCTCATGCGACATCCAGTCCCATTCTTTATCATAGGCACGATTATCTAAGTCCCACTTACTTAATCTTTTAAGATAAGAACTAATTTCTTTTAAAAAATAACCTAATAAAAATCCGATTATAAAATCCATTATTGGATTATATCATGTCTTTCTAAAATTTCTAAGATAACCACTTTTAAAAGTACCGTGAACTGTTAAGTAATTTTTATTAAAATATTTTTTTGCTTCTTCATCTTCAGAATATTTAGTAACTTCCATTGCTAATTGTTTTTCTCTCTTATAAGGTACGTATACACACAAGGGTGTATGTTGTGGTATAAGTATTTTTTTATTGTATTTTTTTATTGCTATTTGTATATTAAGTTCGTTAATGACATCCGTTTTTAAAATACCATAGACACTCTCCCAATCATCATTGTCTTCAAACAAGTATGACATAGGTATTTGTCTGCATGAATATCCTGGTGGTGTCATAACATACATAGGAAATTGCATTTTTAAAACTTTAACAATACTTGAATCTTTAGGTAAATGATTTACCATCTGAACATCATTATGTCCTGATATAAAGTCTGCTCTTACTGTATGTAAAGCATCTGTATCAAAGATTGTTTTAGTTTGCCATGTAAATGAACCATCTTCTTTGACTTCAATTTCTACATCAACAGGTGTAGTTATTACATAACCTTCTTTAAATACATCTAAGAATGAGGGACAGGTTTGTACTGTTGTTGTACTTGGGTAATCTTTATTAGGTATTTTTTTAAACCAATGAGGTATATATTCTCTCATAGGTTTTGGGTGTAAATCTTTATTGTAATAAACCATGTCAGAGAACATAGCAAATTTAATTTTATTCTTCTTCATCTAATATTTTCTTTGTTCTGCGCCAATTATTACTAACAGTATTATTTAAACCATTGTTTCTATTATATAAATTATCTTTTTCTTCAGAGTAACTGTGTAAATTTAATTTAGTTTTATCTGATTTTTTATACACAGATGCTACGACTAATGGCTCTCCTGCTTTGACAGAAATTAGTTTGCTGTCTTTTGGTACATCTGTATTGTCAAATTCAAATGGAAAGTTTACCTCGTGCCATATATCTGTTTCTACTTTACCAGGTAACAATCTTATATTATTTCTATGATGATAGAAAGGGTCATAAAAATGTGTGCCATAACCTTCAGGTGTTTCAAACATATAGGGTGTATTTAATTTTAACACACCTAAATTTTCTATATCCCATAAACCCATACCTTCTATTTGTTTTTGGTCCTGTTTGTCTAAAAAATTATTATCAAAAGCAATACTGTTTCCAACAGGTACATTCCATTCAACAACACCATTTTGATTTACAACTATTTGTATATCTGTCCATGCAGGTATCACAACACCGTCAACTAAGTAATCTTGTATTGCAGGACATTGCTTCGCATGCTTCTGTATTAAAGGATTTACAAGAACATCTTCTGTAGTTACATAGTTTGGTTTTTTTTCCTTATACCATTTAGGTAGAAATTTATTTGCAGATACTGGCGGGTAAGCATTTAAAAGTATTTCATATTCTTTTTTTATAGGATATATATTAAGTTCTATAGTAAATCTCCTAACACTAATAATCTTGGTAAAGTACTTTGATTAGTTGTTATATTAAGACCATTATAAACGCTTCTTAATGTAGTTGATAAATTTCCATCTTGATTGGGTTTTAAATCTGTCTGATATTGGAAAGGTAATTCAACAGTTGACACATAGGTTTTTACATTGCTTTCAAAATGTGTAAGTATAAATGCCATGTTCCACCTTTTTAAATTATTGGTCTGAAATATCTACCCAAGCCCCATCAATCCAACTATAAGTTTTACCATCTGTTGGATATGCTTCTGTTGCTTCCCATGTTGTATCCCAAGATTTTGTATCTTCATTCCATACGTATCCTTTTAAAGCAGGTGTAGCATTAAAGTCTGCAGGATAATCTACTGGTGGTTGCCATTCATCATTTTCGTCAAGTACCCAAGATGGAAATTCTGCAGGTATAATAAACTTCTCTGTCTCTGAATTATATGTGCTACCTTTTCCCGCATAAGAACCTCTTATATTTTTATTATAAGAAGTTTGTACCCAATTAGTGTCATCTCCATGTAGATTTTGCAGATATGCTATTCCTAAACTTTCTTGCTCATCTCCATTTTCATCTGTAATAATTGTGTTATCTACAACATGAACTGATAAGACTACATTGTTTTCATCTAGTTTTGCAAAGTGTGCCATTAGAACTGTGCCGACCCATCTCCTGTAAATTTATAAACTGTGTTATCACCTATAGATATTTCTGTTGGAGAACCTGTTGTAGAGACTGGTTTTTTTGAATTTGCTACTTTAAATAAAATTACTCCTGAACCACCATTACCACCATCTCCAGTTGGGTGTCCGCCACCGCCACCGCCTGAACCTGAATTAGCTATTGCAGAAGTTCCATTTTGTCCATCACCATTACCACCATCTCCTCGTCCTGCAGAAGATGTAGTTAAATCTGTTGAGTTGCTTTTAGCATTGTTTGTTCCTCCACTACCTCTACTACCATTACCACCTGCAGCATAATAAAGTGAAGTACCTGTCAATAAATTTTCTTTTCCTGCACCACCAAAGTGACCATTAACATCAGTACCACCATGTCCACCTGAACCAGTAGCACCACCGCCACCACCGCCACCGCCACGACCTCCGCCACGACTTTGTCCACCACCTGAACCTTCAGAAGGAGTATAACCTCCTTCGTTACCTGAACCACCACTTATATTGCTACTACCATCATTACTTCCACCGCCACCGGAACCACCTGATGAACCAGTTGTTGCAGTTCTTGATTTACCACCACCATGACTTTCGAATGAACCGAATGAACTTTCACTACCATCAGTACCCTGACCTGTAGCACCTGTTCCACCTGCACCTATAGTTATTGTAACATTAGTACCTCTTGTAACAGTTTGTGTAGTGCTGTTTCTAAAACCACCTGCACCACCACCACCTGTGCCACCTCTACCATTACTGTTAGAACCTGAAGCACCTGCACCACCTGCTACTACAAGTAATTCAAGTAGCTCTGTAGACCCTGCACTGCTAAATGCACCATCATTGTTTAAAGAATTTGCTTCGGTAAAAGAGAACACGCCATTATTACCTGAAGCTGTTTGTTCAGGTCCTGCACCTAAATAACCAAATTCATTAGTTCTACCCATTAAAAAATCTCCTAATTATGTAATTTCTAAAATACTGGCAAATGCTTCTATATCACTAGCTGCACTTGCAGTTAATCTGACTTTATCTCCTGCTTCTAAAACAATCTTTGAAGCACCTGCTAGTTCTAATGTACTATCTGCAGGTACAGATATTGTTGAAGCAATCATAGAGTTAGTTGAACCATCACTATCTAAAACTTTTGCATCTACAGTTGCTGAATTAGTTCCATCAACATTTGTCATTCTTAATGTAAGAACAATCGCAGTTGTAGAACCTGGGCAAGTGTAAAAATCCGCTTCAGAATCGGTTACATCTAAGTAAGCATTCTTGAATGTTTCTGCCATTTTATATCTTCTCCATCATATATTTCTATACTTCTAATACTATAGCACGACTTGTGCTACTTGTGCTACTTGTTACAGATAATGTATTAAATACAACTCTGAAACTTGTAGATAAACTACCACCTTCAGGTAGTAAATCTATATCTTCGTCTATAGGTTTATTACCAATGGTGTCTATTCCTAGACTTCCACCTTCTTTGAGCATTATTAACATTGACATTATGACAACGCTATTACTATACCTAAAGATGCCTTTGTGTTGACTTGTGTATCAACATAAGACTTTACTGCTTTTGCTGAAGCTAATGTATCATCACTACCACTAACAGAACTAATGTCTGTATCTAGTACCCCTGACTTTAAGTCAGCTACATCTATGTTAGATATAGAGTTACCTGTTGCTTCAACATTAAAAGTTTTATTTGTTAGTGTATCTGTTGATGTTGCAGTAATACTTGTATCTACTCTGTCATGTAAATCTTCAAACATTTCTTTGATAACTGCCATACGAACAACAGTTCCTTCTCCATGATTAGGTGCAGTTGAGGCATCTCCAGGAGTTCCATATCTTCCTTCTTTATCTCTTGTTATTGCTGATAATGATGTTCCAGTTGCAGCAGTTACTTCTATAACTTCTCTTGCAGAAGCATTATCAGGGTCTACTACTAAATAATAATTTGCACCAATAGCTGTACTACCATCTGTTGTTGGTGCTGCTGTTAAAGTACAACTTACTACACTTTGTGGTAAGCCACCAGTAGAGAGTGTACTCTCATAAAAATTTGAAAACTTTACTTCTTGGTTTGCCATTTATCTCCTATGCACCAAATCTCACAAATCCTAATGCGTTAATACCAAACACATGAACACTTGTTACATCAGTAACAGTTGGTTGTCTAGTACCACGCACAGTAATTATAGCATACTGTGTTACGCTTCCTCTTTCAACATTAGAATTAATTGGATAACTAATTCTTTCTACTACACCTCTAATAATTTCTGAAGGGTCAAATAATTCTAAAGTAACACTATCACCTTCTTTACTACGAAGTGCATTATATAAAGTATCTCCAAGACCTTTAACCTTTATAGGTTTTCTTCCTGGTCTTTCTACTCTATCAGATATGTTTATAGGTATCTGTGCAACTACAAGTTCTGGTCTAGCTAATGCACGAAATTGTACTGATTTAACTTTAGGTGTATTTGCACCATTTTCTGATTTTAAAACAACTTTACCTATGATGTATCTAGCAATCTCTGCTATTTGTTTTTCTTCATCACCAACACCAGTAGCTTGTGTGAATGCTAATTGAAATGATGTGTCATTAGGATTATCTAATGCTTCAAACTTAGTTGAGTAAAATAAATCTACTGTTGTATTACTAGGCATAGTAAATGTAGAAGTTTCTGCACCTACAAACTGTTTATGTTCTGCTGTAAAGAAATCTGCTGCTGACATTATAAGATAACCTTCAAGTTCGTATGTAGATGTTTCTAAGAATATATCTTGTCCTGCTACAGCTATAACAAACTTACCATTTGAATTGGTTATACCTGTAATAAAACCTGATGCTCCCATCTCTAAATCTCTAGCGAATCCTGCAGTAGGTAAGTAATATCTCCACAAGTAACTCTCACTATCGCTTTCTTTTATTCCACAATAAACACTATCTCTTGTAACAAACATATGCTTAGGTGTTGTATCTACATCTGTTATAACCCATTCTTTTATTAACTGTCTATTAGCTAGTACATATAAATCATCTGCAACTGTTAAGTCTGCACGATAAAATCTACCTACAGCTCTTGTAAAGTCTTTTGTACCAAAAAATACAATTCCTTCTGCTGCAGCTATAGAGTGTACTTCTTCAAAAGGTATGTTTGTTTGTCCTTTAAGTGTAAAAGTTCCTGCTACATCTTTGACTGAATATATATCTCCATTAGTAGAAGCTACTAAGACTACTGCACCTGCATCTACAACTTGTGATACGTGGTGTGAATCCTCAAAAGTTATGATTGCAGCTGCATCTGCTAAGTCAGAACCTGACCAAGTTTTATTGAATGGACTTATTGCCCATACTCTTTCTACTGAACCATCATCTCCACTAAATACTAGTTGTCCTTTTGCAAACCACACACCATTCAAACCTCCTGATGAAGATTGTGCTGTTGTTTCCTTTGACCAAGTAGATACACCATCAAACTTAATAAGCTCTGAGTTACTTGTGCCATCTGCAGTTGTAGCAAATATCATATCTCCTACTGAAGCTATACCAGTAAAGTTGTAGTTTATAGTAAATCCTGTAGTTACTGGTCCCCAAGTAGAGCCACTGTTTGTAGATTTATAAATTACATTAGCATCAGTAACATATATGTCACCATTAGTAGTCTGTGCTAAATAGTTATTACTACCTGCAAATGTTGTATCATCCCCTCTTACATTTTTATCTGCTGTTGTAAATAACAAGTGTGTGTGATAAGAAGTTTCATCATCTCCATGAAATACATCTACACCTTTGCTATCCCAAAATCTTGTTGAATCTTTAGTTGTACCATTTTGTCTGTGTGCTGTGTCTAGTCCTTGTCCACCTGTAAAATTATTTCGTGAATAGATACGACCTAAGTTAGAAGTAAAGTCCTCTGCATTTTGCTTTACATTAACTTGACCTTCTTGTACATCTGAAGATTGTATCTGCATTTCTCTACCTGGACCAACAGCAGAACGAAGTAATATATTATCAACACGAATATCATATCCATATCTTTTAGGATTGGACGTATTTATTGTAGTGGCTACTCTAGGCATTATCCGTAACTTATACTGTTGATAGTAACTGGTTCAGGATATCTAGCTCTAAGGTCCTTTCGTGCTTGTTGTATTAAAGCTCTTTGATATGAAAGAAGAGAGTTTCTAATTCTAGTAGCAGAATCAACAGGAAAGTTACTGACGGATAACTGGTCTGTTATGTAGTCTGCAGTTGCTGTTGGTATATCTCTACCTGACATAAGTTGTGCTGCAACTCCTGCCATAATAATTGGTTCGTATTCGTCTTCTAATCCTACTGTTGCAAGTGTATCTGTCTCAGCAGTAGGGTCTATAAACTTCTTTTTAAATGTTACATATACGGTATGACCTTGTTGTATATTATATGTTTGTATTGCGTTTACTACATTTGGTCCAGTTGTATATGTTTTAGTTCTTGACACACCATCACTGTCTACGTATGTAAAAGGATTAGGTAAGTCGACTAACTCTACTGTGACACCTCTGTACTGTATTCCTGTTGAATCGGAGTTAGCTGAAAAATCTGTATATTGTGATATTGCTTTTATAGGAGCAACTAAATAATTATTATTATCTTGGTCAGTTCCGTGTGTTCCAAGTATTTCATAGCCTACTGCTGCGGTAACTGTTTTAGTTTCAACAGCAAATAGTGTAGGATATAAGTTTTTTATTTGGTCAGATACTGCATCAAACACATTCTTTCTTGGGAATGGTGGTGCTATTTTAATTAAGTCACCTGCTGTATGTAATGTTTTAGTTGTACCTCTTGCACCTCTTGTTACAGTTATTGTATTAGTAACAGCGTTAAGGTCTTTACATAGCATAAGCTCTTGACCTATTTCAATTATAGTTCCTGCATCTAAAGCATCTTGTTCTTCAACAGATAACAAATCACCATTGAAAACAATTTCTGTAGCAGTAGTGTTTACACCAGTCGACAGTGTTGTATAACTAACCAAGTCATCCATAGGTTCGAGATATTCTCGATAAGTCCTATCGACAAGGTCACCAATAGTCGTACTCATTGGTCCTCCTAGGCTGTTCTAAATATTAACTTTATGCTTCTGTCTGCTGCTTCAGCACTACCTGATGTAACTCTAATAAACCCACTTGATGCAAAAGCCCAACCACTAGGGTCTACTCTTACAACATCACCTGCTGTGACTGTGTATGTTACTGCAGTTCCATCTGTTTCTACAACATCATACCAGTTGGTATTGTCTACAGAAAAATCAAAAGTAACTTCTGTACCTGTCATAGCTGCAGGAAATACTATTCCTGTAAGCAACATGCCATCTGTGTTTACCCCACTAGATATAGTTGTATTATCAGAAATATCTATTAAAACTTCTTTTACGTTTGTCTTGTACATATCTTCCTTACTATAGCAGAAGAAAAGGGTGGAGGTGGAGTTCCACCCTAATCTTCAAATTAATTACTACGGAGTAGCAATTTCATCTATGTGAAGGTGATATTGTGGAGGACCGAAGTCTATTCCCATCTCCATATAGATTGCTTTTGCAACTCTTGCATAGTCGTCTTGGTCAATGTCTCTTACGAAAACAGTTCCTTTGCCAGGAATGTTTGTGAAGATAGGACTTACATAAGCCATATCTACGATATAAGCATCATTGCTTCCTAAGATGTTTGAGTCAAGAACCATCATTCCAATAGAGCCAAATGGTGTAATGATAGTATCAATGTCGATACCTCCTACATTTCTGTCTCTTGGAAGAACAGCAGCAGTTGTACCACCTGATTGTGGGTTATGTAGCTGCTTGTTAAGTTCTAACATGTTAGCTGAGTTAACCAATAGGACTGGATTCTTAACTGGTGCTGAAGCATCATAAAGTTTCTTTAATGATTTTGCTACGCCATCCCAGTCGAGTTTCTTAGCAGTACCACCTGTAGCTTCTGTAGCTGTGTTGAAATATTTGTTACCACCATTCAACGCAGTATGAGCTGCAAGTCCTCTAAATGTTCTATTGTCTCCAACAGGGTTAGAGGCATGAACACCATCTGCAAAAGTACCATTGATAGCGAAGTATTCTACTTCCCTAGCAACTTTTTCTAATGCAAGTTCTAGTTGTTCTGCTAGTTCGTCTGTTATTGGGTTACCTCCGAAAAGAGCTAACTTGTCTGCAGCAGTAAGTGTTCCGTCACCGTCTGAGGTGTTGAATCCTGCTGCGCCTAAATCAAAGGCATTTTGTTGGTTGTAAGCTGCCATAGCTGTGTATGACATTTTTACACCTTTATGAAATATCTGCGTAACCTGAGTATACGCTCCTCTATTTCTACCAAGGTATTCTGTTGGCTGTCCGCCTTCAGTTCCTTCTGTAGGTGCTGAAGAGATTGTCTCGTTATCAGCAGTTTGGAATTGGAAGAAAGTAGATTGTATTACTTTTCCTCCGCCTGACAAACCACCAATTGCAGATAAGAAAGGTGTTCTTTGACCACCTACACGAAATAATTCTCCTTGAAAATTATTTATATCGCTTGTGTAGATTGGGTCAGGGGTTGATATTGGTCCCATTTGAATCTCCTAAATTATTTGTCTTGTTGCTCCATCATTGCCAATTTGGCAGCGATAGATTGTTTTGTACTTGTTTCTGAAGAATTAACAAATTGTTTGAACTCAGCCATTGTATCCAGTGGCTTATTGTCTACTCCAACTTTATTTAGTTGCTCTACACGTGATTGAGCTTGAACAACGTTGTCAGCAACAGTAGGCTCTTGAACTGGCTCATTAGTTACATTAGCAACTCCTTCACCAAACTCTTCTTGTACAAACTGTGCGATAGATTCACTATTCATTTCACCATCATACAATTTAGTCACAGCCTTACCTATGCCTTTATCAGCTTCTAATCCGATTGATTGCAAAGCAGAATTCATAACGTTCTGTTTATATGCTTTATTCTCAGCCTTGAGACGTTTGTATTCATCTCTTAGTTGAGCTATAGCATTATCATCAGATGATTCTGTATTAATTTGTTCTTCTGTCATTTATATTCTCCATCTTCTCTAGCATATAAAATCCCATATACATTAATCGCTAGGTAATTAAAGGGATTGTTACACAAGGGTTTGCGAACAACAAAGAGAACACCTTGGAGGTTCTCTCGAATACGACCCTATATTTAGTGTGCCGAACTCGTCAGGCACTACATGTAGTATACTAGACTTCTTCTAAGCCTGCAACTTCTCCTGTTTGTGTTTTCCTAGCACCTGTATCTAATGAGCTGAGAGATGCTTGTTGATTAAGAATACGCTGTTGTTCTATTACAGCTTGAGGGTCTTGTTGTACTTCTGAAGAAATAATATCTTGTAGTCCTATCTCAGTGGTTCTACCTTGTCCTGTACGTAGTCTGTTTAGTCTTTGAATATACTCTGAAGCTCTACTAAATAACCTTTGACCACCTGATTGTGTAATACCTGCTTGTATTAATCTTTGTGCTTGTTCTGTAGATAAATCTAAGTTTCTTAATGCAGCTTCTGCTCCTAGTTCTGCTTGTTGTATCTGACCTTGTAATATTCCTATAGAAATGTCAGGGTCAAGTGCTGCTGCAAATACAGCATTGTCAGACAAATCAATATCGAAGTTAGCTGAATAATAAGTTTTAATTTCATCTGCTATAGGGTTATCTCTAAATGCTTGTCTTGTTGATTCTATTCTACCTTTAAATTCTGCAACGCTCACGTCTCCTGCAATTAATGCAGCTACTTTACCTCTTGCTTCAAAGACAATAGGGTTTAAATCATTCTCTAATAATATTCTATAAAAACCTTCACGAACTTGTTCGTACTGTGATTCATTCATTCTTAATGAACCATCACCTCTTTTGATACCAGGATAATACTCTGCATACTCACCTAAGTTTCTAACTGCAGCTAATGCAAACTCTGCACTACCTGTCTCTATGTACTGATTTGTATACTCTTGTAACAAGTTACCTTTACCTGCTAACCAAGGTATTAAATCTTCTATCTGTTGAGGAGTAGCTACAAAATCAGGAGAGCTTGTACTAGAAGCTCCTATGTTTTCTATAGCAGTGCTTAGTTTATTAAACAATGAACTAAAGTCCCCAGTTAAATCATCATCACCTTCGTCTGTATCAGTATCTGTAGCACGATTATCTGTTAAAGAATATCCTTCTCCTAATAATTTGTCTAAGTCTTCTTGATTAAATGCTTCATCTCCTCCTGGAGGTGAATCATATCTATATATTTTTACACCTTTTTTAAAATCTTCTTCTGTAAATTCCATTATCCTTGTCCTGTTATTGTCGGGCTAAGATATACTGGACTAAATCCTAGCTTAGATAAATCTTGACCCATCTTTTGCAATGCACCTTCATCTCCTACGTTAAGGAAGTGTGCTGTTGCTTGTTTTCTTTGTTCACTTGGGTCATCAATAGTAAACAAATTATAAACTAAATCTCTATCTCTACCTGTCTCATCAAGCCTACCGTATCTATTTGCCATAGTTCTAATGCCAATAACAGAGGTAGTGTAGTTTTTACCTTTGTATTTATCCGCTACATTCTCATCCCATACTGTTTGAAGTTGTGCATCTAATAACTGTGAGCCATTAGTTTCAGCTAAGACATTACTAAATGTTCTATAGTCATCATCTGTAAACAACCCTGATAAGTACGGTCCTACTTTTGCATTAACTTGGTCTTTAGCTTTATCAATGTAAGCTAAGTTATCAGGTATAGATATATCTCGAGATGACATAAACTCAACAATATCGTCATTTCTAAATCCTGGAATTTCAGGAAATACTAATAACTTATACTGTTCAGCTAATGATTCTTTTGTAAGAATACCTTTAACTCTTTGGTCATATAAATAATCTAATACATCTTGTGGTACTTCATACTGTGCATACTTAGAAACTAATCCTGCAAGTTCTATCTTTGCAGTATCTTGTAGTCTTCTTAAAGTTGCATTGGCTTTAGGGTCAGTACCTAATGCCTGAGCTTTAAAGTATGCTAACTGGTCTCCTGATAAAGCATTTATGTAATCACTAGCAATAGCATAATCCTTGTACTCTGCAGGTCTTCCCTCGAATAAAGATTCTAAAAATACTCCTACTGCATTAAAGTTACCATCAGACTCAGCAGCTTTAAGAATATAATCATTTAATTTAAGTTCGTCTTTTAAATCATCTAACAATAGATTGAGAGGGTTTCTACCTTTCATTCTTGTATCTACTTCAGATAAATCTCCAAAGAATAATCCACTAGCTTTTATATCATCTACATTACCTGTAGTAAAACTTTGTTTATAGTTTGTTGTGTCTGTGTAATACACTGTTACATCTTGGTCAAGACCATCTATGTCTTCTGCTTTTAATGTATATATAAAGTAAAACAAACCATCATCACCTTTAATTAATGTATCAGCTACAGGCATATCCTCTATTGGAGGAGCAGCACTGAGAGATTCGTCTATAATTTTGTTTAACTCTTCTTCAGATAAAGTGAAATCGTATTCTTCCATTATTTAGCACCTTCTACTTTTTTCTTACTAAGCTCTCCTAAAAAGTTTAGTATAACTGTATCTAACTCTGAGTAATTAGAACGTACATCTATAGGTATTTCTGCTGTATCTAATCCTTTCAAGCTAGCTAACATCAATGAAGATTGTCTTATAGTCTCAGGATTAGTAGGGTCTGAAGGATTAATTTTCTGTGCAATCTTATCCCTAGACCTTTCAAAAGATACTATCTCTCTTTCCGTAAAGTTTTTAATTCTTCTTTCCTGACCTAGACCACCTCTGAAATCACCACCACCAACAACTTCAGGTGCTTCTATATCAGGTGCATCTGAGGCTTGTGGTTCTTCTCCTAATGTTTCTGAACCTGTACTATAGAATGCATCAACATACGCATTGATACCTGCAATCACATCTGACTTTTGTCCTGCTGCATCAGTGCCTCTACCTTTAGGCATTTGACCATTTAGATAAGGTTCTACATAATCTGTGTATCCTTCCCATACTGAGAAAGGATTATTGTTATTATCTCTGACTATAGGAAACTGTTCAGGATTAGCTTTTACGTCATTTAAATAAGATATCGCAAAGTTTGCATTATACTGTGGGTCTTTCAATGCTTCTTCAAAATCTGATTCAGACAATGTATTACCTGTAGATTTAAAAAATTTACTTAATGATGGGTCAGGTTCATTGTTGTCATCATAAAAAGAACTTGCATTTATTTGAAATAAGCCTATAGCTTTTGTTGTATCATTCTGTGCTTCAGTCTCAAAGTTTGATTCATAAAAAGCAGTCATAACTAATGTAGGAATATCTTCTTTTGAAGCTCCTGCATTCTCTAAATATTTTACAATCTCTTGAGCAGTTACCTTTGCCATTATGCTCCTCTACCTAAATTTCTTAGACTACGTGATGCTTGTGCAAAGTTAGCTGTAGCAGCATCAAATGCACTTTGCCTTGCAGAAAAATCTTTTTCCTCACCGTATATATTATCAATAGCTCTATTGAGCCTTCCATTAAATAATGCAGAAAATCTTTCATTCTGTCCTGTTAATGCAAACGGATTACCTGGTGTTGCTGAAGGTCCAAGCTCTTGACTTGTCTCAACCCTAAACTCTTTCATCTTTGTAGAAACTAATGTATCTAACATTTGGTCATCTGCAAAAGGATATTGTTGTTTAAGAGATTGTTTGTATCCTTCTTCACTTCCATACTTATCCAACCATCCTTCATAACCTAACTGTTTAACTTGTGCATCTATATCTTGTTTAATGTTTTGTGTAACCATTCCATCCATATCACGTTTAGTTACTTCAAGTAACGAATTAACAACTCCTGCTAAAGACTGAGCTTGTGTAAAACTAATTTTATCTGCACCACCAAAGTAGTTACGTACTGCATTCATAGCTATGTATCCTGCAGACTCAGTGTCATACTTAGGTACATCTACTGTATAGTTATCTAATAAACGTTCTTCTAAATCATTAACATCTGTATCTAATTCATTAAAATAAAAATCTCTAATTTCTCTTTTCTTGTCTTCTGTAAATGCATACTGACTCTTATATTGTTTTGCTGCATCACCTGAATAAATAATCTGATTAGGGTTAGAAGGGTTTATAATTTGTTCTACTACTTCACCATCCTCATTTATTCCTACTGTTGTAGATAAAGTAAGTAACGCACCTTCTATAGCAAAACCATCATCAAAATACGGCACTCTACCTTCAAGGTTGTGTGATGTCATTGATGCAGATATAGCTGCTATTGTAGGTGCGTCCATTGTTCCAGCATCAAAACCACCAACAAGATAACCTGATTTAACTAACTTAGTTTGTAAGTCTCGGACGTATTGTTCTCCTAACATATCGTCCATAAACAGGGTTGTTATTAGTGGTGTGATATACACAGGATTGTCACCATATCCCTCACCTGCACCTTTATATCCTAAAGGTGTTCCCAAAGTTCCTTCAAATCCTAAAAACTGTGTTACTCCCTGAGTACCTAGCCTAAGCTGTATAGCTTCATCAGGTGTAAGTGGTGCAACAGGGTCGTTGATTCCAGGAAAAAGATACTCTCCATCTTCATCCTTTTCCATTTCTTCTAGTTCCCCATCATCATTAATTACAAATCCATACGGAGGTTTATAGTTAGGGTCTGTGTAATATTCTTTAACAGCTTGGTCAATTTCGCTCGGTGATAAAGCTCTAGGTATAACTCCACCTGAACCAACTTCAGGTCCTGGAGTTTGATTTGGTCCTGATGCTGCACCAGTTCTTTGTCCTTCTTCTAATCTTTGTTCAAATAATGTATAGTCGGTAATAGGTATTCCTGCTGTATCTACTGCATTTCTTACTTCACCCGTATCAGTGTTATACCATAATGCTTTAGAATAATCAGTAGAAGTAGCTGCAGTAAATTCTGAAACTGCACCTGAGTTTGTAAATAATACTTTAGAAATTAGTTTCCACATTATTGGTCTGCCTTATATAATTGTTGGTTATAAGTATAGCCGTATCTTATCAACTCTTCTTCATTCTCTCTGAGTATTCTATCCAAAACTTGTTCATTTAAAAAGCTAAACAAAGGATATGCTTTAGATATCTCTTGTCCTTTTAATCTTAATTGGTCTCTTGCTAAATACCAATTAGCGTTTGTTGGGTCAGAACCAGGTCTACCTGTCTCTGTTGAACGTACTGTAAGTATATTATCATAACTTTCTAGCCATATCTTTAAACCTTTTATAACTTCTTCATTCTGTAAATCAGGGTCTTCAGACATTTGATACAACTGTTTTAGTTTAGTTCCTAAGTCTGTAGGACTTTCTGTCCTAGGTTTTTCTAAATAACCAGGAAAATAATCAGCTAAAGTATCTTTGTATGTCGTAACCATAATCTCTCTAATAGCTTCGTCTGGTACAAACTGTGGACTATTTGGGTCAGTTATAACTCTTCTGTATCTTTCAAGAGCCATTCTTCCTGCAGCTTGATTGTGTAATTGCGCCCACTCTCCTAAGTCTAAGTCTGTTCTAGCAGAATAATCTCCTAGATAATTGTCATCAAAAGAGTTAACCCAAGATGCCATAACGAATTCATCTGTTCCAATATCAGGTCTTACATAGTAAAACATATCAGGATAAATTTTATATTTTTCTTCATTGTCCATTGCATAATCTAATGCTTCATCTGTATAAGGTACTCTTCTTATTTCTTTTGACTTTGAAATAATCAATGCGGTTGGGTCAGTACCAAATAAGTGTGTAAATACTTGAGTAGCTATAACTTCATCCTCGTATTCTCCAAGTAATCTACCGTACACACTTTGTAAAACATTAAATCCAAATATTCTACCTTCAGGGTCTATACCTCTATCTCTCAAATACTTAGGGTCTACATGCATACTTCTTCCAGGTTCTACCTCTAGCTCCCATCTAAATGATGGAGACACAAAAGTAAACTGTGCTGCTGATTTAATTAAATGCATAACAAGTGCATCTTGTTTTGTTCTCTGTAAAATCTTATTCATCTCATCTTGTGTTCTTGGTTCACGACCTTGCTCTATAGCACCACTAACTAACTTAGCTCTTAGTACTTCTTTCTGTGTATTAGAGTAAGCTCTTGACCAAGACTGAGGACTTGTACTTATTGCAGAACCTAATTTTTGAATCCATTCAGGTAATAAGTAATCTGCTGCTTGTTCTACAGCATTACCTGATGGTTCACCAAAAGGAAATATAAACTCGTATAATGCAGAAGTTTCTTTCATATTAGGCATAATTGCTTTTGCTGCTATCTGTGCTACAGGTCCTACTCCAGGAACTAAACCACCTGCAACTATGTTTGCTGATGACGTAAATCCTACAGCTCTAAGGTTTACTTCACTTCTAGGTTGCTGTCCACCTAGGTCTCTACTTTGTACATTTTGGAAAAAGTTTCTAAGTATAGGGTCTACTAATGGATATACAAATACTTCTTCGTTTGTGAGTTCATCAGTATATACCATAGGCTTATCATCTGCTGCATCCCCACCTAAGAAATCAAAGTTAAATGGATTACCTTCTTTTAAAGTATCTGTTGTTATTTGTAACTTACGTAGTTTTCTAGGGTTTTCTGTAAGTAATCTTGTCCACGTTTTAGCTATTTCTAAATGAACTTCAGCGAAAGGAAATAGCAATGCATTAGCCTGTGTAAACTGTGACCTGTTGTTTAAGCTATATAGTAATTCTTCTGTTTCTGATAATGCTGTAGCTTTAAGAAAATCATCAATATTTTCTAACTCATCTACACTTACACCAGTACCTTTTGGTTTAGGTACTAACTGGTCAAGATATTGTCTAGTAGATTTTGGCATAGCTTCCATGATGTCTTTGTTCTTGTATAGCTCTGCTAAAGTATCTGCTTCAAATCTGTCTGCCATCTTTTCTAAGTTACGATAGTAAAACTGTTTAAAAGCAGGCGCTCTTGATAGTTTGTTTGTTGGCGTTGACATAAAGAAATCAAACGCTCTTTCAATAGCTCCATTGTATGATTTTACATCTACATCATTAATCATCTTCTTAGATACTTTTACTACGTCAGGTCCATTCTCTGCATAGTCACTAAGTATCTTTGTACCTGTTTTAAATTGTCTTTCAGTGTTCAGACCATTCAATGGCATTTCAAAACTTCTAGTTTTAGTGTTTATCATTAGCTTTCTATTAGCAATCCACTCTATGTATTGAAATGTTTTATCTCCTGGAACAAGTTCATACAACATACGTATAGGTAAATCACCATCATTTGCTCCTGGGTTTTTATAAACTACACCTTTATTTATTTCAACAATGTATCCTTTTTCTAATGCTTCTTCAAAAGATACTGTAGATAAGTCAGGTATTTTATCAGGGTCAAGTTTTGGGTTTTGTACATATTTTTTAAATCCACCACCACCACCTACTTTGTCATATAGTCTAGCAGCGTATGATTGCAGTAACTCCATAGTTCTGTCTTTGTCACCACGAATCATTTGCCTACCTGTATTAGTTATGGCATCACCACTATTAGTCCATTCCATAAATGTTTTCTTAGCTGCTTGTGCAGATTTAGTATTATCTAATACAGCTAATCTTTCTGCAGGAAAATTACCTGTTAAGTAGTCTCCTAATTCATCTAGGTTTCTAAATGGTGTTCTTGTAGCTTTACCATTATCTGCTAGTACATTAGCAATAACAACCATTAACTCATCATCAGCTAGCTGTGTCATTTCTGTTAACCAACCTTTAGCGTATTGTCTACGGCTTTTAGTACTATTAGTAACAGAATCTCTTTTAATAGTTTTAAAGAATCTATCTACAGAAGATGCTTTACGCATCATAATTCCATTAGAACCTCTTGACATTGCTTGTTTAAATAAAAGTTCTTCAGACATCTTTCTACCTAAAATATCTACTTCTCCTTTTTTTAAACCTGCTACAAACTTTTCTCCAAGTCTTACGTCATCAGGAAAAGGTAATATATCTAAAGCCTTACTTATATTATTTACTAAATTACTATCGGGTTTGAGAACATAACTCATATGAGCTACAGGATGTGACCATACATTAGTCATGTCTGCTGCAAACATTCTTAATTGCTCTTCTGCAATAACCCTTGTTGTCCACGCTAATCTTAACAATGTAAAAGGTTTCCATGCTTGTTGCATTGCGTTGTTTGCCCAACGTATGTATGCTTTGTTAACAAGTTTTACACCTTCATCTGTAGCTATTTGTGAATAAAACAATTTTGCTATATTCTTAGTAACAGCATTAGAGGATATGTTACCTACATTAAGTGCTGTGTTTATCTGTGTAGGTGTTGTTAACTGATTAAGTATCTCAAATGTTTCATCATCAATAAGTTCAGCAATCTCATCTGAGCTTTTAGCATTTAAAGTAGTTCCTGATATTTTTTCATATTGTTCTATAACTTCTTGTTTAGCTTTAAGTTGTAACTCTCGAATGTAGGACTGTTTAACTTTCTTATCTGAAGGTGCTTTAACTGGCAATTCCCAATTAGATAAGAACTTTTTAAACTCATCATTAGTTTTAGCTAAAGACAATACAGGGTTTCTATCTAGTTGTTTACCTAATAGCTGTGGTAAGTCTAATCTTTTAAGACCAGTTAATGTACTTAACCCTGAGATTTTTAACAGAGAGTTACGATATGTACCTAAAACTCTAAATACTTCGTTGGTATCAAACAAAGGAATATTACCTACAAGCATTTCTGACATAAGCATTGCAGTAGGTTGTGCTATTTCTTGATTACCTAGTGTAATCATAAACTCAGAAATCTCATCAGCTTTACCTGCTCTAGCTAAACCTTCAAGTTTTTCTAAATCAAGTTCTGTTTTAATCATATCAAATGCTGTATCTGCTGCTTTTGTAGATGTTTTTGAAGTACCGAACCCAACATCAACAATATGTTCTCCTACTAAAGATACCCAATACTTTCTTGCATCATCTATCTCTCCAATAAATTTTGTAATACCACCTGCTAAAGGACCAGGAAAACCTTGAGATGTCATTATCTTTTGCAGTTCTCCTAACACACCTGCATTCTTTGGTGTACCGTCTCCTATAAGTAGTTTAAAAAATTCTTCGGTTTGTCTTAGTTTTGAGTATGTACCTTGTTCAGCAAACTGACCTAATATAGCTGCATCTGTAGTTGCAAGTTTTTTATATAAATCTTGTTTAATGTTCTTTTCAAAAGGTAAAGACTTTATAAGTTTTTCCATTTCTTTTAATCCTTGTGTGTGTGAAGCAGAAGTAATAAATGTAGGACTAACCTGACCAAATATTCTAGCAATAGCAGTATCTTTAAAAGTTCTTTTAGCTACAGCAGATACTCCTAAGAAATTACCCATATCAGATAAATCTACTAAGTTACCGTCACCTGCAACTCTTCCTGCTTTTCCTAGTAACTTACCTGCATTTCTTGATACGCTACCTTTGAAAGCATAGCTATATGGGTCTAGTCGTTTTGTTATACCACCAGTTCTAACTTCTCTAGCAATACTTTCTGATACATTTCCTACATTAGGATTTTCTAATATATCTTGTAGAGTAGAAGGACTAGCTTCAGGCATAAGCTGTCTTAAACTTTCATAATCTAATGACTTATTGGTTACACCATCTGATATAAATTCATAAATAGCTTTACCTGTTGTCATATGCCATTCTTCAAAATCTGTTTTATTTAATGATGGTTTTAAAAACTTTTGTAATCCTGATGCATTTTTAGCACCTTCAATATCTGCTATATGTCTATTCTTAAAGTTAGTAACCATTTGTTCAACATCTCGTTCTAAATCCCATTGAGACTTTAATCCCATTACACTTTGTGGTTCTCTATCTTTGTTCCACTTAGAAAAGGCTTTATCTCTTCTTCGTCTTCGTGCAGCCTTGCCCAGTGGATTCCAAATAGATTTATCTAATGCAAATTGTTTTGGTGATTTACCTTTAGCAACCCAAGTGTGTGCTAGCTCATGGAGTATAGTATTATCTATCAGCTCATCCATAGTGTCGAATTGTTTAGCTTGCCACTTATGGTCAGACTTAAACCATTTATAAAATTCTTTTATATGACTTTCATCTGCATCTACCCACTTTAAAACAGCTCTACCAACTTCTTCATCAAAAGTAATATCACTACCATATCTGTTTAAAAACAATGCAAATTTATTATTTTTAACTTTATTTAGATTTACTAAGTCAGCCATCTTATTACCAGTCATGTTTAATATTGCGTTGTCTACAAAACTACCACCAGTTCCTGTTCTTAAACCTTCTGTAAATTTTCCATTACGAAGTTCTGCATTGTCATAAAATTTTATATTGTGTACAAACTTGTCATCTACACCACGTGTATAACCTTCACCATAACGATTAGCTCTTAAAAATTCTTGATACTGTCTACTATTGTTTATCTGTGCGCCTTTTCTACCATTGGCTCTAGCTATTTCATTTAATTCATCCATAGTGTATGTGATGTCACCACGAAGTATTGTTTCTCCTACATCAACACCTACAACATTTTTATACTGAGCAGCATCTGACATTTTAAAAACATTAGCAGTAACTGCTTCATCTGATACTTTAACTGTTTGAAACAATCTATTGCCTTGACCTATAAGAGTTCTTGCTCCTACATTGCCTCCACTAGATACTTTTTCACCAACAGAAAATGCTTTACCTGCTTTTCCAAGTTTACCAACCCATGCACCTGCAAGGTTTGCAGGGTCTAATCCTAAAGTAACAGCACCATCAATAAGACCTGATATAAACTTAAACCTATCTGTTCCTGGTTCAGCCATTTGTACTGCAGCTACTCTTCCAGGACTTATAGTTACACCACGGTATTTATTAGATTCTAACTTTTCTCTTTGTGTTCCTGTTATATCAAAACCAAGTTGTCCCTGTATAACTTTCTCTATTGCAGATAATTGTTGCGGGTCAGATATAGTTTGTGATAGCTCTTTATATATATCTGTATCTCTAGCAAGTGTAGAGTTACCAAAATATCCACGTCCTAGGTTTACTCTATTACCTTTAGCCATTTCTTGTATTGCATATCCTGCAGTTGTAGGTCCTAGTTCGTCTTTAGCTGTTTCATAATCTTTACGAAAATTACCGTACGCTTCTCCACCCATTGTCATTTCCATTATTGGTTTATCTAAACCAACTAAGTTTGTAAGTGTGTGTAAATATGCTAGGTTTACATTCATTCCATTGTCTATTAATGAACGTGCTGATGCTTGAAAAGGTCTTTTAACTGTAGCTTCTGCTAAAGAATCCATACCAACAAAAGCATTTCTTACAAGTCCTCTACCTGCTGCTTTTGTTTTTTCCCAAAAACTTGAGTTCTTTTCTTTTTCTAACTCTTCGTATCTTTCTAACAGTAAACCTACTTCAGGAGATATAGAAGAAAAACCCATTAAAGCACTACCAACCATTATGTCTTTAGGTAGAACGTTACCCCATTTATTTACAATGTCTTCTAAATTATTACCAACTTGAGGTTTTTGTTGAATAGTTTGTTTAATAGCATTATATTTTTGTTCTCGTTCATTAGATTTATTTATGTAATCTTCTTCGAGGTCAGGTGGTTCGTAAGCGTAAAATGCCATAATTATATTATCATAGCGCTTGCTTCTTCACTACCTCCCAGTAAATCGTTTATAGCTGCAAGTATCATATTCGTGTTTGATGCTTGACCTGGGTCAACGATTTCAAATTCATCAAACGTTGGACTTTGTTGCATCATTGGAGTTGTATCGTTAGTTGCTCCAAATGCATTTCCCATCAACTGTTGTGCTTGTATATTTTGTTGAGCTTGCTCAGGAGGTCTTTCCATGTTAATAGGCATTTCAGTCATAGCTGCTTTATCTTCAGGTAGCAATGGTGCGCCTCTAAGTGCAGCTTCTCTTGCTGCTGAACCTTCTCCTCTTTGTGCATCTATTGCAAATGCACCTTTTTTAACTCCTCGTGTCATTATCGTCCTCTATCCATACCATTTGTAATTTACCGAATCCTGGTACATAAATAACTGTTAAGCCATTCATGTCTATCCACTCTTCAACACTATTGTCTTCTTGTAGTTGGTCATTTAAGTATAGCTCAGCTACATCAACTTTGTTTACTTCCCAATCTTCAGCCATAATAATTTGATGAAACAGACTGTTAGTCCTATCAAAATTCATATTGTCTGCCATTACGCTCCTTGTTGTAAGAGACTTAATACATCTTGTGGATTAGGAGGAGGTCCACCTGCTTGCGGTGATGGTCCACCCATTCCTGCCATCATTGCTTCTTCAGGGTTTGGTTGTGGTTCTTCTGCTGTAAAAAACTTTTTAAGTATCTGACCTATAGAATTTGGTTTATTGTATATCTCAACTAATGCCATTTGTGCTTTAGCGTCATTGTTACTAGCTCTAGCTAACAAAGATTGAAACATAACTTCTTCTGCTTTATCTTTTGTAATACGTTCATTAATAGCTTGTAAATCATCTAGTCCATCCATTTCACGCTGCATAGTCTCTTTGTCTATAATACCTGCTTGTAATAATTGCAAACCTGTAATAACTTTTCCTGCTTCATCAAATGTAGCCATAGCACCATACTTACGTCTTGTAAGATAGTTACCATCAATATCTGTACCTGGTGTATAGTTTTCAGCAAACGCTGAACCTCGTAGTGTACCTACTAAAGGTTTACGTTTATTCAAAACTAATTCATCAAGCTCTAATCTTTTGTAATCTATTTGTTGTATACCAACTTGTAATACTTTGTGATATTCATTAACCATAGCTCCAATACCTGCTTGTAGTTCTTCTAATCCTCTACCTGTTACAAAGCTATTAGGAGATATAGAGTCATCTTGTACTGGGTAACCTGCGACTGTTCTTAGGTGTCTTTCTAGTCTTGATACTTGGTCAAACAACTGATACGGTAAGTTGGTTACTGGTTTTATAACTTGTGAACCTGGTGACAAATAGTTAATAGCATTTCTACCTTTTCTATATTGTCCTGATTCTATTTCACCAACTATGTTTGTTTCTGTAAATACAGCATCTTCCATAGCAATGATTGACATAATGTTTATCTTTGCCATAGCAGCCATTAATCCTATAACTTGGTCAAACTGTCCTTGTATTTGGTCAAAAGAATATCTCTTTACACAAACAAATGCAGGTCCTGATTTCAATGGATTAGGTACAAAGTCAACTATAGTTTTTGACGCTACGTGTACTATGTATGTACCTTCAGGATTAATATATTCAACAATAACTTCACCTGATTCATTTTGATTTTCCCATGAACCATCTTGTCCTGGATTTGTATATAAGCCTGATACAAAGTTATAAGGTTCATTTGTTTTACGACCTTGGTCATTAAACCAACCTTTAAGTTCAGGATACATTTCTACTAGATATTCTCCTGGTACTTTTCTAATTGACACAAGTTCTTCTGCCATTTGATTAGCACCTTGATATCCAGGGAATGTAGAGTAAGGGTCTCTTAGTTCTGCTGTTGGATATACATTACCTTGTGGGTCTGTCTTTGTAGTAATAACCCATACAGCAAATCCATAACCTGGTAGCCATCTAGCAACTTGTGGTAATTGTAAATCTAAATTTTGAAATTGGTCATAAGCAGTAACTACACGTTCTAACTTATCTTTTTTCTTTTTATTTCTTTCACTATCTCTAGGGTTTGTGATATGAACATCTAAAGCAGGCGCTCTACCTATCTTCTGAGCTAGTCTGTCTAGTGCAGATACTAATAAGTTTGGAGCAGGAAGTAATTCTGAATCCATGTTGTTTAATGCAGGACCGAGTAATGCTGCTAGTCCTTGTTCCCCACCATTCATAATTGCTCTAAACCTTGCTCTATCAGGCAGAGCTTCATCATGCATTTCTTTAAGATGCGTGGTTCTATTTAAAATATCTTCTACTAACAATCTATCTCCATGGAGCGTCATTCCATTCTACTACATCAAAGCCATCATAGCTAGGAGTGTAGTCAATTCCCATATCAGAATAATGAGCTTTTTGCAACTTACGCAAAACCTTAATTGGAAACCAACTTGCCATAACTATATCAGATTTGTATACATTTTTCCGTTTGGCAGAAAAATAAGATAACTGTTTCCTATACATTTCAGATTTAATCTGTGACTCTGTATTACCGTATGGCAAAACAATTAGTTTATCTTGAAACATAGGAGCTAAAGAAGTTACACCAAAGTGACTATCCCATTTGTTTTTATAGGTTTCATGTCCTTCAAGAATAATTCCATTTACATTTGCATATTCTTTTATCCTAGGGTCTTGACGTATAGCTTTCTGAAAGTTGTTTTCTTCAATAACCCAGTGATATAAGTTATACATTTTGTGCCATTCTTTAATAACTTGTAATGCTTCTTCTATACCACCACCTTTGTTATTTTGTATATCTATCATCTGTAATAGAGAATCTTCCCCATTATCTAATATTGCCCATAAAAATGCTGCTTGATAACCTGATGCTGCAGGGTCTAGTCCTGCAACTAAATAGGAGTTTCTTGGTATCTTTCCTACTACTTGCGTATTGTCCATACATTCTGTAATTGCTTCTACATTAAAAATAGATGCTCCACCTTCTCCTGGTCTATTCTGATAAACCATTTCAAATCTTTGTAAACCACCTGTAGTCATAGCATCTCTACGTCTTGACATTAACCATTTGTATGTTCTAAATCCTGACCATAGCATACAGTCTACGTGTTCTTCTTCTTCTAACTCAGGTATTTGACAACCTGAATCATGTGCTTCTTCTACGATAGTTTCCCATGCTTCTGAATCTAATAAAGAACTATAGATATCGTCAGGGTGCTGTCTTGAACCAATAACAATAATAGCTGTATGTTCCTCTTTACGTGATGCCAACGTTGTTGTCCACCAGTTTTTTGTGTTATGTCTTGCACGTGGTTGTGCAGTAGAAGCGTGGTCTTCAATGTCATCTGCAATAATTAAATCACAGTCACGAGAAAGTATCTTACCACCCTTACCTATACCAATAAGCGTTGGTGATTTTATACCGTGTACTGTTCTTGTAGATACAGTAAAACCATTTTGTGACCAAGATTTACCAGTTCTTGTTTTAGGTTTAAACGTACCACCTGGTCCACAAAAATCTTCTTTAAGTCCTTCGTTTGACTCTAATGTA